>Ga0194129_10002154_pt1 | contig 30124 bp, 22 predicted proteins | sample TA2KigCa35mmetaG_FD_150862 | JGI IMG/M metagenome (GOLD analysis project Ga0194129, IMG submission 150862) | Freshwater microbial communities from Lake Tanganyika, Tanzania - TA2015038 Kigoma Deep Cast 35m | ecosystem: Environmental > Aquatic > Freshwater > Lake | place: Tanzania: Lake...
AGCCACTGTGCGTAGCGGACGCCGGCGGAGGCGTAGAAGTCGTCGTCGTCGGTGATCCCCTGGGCCGGCAGCGTCAGCAGGTGCACGACGAGCACCAGCAGCGCCGCGATAGTAGCCACGACGAAGGGGCGCGACCGGGCGATGCGAAGCCAGACGTTCATCGCGGCACCCCCGTGGGCTCGATGCGGAAGCACGTGTGGCGCTGGCCGTCGTCGGCGGTGGTGAGCCGTACGCTCACGGGGGCCGCGGTCGTCCCGGTCGCCGCGGGCGTCCCGGTCATCGTCCCGGTCGTCCCGGTCGTCCCGGTCGTCCCGGTCGTCGTCCCGGACATTCTCGCCACGACGACCGCGGCGAAGCCGCGGCGGTGGTGCACGGTCACGTCGCGGGCGTCGTCGCCCACGACGAGGGTCGCGGTGACGGCAGCGCCGCGCGGGTTGTCGGCGGCGGTATCGGTCAGCGCCAGCGACAGGCGCAAGCCGGCGGCAGCCACGGGCACCACGCCGTAGTCGACGACGACGACCCCGCCGCTCGTCGGGTGCGCCCAGACGCAGCGCTCGCGCCGGTCGCCGATGGTCAGCGTGTCGTCGCCGACGGTCATCCACTCGGGCAGGCCGAGACAAACGTGACGACGGCGTACGCCGCTCCACGGGCATTCGATGCGGCGCCCGTCGGCGGTCTCGACGTGCACGCGGGCGCGCTGCAGGGCAAGGCCGGCGGCCTCGCGGCCGTCGCCACGCCGATCGTCACTGCCGCCGTCGTCGACGCGAAACACGCGCACGCCGTCGATGACGCGCGCGGCCCCGGACCGGGCGGCGAGCACCGCCGGCAGCGGCCAGCTGTCGTCAGCGACGATCACGACGCTCGGCAACGGGTCGCCATGGCGGGGCGCCAGCGCCTCGGTGATCAGGGTGGAGGCCGGCAAGACGGCAGCGGTCCGCAGGGCGGTGACGACATCGTCGCGCCAAGGTGGATGCACCAGCACGGCGTCGCCCGGCTGCACGAGCGCGCGCAGCGACGAGAGTGCGGCGACGTAGCGGTCGGCCGGCGCGTCGCGGGCGAGCAGCGGCTGCACAACGCTGACGATGACGGCAACGACGAAGACGACGACCGTCGCGGCCGACGTCAGCGACGACGTCGGCGAGGATGGGGCGCGGCCAAGGCGCGCGGGATCGACCATCGTGGCGGAGCGTCAGCGCTGCGCGGCGAGCACGGCCTGCTGGCGGGCAGCGCGGGCGAGTTCGTTCATCTCGCGCACGGCGCGCTCCATGCCAACGAAGATCGCGCGCGCGACGATGGAGTGGCCGATGTTCAGCTCTTCGATCTCGAGGATCGACGCGAGGTCGGCGACGTTGTCGTAGTGGATGCCGTGGCCGGCGCAGCAGGCGAGCTTCAGCTTCACCGCGGTCTTCGCTACATCGACGATCCGCCGCAGCTCTTCGGCCCGCACGTCGCGGGTGCGCGCCTCGCAGAAGCGGCCGGTGTGCAGCTCGATGGCGTCGGCGCCGATGCGCGCCGCCATCTGCACCTGCTCGACATTGGGGTCGACGAACAGCGAGACGTGGATCTCGGCCTGCTTCAGCTCAGCGACGAGCCGCTTCAGCGCGTCCTTCTGGCCGATCACGTCGAGGCCGCCCTCGGTGGTGACCTCCTGCCGCCGCTCGGGCACCAGCGTCACGGTGTCGGGCCGGGTCTCGAAGGCGACTCGCAGCATCTCCGGCGTCGCCGCCATCTCGAGGTTCAGCTTCGTCTGCACCGTCTTGCGCAGCAGCTTCAGGTCGCGGTCCTGGATGTGCCGGCGGTCCTCGCGCAGGTGCACCGTGATCTGCGCGGCGCCGCCGAGCTCGGCGAGCGACGCGGCCAGCACCGGGTCGGGGTACGGCGCGTGGCGCGCCTGGCGGACGGTGGCGACGTGGTCGACGTTGACGCCGAGGCGGGGCAGGAGCGACATCGGGGCCTTCCGGGGAGCAGGTACGCGTTCAGGGACGGGGAGCGTCGAGGGCGCGCAGCACGCGCAGGGCGGCGCAGGCGGCGCCGTAGCCGTTGTCGATGTTGACGACAGCGACCCCCGACGCGCAAGACGACAGGGCCGACTGCAGCGCGCCGTGGCCGCCCGTGGCGACGCCGTAGCCGACGCTCGTCGGCACGCCGATCACGACGCCAGCGACAGCGCCACCGGTGACGCTGATCAGGGCCGCGTCCATGCCGGCCACCGCGATCACGACGCGCCGCTGGCGCAGCTCATCGACACGGGCGAGGAACCGGTGCAGGCCGGCGACGCCGACGTCGTAGATCTCGAGGGGATCCTCGTGGTGGAAGCGCAGCGTGCGCGCCGCCTCCTTCGACACGGGTACGTCGCTGGTGCCGGCGGCGACGATGGCCACCCGCCCCGTCTTTGGCGCCTGCGGGCTCCACTGGAAGTACGCCGTACGCGACGTGCGGTCGTCGTCGAGGCTCCAGGCCGGGGCCAGCGCCGACGCCTGCGCGTCGGTGAGCCGGGTCAGCAACAAGGGCTGCGCAGTGGCGCGGGAGCGCTCGAGGATCGTGCGCAGCTGCGCCGTCGACTTGGGCTCGCACAGGATCGCCTCGGGCAGACCGATGCGGTCCTGTCGCTGCAGGTCGAGGTTCACCTCGTCCGCCTTGCTCTGCGTGGTCATCCGATCACCCGCAGGAAGGCGCTGCCGCGCCGGTAGCCAGAGAAGGCGAGGGTGTCGGCGCGCGCGCCCAGCACGGGCCGGGCCGACGCCAGCAACGGCGCCACCACCACGCGCGCGGCGGCCTCGTCGAGTCCATCGTGCTCGATCACGACGTGTTCGGCCCGCACCCGGCAGCGCAACGTCGCAGGGGTGAGGGGCCGCAGCGCGCGCTCGACGTCATCGATGAGCGCGAGCAGCGCGGCGTCGATGCGCACGCCGGTCTGCACCCGCGACGACAGGCACGGCGACGCCGGCAGGTCGGCCACCGCGAGCAGCTCGAGCGCGCGGGCGAGCGCGCGCACGTCGTCCTTGGTGTAGCCGACGTCGACGAAGGGCTCGCGCACGCCGCGCTCGGCGGCAGCGCGGCGGCCGGGGCGGTGGTCGTTGAGGTCGTCGAGGTTGGCGCCGGTGCAGACGACGCCGTCGAAGCGAGCACGGATGGCGTCGAACAGGTGCGACTTGCAGAAGTAGCAGCGGTTGTCGGGGTTCTCCGCGTAGGCCGGGTCCTCGACCTCGCCGGCGTCGACGAAGACGACGTCCCAGCCGCGCGCGGCGGCCACGGCATCGAGCACGTCGCGGGCCGCCCGCGGCACCGCCGCGGACGTCGCGTGGAACAGCGTGACGTCGAGGCCGTCCGGCAATGGTCCGCGCAGCGTCCACGCCAGCGCCGCCAGCGTGACGCTGTCGACGCCGCCGGACACCGCGATGCCCACGCGGCCCCACGAGCGCAGCAGCGCCTCAAGGCGCGCCCGGCGTGCGCCCTGAGCGTCGCTGGCGTCGAGCACCGCGGTGGTCATCCCGGCTCCAGGGCGGCGCGCTCGGCGGCGGCGCGCCGGGCGCGTCGCCCGGCGAGGGTGTCGCCGTCGTCGCCGACGTCGTCGACGTCGGCCTTCACGGTGTCGCCGCCGGGCCGGCGAGCGCGCTTCACGCGGACGCCGTCGTGCTCGGCCAGCGCGCGGTCCAGCTCGAGCCGCTCGACGACGCACACTCGGATCCCCAGCGTCGTAGTCTGCGCGAAGAGCGCGCGAGCGACCGCGTCGGTGGCGTCTTCGGCACACAGCACGCGCAGCGACGCTGCGGCGCGCCCTTTCTTCATCTGCACGGCGAGCACGTGGACGTCGAGGACGCCCGCGACGCCGCGCAGCCGGTCGCCGGCGACGGCGAGCTCTTCGGCGGTCATGTCGTCGAGCTCGGTGGCAAGCTCGGCGATGCAGCCGCGCCGCCACGCGTCGTCGGCGCCACCGGAGCCGACGACGGCGGCGCCGGTCGTCGTCGTGTGGGTCAGCGTCGCGCGCAGGATGTTCGACAGGCCCGAGAACGTCCTGGTGCCGAAGCCCACGCCCGCGCCGCCGACGACGCCCGACGGCCGGCGCGCGCCCGGGGTCACGAGGTGGGCGACGATGGCCGCGCCCGTCGGCGTCACACGCTCGCCCGGCCGGCCGTCGTCGTGGACCGGGAAGCCCTGCAGCAGCGACAGCGTCGCCGGCGCCGGCACTGGCAGCTCGCCGTGAGCGGTCTGCACCCGGCCGCTGCCGAGGGGCAACGAGGCCACGCTCGCCGTCAGGCCGCCGTGTCGGTCGTGCAGGCGCGACAGCAGCACCGCAGCGGTGACGATGTCGGCGATGGAGTCCTGCGCGCCGACCTCGTGGAACTCGACGTCCTCGACGGGCATGCCGTGTACGCCGGCCTCAGCGACGGCGAGGCGCGCGAAGATGTCCGTCGCCCGCGCCTTCGCCGCCGACGGCAGGTCGCTGGCGGCGATGCGCGCGACGATGTCCTTGTGGGCGACGTGGGCGTGCGATGAGCCGTGCGCGCCGTGGGCCCCCGAACGCAGCACGAACGCGCCGCGCAGCGGCCGCTTGCGGCCGTCGGGGGTGCGCTCGCGCGGATCGAGGACGACGAAGCGCCGGCCACGAAAGGTCGCATTGCGGTGGTCGACGACGTCGACGGTGACGTCGTCGTGCAGCCCCGCCGAGCGCAGCAACGGCAGCAGCCCGTCGCCGAGCGACGGGTCGAGGTCGAGCAGCGCCGCGGCGAACATGTCGCCGGCGATCCCGCCCGTCGGGTCGAGGTGAAGGTGCGCGCCCATCGTCGTCGCTCGCAGGAGCATCAGGCGCGGCGGCGCGCGGCGCCGAGCAACGCCGCGCCGACCAGCAACGCGACGATGGCGGCGCCGACATCGACGGCGAGACGATCGGCGCCCCCCTGACCGGGGACTTCGACGTGGACATGGACCGGGGTGGCGGCGTGTCCTTCGTGGGCCAGCGTCGGGGCCCCGCCAAGCAGCGCGAACAAGACCACGATGACATCGAGGGAGACGCGGGTCATGCGCAGGTCGTCGTCGTCGTCGCCGCCGTTGTCAACGCCCACGCCGCCGCTTGCGACGGCGATCTTTTGAACATATGTTCAGCCCGTGTACCGTCCCGGGGATCCACGCCGCGCGCTTCGGATCGTCGACGTCGCTGACGTCGACGGCGTCGACGGACCGGCGGATCGCCCGACCGCGACGGCGCGGCGCATCGACAACCCGCCGAACCCGTTCGCCGGTCAGGAGCGGACCTGGCTCGAGGGCATGGAGCCGCCGGCGGCGCTCGAGGTGTGGGAGGACACCGCGCGCACGATCCTGTCGACCAACGACAGCCCCGACATCGGCTTCCGCTACACCGTCAACCCCTACCGCGGCTGCCAGCACGCCTGCGCTTACTGCTACGCGCGCCCGACGCACGAGTACCTGTCGCTGGGCGCGGGCACCGACTTCGACACGCGCATCCACGTGAAGCTGCACGCCGCGTCGCTGTTGACCGAGGCGTTCGAGCGTCCGTCGTGGCGCGGCGACACCGTCGTGTTTTCGGGCGTCACCGACTGCTACCAGCCGCTCGAGGCGAGCTACCGGCTGACGCGCGCCTGCCTTCAGGTCTGCGCGCTCTACCGAAACCCGGTGGGCATCGTCACCAAGTCGGCGCTCATCGAGCGCGACATCGACGTCCTGCGCGAGCTGCAGCGCGTGACGCGCGTCGGGATCAGCGTGTCGATCCCGTTCTTGGACGAGCGCAAGGCCCGGGCCATCGAGCCCTTCGTGCCTTCGCCCGCGCGTCGGCTGCGGGTGATCGAGACGCTGGCTGCGGCCGGACTCGACGTCGGGGTGATGACGGCGCCGCTCATCCCCGGCCTCAACGACGAGGACATGCCGCGCGTGCTTCAGGCCGCCGCCGGCGCCGGCGCCCGCCACGCCGGGTGGGTGCTGCTGCGGCTGCCGGGCTCGGTGGCCGGGGTGTTCGAGCACCGGCTGCGGGCGGCGTTCCCCGACCGCGCCGACAAGATCATGGCCCGCGTCGTCGACACCCGCGGCGGCGACGCGCTGTACGACAGCCGCTTCGGCACCCGCCAGACCGGCCGCGGCGCCTACGCTCAGGCCATCCGGGCGCTGTTCGCGACGACGACGAAGCGGCTCGGTCTGGCTCCGCTCGCCGGCGAAGGCGACGACGACGCGCTGCGGGAGCAGTCGCGCGCCCACGACGGCTCGCTGTGGGCCGGGGCGCCGACGACGTTCACGCGGCCGGATCGACGACGACAGCTCACGCTCTTCTGACGCTGGCCTCCCGTGGGTCCGATCCCGGAACCCGATGGATGAAGTCCATCGGGGTCCGGGATCGGCTTCTGACCCTCGCGGGCGGCACGGCCACCGCTCGCTCTCGCTCGCGAGCGCGCTGGCGCGCGCAGCGCCAGTAGGGACGATCGAGGATCAGAGACCACCGGGATGACGTGGGTCGGACGAGCTACCCGAGCACGCCGCGCTGCACGAGGCGCTTCAACCGGTCCTCGACGACGCGGGCGCTGGCTGGGCGCTGTTCGGCGCGCTTGGCGAGCAGCTCGAGGATGAGCTGCTCGAATTCGACGGGGCACGCCGGGTTGAGTCGGCGCGGGGGCTCGGGCGCCTGCTGCACGTGCATCATCAACAGCGGCACCAGCTCGGCGTGGCGAAACGGCAGCTGACCCGTCGCCAGCGCGTAGAGCATGACGCCCAGCGAGTACAGATCGGCAGAGTGCGCGACCCGCATGTGGCCGTGCGCCTGCTCGGGGGCCATGTACTCGGGGGTGCCCACGACCATACCGGCCAGCGTCAACCCGTTGTTCTTCGTGTGCGTGGCGATCCCGAAGTCCATCACCTTCAGGACGTTGTCTGTCGTCACAAACAGGTTCTCGGGCTTGACGTCGCGGTGCACGACGCCGAGGCGGTGCGCGGCGTCGAGCCCGGCACAGGCCTGGGCGAGAAGCAGCGCCCCGTCGCGCAGCGACAGCCCGCGGACCATCTTGGCGTGCATGTCCTCGCCAACCAGCAGCTCCATCGTCAGGAAGCGGGCGCCGGCGGCGAAGCCGATGTCGTACATGCGGATGACGTTCTCGTGGACGAGCTGGCGGGCGAGGCGGATCTCCTGCTTGAAGCGCTCGACGGCCTCTTCGTTGACCGGCTGGGTGAACAGCTTCAGCGCCATGGACTCGTTCAGCTCGACGTCGACGACCCGATAGACCGTCGACATGCCGCCCTTGCCGAGCACGTCGACGACCCGGAAGCGATCGGCCACCAGCATCCCGGGCGAAAACGCAAGGACCGCAGGCGCCGACGCAGCGGCCGCAGCGACCGAGCCGGGTAGCGGCGCGTTCTTCACAACGGTGGTGGCGCCGCCGTCGGCGTCGAGGACGGGTGTGGCACCGCCGACCTCCTCGGTCGCGGATCGCTCCAGCGTCGACGATGCCACGAGCGCGTCGGACGGCGGTCGCCCGAGGGCGCCGGCAGCCTCGGCGAAGGCGGAGTCCTCGGCGACGACGCGGGCCAGGACCGCCGCGCCGCCCAGGGCGTCGGCGAGCATCTGCTCCTTCAGGGCCGCGGCATCGCGGTAGCCGGGGCGCGTGACGAGCAGGCGGCCGAGCACCTCGTCGGCGTTCTCGGGGAAGCCGGCGGCAGCGTACACGCCGGCGAGGCCGTAGAACGCGTCCGCCTCAGCGTCGCTGCCGGGCCCGCGGCGGATGAAGTCGGCCAGCCAGCGGTCGATGTTCATCGTCAGCGGGGCGCCGCGGGCCAGCGCCCGCACGGTCTCGAGCGCCGCCGCCGCGTAGCGCGGGTCGCCGCGGGGGACGCGCAGCAACGACGCCGGGGCGCGGGTGGGATCGCCATGACGGGCGAGGGCGCAGCCGGCCTCGAAGGCGTGGTCGGTCTCGCCAAGGCGCACGGCCAGCGCGGTGAGCGCTTCGGAGTCCTGCAGCCACGCGAGCACCGACAGCGCGCGGGGGCCGCGCCCATGCTGTTCGAACAGCCGGGCCGCCTCACGGCCGCAGGCGCGGGCGCGCTCACCGGTCGGCGGTGTCTGGCGCGCCACCCAGGCAAGCAACAGTTCGGCCGCGTCGAGCCCGCGGCTGCGCCCGACGAGCAGGCGCGCAGCGTCCTCGATGAAGTCACCGTCGATGTAGTGCTGGTACGCCGCCGCGGAGTCCCCCGAGCGTTCGAGGGCGCGGCACTCGTCGAGGGTGCGGGTCACGCCGCACCTTCTTGCTTGAGGCGCGCCACCTCCCGCCGCAGCACCTCGGGCGAGGCCGACAGCTTCGCGGCCTCTTCGACGTCGACGAGTCCGTCGCGCACGAAGGCGAGCAGGCAGCTCTCGAGGCCCTGCATGCCCAACTCCCACGGGCTCGTCCCGGCGAGGTAGGCGTCGATCTGAACGATCTTGTTCTCCCGGATCATGCTGGCGACGGCGGGGTTGTTCAGCAGGACCTCGACGGCGGCGATGCGACCGTCGCCGCTGGCGCGCCGCAGGAGGTGCTGGGCGACGACGCCCTTCAGCAGCACCGACAACGACGCACGCAGCTGCTCGCGGATGTCCTCGGCGGCCATGTCGATGGCGCGCGTGATGGTCTTGGCCGCCGACGATGTGTGCAGCGTCCCGACGACGAGCACGCCCGTCTCGGCGGCCTGCACGGCCAGCTGCATCGTCTCGCTGTCGCGCACCTCGCCGACGACGAGGACGTCGGGGCTCTCGCGCAAGGCGGAGCGCAGCGCCTCGGCGAACGACTCGACGTGGATGCCTACCTGACGCTGCGTCACCGCCGACAGCACGGGCTCGTGCAGGAACTCGATGGGGTCCTCGACGGTCAGAACGTGCCGACGCGTCGTGCGGTTGATCTCGTGGACGAGCGCCGCAAGCGTCGTCGACTTACCCGACCCGGTCGGTCCGCCGATGAGCACCAGCCCCTGCTGCAACGCGCACAGGCCGCGCACCGCTGCGGGGAAGCCGAGCTCGTCAAGGAGCGGTGGGCGGTCGGGGATGATGCGGAACGCCGCGCCCCAGCCCTGCTGCTGCTGAAACAGGTTGGCGCGAAAGCGCCCGACACCGGGCAGCGCGTACAACAGGTCGAGCTCAAGCTCGACCTCGAGCCGCTCGCGCTCCTCGGGGGTCAGGATCTCGAACAGGAATCGCCGGGCCTCGCCCTCGGTCAGCGAGCGGAACGGCAGCGGCACGAGCTCGCCGTCATGGCGGATCAAGGGCACCGAGCCGGCGGTGAAGTGCAGGTCGCTCGCGCGCTGCTCGACGACGAGCCGCAGGAAGGAGTCGATGCGCGCCATGGGTCTTTTCTAGCAGGTAGCGCGGCTGCGGGCGGCGGGCGAGACGACGCCACGGCGGCAGGCGCGCGACGCCGGGCGAGCAGGCTGCTGAGTAAAGCCCACAACGAGCCTCGTCGTCATCCTGCTAGCTCACGGCCTTCCTGGCCTCGGTCGGCGGGCGACTCGGCGACTGTCGATGCTGCTGTTGCTGCTGCCGCGCCTCGGCGAGGGCCGCCTCGACCAGCGGCTTGTTCCGCGCGCGGGCCAGGACGTCGACATCGTCGACGAGGCCGGTGCGGGCCAGGCGGATCAGGTCGGCGTCCAGCGCGATCATCCCCGCCTCGCGCGACGTCGCGATGGTCGTCGGCAGCTGCATCGTCTTGCTCTTGCGGATGAGGTTGGCGACGGCGTCCGTGTTCAACAACAGCTCGGCGGCGACGAGCCGTGGCCCGGCCAGGCCGGCGCGTCGACGCAGCAGGGTCTGGTACAGGACCGCGCGCAGGCTGTCGGCGAGCGAGGCGCGCACCTGATCCTGCTGCGCACGGGAAAACGCGTTGACGATCCGGTCGATGCACGCGTCCGCCGACGACGTATGCAGCGTGCCGACGACGAGGTGGCCGGTCTCGGCGGCGGTGAGCGCCAGCTCGATGGTCTCCTTGTCGCGCATCTCGCCGATCACGATGACGTCGGGGTCTTCGCGCAGCGCCGAGCGGAGCGCGCGGGAGAACGACCGGGTGTGCGCGCCGAGCTCGCGCTGCTGCACGAGGGCCTTGTGGTTCTGGTGCAGGATCTCGATCGGATCCTCGAGGCTGATGATGTGCCGCGGCTCGGTGCGGTTGATGTGGTCGATGAGCGCCGCCAGCGTCGTCGACTTGCCCGAGGCCGAAGCGCCGCCGACGAGCACCAGCCCGGTGCGCATGGTCGTGAGCGACAGCACCGCTGGCGGCAGGCCGAGATCCGCGAGCGCGGGGATGCTGCTGCGGATGGCCCGGAACACCGCGCCGAGCCCGCCACGCTGCCGGAACATGTTCACGCGAAACCGCTGGCCGGCGCCTTTCAGCTCGAACGAGAAGTCGGCGTCCTTGCGCTGCTCCAGCCGCACCGCCGCCTGCGACGTCACCAGGGGCGCGAGCATCGTCGCGACGCGATCGGCGGACAGCGGCGTTGTGCTGACCGGCTCGACCTGCCCGTCGCGCTTCAGGAACACGTGGCGCTCGGGGGCCAGGATCAGGTCACCGCCGCCGTCGGTCAGCTGCCGCAGGTACGACTCGAGCGGTCGGTCGTCGCCGTCGATGGCCGCGGCCACCACCGGCGCCGGCACCGCCGCGTCGGCGAGCTTGTCCTGACGCGTGACCCGCCAGCGCGCCAGCAGCGCGGCGGCAAGGCGGCGCACGGCGGGCTCGTCGTCGTCGGCCATGCGCTCGACGGTGGCGTAGTGCGCGGGATCGTTCTGCTGCTCGATGTAGCCCAGCACCAGCAGCCGGACGTCGGGCTCGGGCGAGGTCGAGAGCGGCAGCAGGAACGCGGCGGCCTGCTGGAGGGCGAGCCGGCGCAGCGCGGCGATGCAGGCGATCTGCAGCTCGGGCGTCTGCGTCATCAGCTCGATCAGGCTCGGCAGCGCCCGCACGTCGTTGAACTCGGCGATCACCTCGACGGCTTTTTCGCGCGCCCACCAGTCGGGATCGGTGCGCGCGCAGTGGACGACCGCGGCGATGGTGTCGGGGTCCTTCAGGCGGTGCAGGACGTGGAGCGCGAACCGCCGCACGACGTCGCTGTGGTCCTGCAGCCACGCCACCATATAGCCGCTCAGCCCCTTGCCAGCGAGATCGACGAGCGCGTCCATCACGCGGTCGCGCACCCACCAGTCGTCGTCGCGCAGCGACCCGAGCAGCTTGGGCCACAGCTCGCCGTGCGGGTCCTTCACCGAGCGCAGCACCTCGGCGGCCATGCGGCGCGTATGGACGTCGCCCGACCGCAGCAGCCACACGACGGTGCGCCCCAACTCGACGCGCTCGCTGCGCGACAGCGCCGCCATGACCTCGCCAGCGCGGTTGCGCACGGCGACGTGGGGATGACCCAGCGCGGCGACGACGGCGCCAATCAGCGGATCGAGGTCGACGGGCGTCGTCGCCTGCGCCGCCTGGGCGGCCGCCCCCTCGATGCACGCCAGCGCGGCCAGCCGCAGCACCTGCGGCCCCGACGCCAGCTTGCGCTCGAGCAGGTCGGCGGTGCGCGCCGTCGGAAAGCGCCGCAGGCCCTCGAGCACCGCCGCGGCGACGTGCAGGTTCTTGCCGTCGACGAGCGGCGCGAGCAGCGCGTGGTAGTCGGCCTCGGACGCGATCTGGCCGACCGCCGTGACGGCGGCGACGGCGATGGCCTCGACAGGGTCGCGCAGCAGCGGCTGCAGCAGCCGCTGCGCCGCGCCCGTGCTGCCCGCCATGTGCTGCGCGTCGCCGAGCCAGCGGATGGCGAGCAGCCGCTCGGAGAGGTCGGGGCGCTGCAGGACCTTGTCGAGGAGCGGCAGCGCCTGCGGCCCCGCCGTGCGCAGGATGACCTCGAGTGCCTCGCGCAGGCCGACGAAGCCCCGCTCCTGGGTCAACGCCGCCAGCGCGGCGATGGCGTTCTTGCTGCCGGCGACGACCAGCACGCGCGCGGCGGCGGCGCGCACGTCGGCCTCGGGGTGGCGCATCACCTCGACCAGCTCCATCTGGTCGGCGACCGCGTTCACCCGCGGCAACACCTCGACGAGAACGGCACGCACGTCGACGGGGGCCGTCTTCAGCGCCCGGACGAACGGGCGGAACAGCGCCTCGTCGGAGCGCTTCAGCACCAACGCGTGGAAGACCATGCGCCGCAGGGCGTGCCGCTCGGCGTCGGCCAGCAGCGCCTTGTGCTGCAGCAGCTCGAGCACCTGCACGAGGTCGTCGGCGTCAGCGTCGACGGCAGCCACGAATTGCTTCGCCTCGGCCACCGAGGCCCACGCGGCAGAGCGGATGGCGGTGACGACGGCAGACAAGCGCAACGACCCCCGAGGCCGGCAATGCTACCGCAGCCAGCGGCGGCCCCGTCAGGTGCCTCAAGGGTCGCCGGCGCCGCCGGTGCGCGGCCGCCGCAGGGGCGCGAGCCCGCCCGCGTCGACGACCCACGTGCCGGCTGCGGCGTCGGGCCGGCGGACGACGCCGTCGGCGCCGCCCACGATGCGCACCCCGGCCGGCACGGCGCGCCCCGCGGCGAGGGTGACGCCGGCGCCGACGAAGGCGCCCGGCCCGAAGGCCACGCCGCACGGCAGCTCGCCGGCGCCACGCAGGCGCCCGCCATCCTGCACGCGCACCTCGCCGCCGGGCCGCCCGTCGTCGTGCAGGACGGTGTCGAGGGCGCGGGCGAAGCTGGTCAGCCCGACGCCGCTGCCGACCACGCAGGCCTGCAGGTTGTTCGCGCAGGCGTCGGCGTCGGCGAACGTGCAGCACGCCTGCATCGAAGAATTCAGGCTGACGAAGGTGCGCGGGCCCAGCGTCGACTGCGCCACGTGGGCGCGCTGCTCGATGCGGCAGCCATCGCCGACGACGCTCTGCAGCACCACGGCCTGCGGGCCGATGAAGACGTCGTCGCCGAGCACGCTGCCCTCGACGACGGCGTTTGGGTGGACGACGACGTTGCGACCGCGAAAGACGAACGCGCGCTTCCACGCCGCCAGCCGCGCCGCCGACGACGGCCGCCACCTCGTCACGGCGCGCCACGCCGACTGCAGCGGCGCGGCCGTCGCCCGGTCGAGCAGCCACACCTGCGGCGCGACGTGGGACGCGCGCAGCACGTGCAGCCAGTGGCGCACCCGCAGCGCCACCGTCGACGTCAGCGGCCACGGCGTCGTCGGGTCGCTGCGCCCCATCAGCGCGCGCGGCACGGGCACATCGACGTGGATCTCGCGGTAGGGGATCAGGCACGGCGCGCCGGCCGAGAGCGCCTGAGCGGCGACGATTGTGACGCCGACGGGCACGAAGGCGCAGCCGTAGATGGCAGCGCCGTCGTCACCTTCGTCGACGTCCTGCAGCGGGGCGAGCAGCGCGAGCAGGCGCGACCGCGGCAGCGCCAGCCGCACCGTCCTCGTCGCCCGGCGCGTCGCCTTGACGAAGGCGCGCAGCGCCCGTCGCGTCACCCACACGTCGTCGGCGAGGACGAGGGCGGGGCCGGTCACCGTCGTCGACGGCGGGCACTTGTGGTCGGGGGCGACGAGGCCTGCGGCGCGCAGCGCCGCGCGGCGGGCGTCGGCGAAGGTGCCGCCGCCCAGCGGGCAGTCGTCGGTGACGACGCCGAACGGCTCGATGCGCCCGCCCTGCTCGACGACGAAGACCTGCACACGGGCAGCGTCGTCGATGCGTGGGCCGGACGCAAGAAACGACGACGCCGGGCCTCGTCGCCCGGCGCCGTCGTCGCTGCCGCAGGGGGCGTCACCAGCTGAGGCCGGTGCGGCTGCCCTCGGCGCGGATCATGGCGCCCACCTCGGCGTCGAACGAGTCCTTCTGCGCCGGCGCCTTCTTCGCCGCCGTGGCCAGGTGTTCGTCGCGCTGCTTCGACAGAGCCGCGATCTTCTTGCTGAGCGCGGCGCGCTTGGCGCGGTTGTCCTCGAGGATCTGCTCCTGCTCGGCCTTGGTGCGGCCGCGCAGCTCCGCCGGCAGCTCGTCGCTGGCGACGCGGGACAGCGCAGCGGCGGCGCTGCCGCTGGCCTCGGCCAGGGTGACGAGGTCTTCGTCGGCCTTCATGCCGGCGCCCAGGGTCGCCTTTGCCACCGCGCGGTCGGCGGCGGCGGCGGCGGGCGCGGCGGCGGCGTAAACGCCGGCGCGGCGGCGCGACGCGACCTTGGCCTCACGCTCGGCGGCGCGGCCGTAGGTGAAGTTGGTGGCGTCGAGCTCGCGGGCCAGGCTCGCCAGCTCGACGTCGTAGGGCGTGGCGACGGCGGCGACGACGCCGCCGTCCTGCGGGATCGCGGCGAACCGACCCTCGGCGGCGTGGGCGATGCTCTTCCACAACGTCGTCGTCGCCGGGTCACCGCCGCACTGCACGGTGTTGATGTAGATGCGCTTGTGCACCGCCGCCTGCGCCGTCGTCGACCACTGCGGCTGGCCGGGGTAGTCGACGTGGGCGGGGGCGTCGCCGACGAGGAAGACCATCTTCAGCACACCCTTGTCGTCTGACCACGCCATCTTGGAGACGGCGTCGGTCAGGGCGGCGTTGACGTCCTCGGGGGTGTCGCCGCCGCCGTCGGCGCGCAGGGCCATCAGGCCCTCGTAGACGGCGTCGAGGTTGTCGGTCAGCGGCGTCACCTGAGTCACGTAGGCGTCGCCGCGGTCGCGGTAGGCGACCAGCCCGATCTTCACCGCCGGCCGCTGCTCGGCGCGGGCGACCTCGTTGGCGATCGCCCAGATCTTGCGCTTGGCGCCGTCGATGAGCCCGCCCATCGAGCCGGTGGTGTCGAGGGCGAACACGATCTCGACCCGCGGCTTGATGGTCGGCACGAGGCCGGAAGGACCGCCCTGCCCGGCGGCCGCCGCCAGCCGCTGCGCCGGTGGAGCCGGCGGGGCGACGCTGTTCGAGCGGGCGAGGGGGGCGGGCGTGACGGCGAGAGCGAGCAGCAGGGAGGCAACAGTGCGGCGCATCGGGTTCTCCGGGTCTGTGTGTCGCTGCGAACGCACCCCGGCCGCGAAAGTTCTCGGTGTGGATCCGCGCCTGCACGGGCGTCACAACCAGCGCCGCGCTGCGGCGCCCACCACGGGCCCACGGCGGGCCCGCGGCGAGGTCAGAACGCCGAGCCGACGCCGAGGAAGAAGTTCAGCGGCTGGTCGAACGACCGGCGGGTGAGCGGGACGCTCCACTCGAACCGGAACGGCAGCACCGGCGTCTCGAGCAGCACGCCGAAGCCCGTCGACCACAGCAGCTGCAGCGGCAGCGTCGCCGTGCCGCGCTCGACCTGCGCCAGCCCCGACGCCCACTCGTCCTCGCCAAACGCGTTGCCGGCGTCGACGAAGCCGAACACCCGCAGCGGCACGCCGGGCCACAGGGGCGCCTCCAGCTCGACGTTCTGCACGACCTTGACGACGCCGCCGGCGAGCACGTCGACGAGCGCGCCGTCCTGCAGCGGGGCGCGCACCGTCGGGCCGATGCTGCGCGGAAAGAACCCGCGCACCGTGCCGAGGCCGCCGAGGAAGTAGCGGTCGGTCACCGGCGCCTGACCGCCGAGCGGGTTCTGCACGCCGCCCACCTGCGTGTTCGACTTCAGCGTGATGTCCCAGACCGGCGACCAGAACGCCCGCACGTTGGCCTGCCCGTCGACGAAGGCGAGGCCCGACGCCGTCCACGGGCCGGCGGTGCTGCCCTCGACGGAGACGAGCAGGCCGTTGCGCGGCGACAGCCCGCCCTCGCGGGTGTCGAAGCCGGCGCGCACCTCGACGACGTTGCGCAGCACGTCCTGCGGCAGCAGCGACGACGGCGCGAGGGGCTTGTCCTCGTCGGCGACGACGCCGCCGTACTCGACGCCGACGCCGCCGCCGACGAACCAGCGCGCCGGCCCGCCGAGGCGGAAGCCGAGCTCGTGGGCGTAGTTCGCCCGCCCCGAGCCGCCGCCCTGCGAGACGAGGGAGAAGCCGCGGTAGCGCAGCTGACGGCGGTGCCCCTCGATGGTGGCCGACGATCGCGTGCCGAACAGGCGCGGCTCGGTCAGCGAGACGTCGAACAGGAAGCGCAGGCGCGAGGCCTGCACCGAGCCGAACGCCTGCAGCCCGGTGCCGAGCAGGTTGCGGTCGCCGACGACGCCGACGAAGACGAAGCCCTCGTTGGCGTCGCCGTAGCCCGCCGGCGACAGCAGCCACGTCGTCGTCTCGGCGACGGTGAACTCGACGTCGACGGCGGCGGCGTCGTCGGGCAGGCCCGGCACCAGCTCGTGGGCGAGCTGCTGGCTCGTGAGGCGCCCCGGCTCGTCGACGGGCACCGCGCGCCCCTGCGCCGACAGCAGGATGCCCGTCTGCAACAGCTGCTTCTCCGACAGCTTGACCGCCTTGTGGTCGTAGGGCGCGCCGGCGACGACGACGATCTCGCGCCGCAGCACGTGCTCCATCGTGCCCTTGTTGCCAACGATGCGGACGCCGCGCACGACGGCCCGCGGCCCGCGCACCACCTGCAGCGTCACGACGATGCCCTTGTCGCCCTCGCGGCCCGACGGCGGCGGCGCCACGGCCAGCTGCTGCTCGAAGCGCGCGAACGGATGCCCACGCTCGCGCCACGCCTCGAGCAGCGGCTCGGTCTGCTGGTTCAACGTCACCAGGTCGGCGACGTCGCCGTCCCGCAGCGCCACCCGCGCCCGCCAGTCGCCGCTGGTCACGCCCTCGGGCAGGTCACCGGCGAAGACGAGGCCGGCGAGCTCGTAGCGCGGGCCCTCGGCGACGGCGAGGGTGACCACGAGCCCGCCGAGATCCGACGCCGCCGTCACGCGCGTGTCGACGACGCGGGCCTCGAGGAAGCCGTGCTTGTAGTAGTTGAAGACGACGCGCTGCTGGTCCTGCTCGAGGTAGGGGCGATGAAACAGCCCGGCGCGGGTGAGCGCGCCGAGCGGCTCGGGCGGGCGCGAGAAGAACCCGTCCTTCAGCGCCGCCTCGTCGACGCGGACGTTGCCGACGACGTGTACGGCCTTCAGCTCGGCGCGCTCGCCGGCGCGGATGTCGAAGCGGGCGACGACGGCTGTTGCCCCCGGCGTGGCCAGCGCCGGCACCGGGACGACGGCGACGTCGACCTCGGCGCCGAGGTAGCCGCGGGCGCGGTACTGGTCGGCGATGGCGCGCGCGTCCTCGGCCAGCTGGTCTTCGTCGACGGGGGCGTCGAGCTGGCTGCCGATGAAGGTCAGCAGCGTCTCGTCCTTGAAGTAGGTCCGGCCCTCGAAGACGAAGCGGGTCAGCGTTGGCGCGCGCGAGGCCGCGGGGGCCGGTGGCGCCGTCGTCGCGTCCGTCGTCGCGTCAGTGACATCGTCGGGCGACGACGACGTCGGGGCGGGCTCGGTGGCCAGGGCCGGCGGCGCCGCGCACAGCAGCAGGGGCAGCGGCAGGAGCAGCGGCAGGAGCAGCGGCAGGAGCAGCGACGCGACGACGGCGCGCGGGGTGACGGAGCGCAGGATCACGTCGGGGAGCGTGCAGCAGACGACCGCGTGAAGGAAGGCCCCGCGCACAGGCGCCCCGCGCCCGGTCGGCAGAGCACGGAAGCGAGTGCCTTGACCTCAGATCGGTGGCAACCACGTCCGCCGAGCAACAAGACGGACGAAGCCCGCAGGGCCACCGACGCAACCGGCGATCCGCGTGACCATGAGCTGTCCCACGGCGAAGCGCCAGCAACCGTGTGCGCACCGTCGACGCGGGTCCGGGCCAGGAGATCGGTTGGCGAAGGCGGACGGATGCGGCACGACGCGCGCCACGATGTCGCAATCCATCCTCTCCGCGGATGAGCATGAATCGCTCTATGTCGCGCGCAAGCGCCTCATCGACCTGCCGCCCGAACGCATCATCGACGTGCAGACGGCGCCGCCCGCAGCGCTGAAGCAGTTGGCTCCATCGCTGCAGGGAGAGTCCACGTTGGTGCGGGACACCGTGCTCGCGTTCGTGAAAGCGGTGAACGAGCTGTGCGACGGCGTCCTTCGCAAGCAAGGAAAGGTGAACCGCTCCGCCGTGGAGGCGGCCGAGGCCGGCTTCGAGCTCCTCGCGCGGCAGCTCCAGCTCGGCACCGACGATCCGGGCACGTACCTGCGTGCGCTGCGCAACGACCGCGCCGCGGCGCGGAAGCTCGATGTGCCTGCCATCGAGGCTGCGATCCGCGCGCGCGCGGCCGCACGCGCCGCGAAGGACTTCGCGACCGCCGACCGCCTGCAACGGGAGCTGCTCCTGCAGGGGGTCATCTTGTGGGACCACGCGAACGGCAGCGACTGGACCCTGCCCGCAACGACCGGTCAGTGACGGCGGATGCTCGGCTCGTGACGTCACGCCCGACGAGGGTAGCGGCGCGCAATGAAAGCCCTTGAAGAACGCCCGTCACGAAGCACGATGACGCTGTCGTCCGTCGAAACGGGAGATTTCGCGAGCTCGCTTCGCGCGCGCGCGCAAGGTGAGTCGAAGGCGCCGTCGCGTACAATCACGCGTTGGACGATGACAACGAGGTGAAGGCTTTCATCGGCGAGCTGACTCAGTGTCGTTCTGACGGTGCCGGGCGAGAGCGCTCTGCGAGAGCCAGGGTCAGAACGGCACCGGGCTCTGAAGCGCGAGGCGCTCGCCCGTCGTGGGGTGCGCGATCGACAGCGTGGCGGCGTGCAGCAGCAGGCGCGGCGCGCTGGCGGGGTCGCCGTAGAGGGCGTCGCCGGCGATGGGGCAGCCGAGGCCAAGCGGGTGGGCGGCGTGGGTCCGCAGCTGGTGGGTCCGTCCGGTCTCCGGGCAAAAACGGACGCGGGTGCGGTGCGCGTCGGGGTCGCGGTGCAGGACCGTGAAGCGGGTGACGCCGACCTTGCCGTGGATCGGGTCGTAGATCTGGTGCGGCCGACGCTCCACGTCGAGCCGGAAGGGCAACGTGATCACTCCTTCGTCTTGATCGACGAGGCCGGTGAGCACCGCCTCGTACGTCTTTGCGACGGCGCGGGCCTCGAATTGCAGGCGCAGCGCCCGGTGAGCGGCCGGGTGCAGCCCGACGACGAGGAGGCCCGAGGTGGGCTGATCGAGGCGGTGGGCGAGGATGGACCCGGTGGCGTGGGGGAACACACGGGGGACCCGGGTCTGCACCGAGTCGCACAGGGACGGGTCACGCCCCGGACACGACAGCAGCCCCGACGGCTTGTCGAGGACGGCGAGGTCGTCATCGGCGTAGACGATGTGCAGGAGCGGCTCGCTCACGCCGGCGCTCCGCCTGTCGGACCCGTCAGGCCAATCGGGCCCGTCGGGCCCGTCGGGCACAGCATAGCGCCGAGGAGCGGAGCGCACCGGAGGTCACACGGGGCGGCGAGCGCTCCGTGGGCGCGCTCGCCGTCGACCACGCCGGGCGCCCAGCTTGCCTCCGCCGCGCTGACGACCTCGAGCCTCAGCGCCCACGCCGCGTCGAGGAGCTTGGGCAGGGCGCAGTCCGCCGTGCCGGAAGGGATGCCGCGCCCGGCGCGGGCGCCGACGAAGGCGTCGCGGAGCGGCACGCGACGTCCACCGCGCGTCCGCAGGCGTGTGGCGTCGATCATGGCCGCCATCAGCGCCGCCGACGCCTGCCTCCGTTCTCGCCGGGCCAGGTCACGCACCGCGGGGTCGCACGACGTCAGGCGCGCCGTGGCCTGCGCCACGATCTGCAGGGTCTCGTTCTCGAGCGCGGCGGTGTCCTCGCGGCGGATGACGGAGGGCACGCAGCCCGCGACGTCGCTGGCGCCGCCGAGATCGCCCGAGAAGGCGCGCAGCGTGACGGTGGCGCCACAGGCGTCGCGACCGACGAGGGTCGCCAGCATCTTGCGGCCGCCCCCCCGCGCGAGCAGCGCAAGGAACGCGCGATCGGCCTCCGTCGTCGGCGACGACAACGCTGTCCACCACCGCGACAGCGCAGCGAGCGCGGGGGCGGCGTCGTAGTCGAGCCAGTGGGCGGCGCCGCACAGGCCGCACGCACCGCCGATGCGCGCGATGACGGCGCCAGAAAAGGGTGCGGTCGACGGCTTCAATGCATGGCTCCCTCAGACCTCGCCCGCGCGCCTGCCGCCCTTGGTCCTCGACCGCCGGCGGCCCGGGGGGCGACGCCGCAGAGGTTGCCCGTGCGCCTCCTCGCCGCCAAGGAGTCCCGCAGAGTGCCGCAGAGTGCCGCGAAGTCCCGCGAAGTCCCGCGCGTCGCCGCGGCGCGCAAGCGACCGCGAACGGCAGTAGCGTCGCGCCATGAGAGCGTCCTCCTGCTTCGCCCTCGCGCTGTCGGCCCTGCTCGCCGGCGCGGCGCCGTCGTCGTCGACCACGCCCACCGCGCCGACGCCTGCCCCGCCCACGCCCGACGTCATCGCCCGTGATGTCATCGTCCACGATGTCACTGCGCAGGTGCAGCCCGAGCGCGGCCTGCTCGTGCTGCAAGACCGGCTGCGGCTGCCGCCGGGTCGGCGCACGGTCTTCGTCGAGCTGCACGCTGGGCTGCAGCCGCAGGTCGACGGCGGCACAATCACCGCGCGTCGTGTCGTCGACAGCGTCGCCGTGCTGACGCTGTCGGCCGATGCCGACGTCGTCACGCTGCGCGCGCAGGGCGTCATCGCGCAGCCGCCCGTGCAGGTGGCCACCGAGCACCAGCGCTCGTTCCAGGAGACGCCGGGCACCATCGAGGCCCGCGGCGTCTACCTGTCGCCGGCGAGCCGCTGGCTGCCCACCGTCCTCGGCGACGACGGCGCCCCGCTCTTGTGTACCGGGCGGGTGCAGGCGAGCGTGCCCGACGGCTGGCGCGCGCTGTCCGAGGGCACGCTCGACGAGGCCAGCGGCGCGTGGACGCAGGCGACGCCGGTAGAGGGCCTGCACCTGGTGGCCGGCCCGTTCGCGACGTTCGCGGCGAAGCGGCGCGGGGTCGACGTGCTCGTGTGGCTGCGCCGGGGCGACGACGGGCAGCCCGCCGCCGACGCCGCGGCGCTGGCCGACCGCTACCTCGAGGTGACCGGACAATACCTTGCACAGTACGAGTCACTGATCGGCCCTTACCCCTACGCCAAGTTCGCGCTCGTCGAGAACTTCTGGGAGACGGGGTACGGCATGCCGTCCTTCACTGTCCTCGGGCCGCAGGTCGTTCGCTTTCCTTTCATCCTGCACACGAGCTGGCCCCACGAGCTGCTGCACAACTGGTGGGGCAACGGCGTGTTCCCGCCGACCGGCGCCGGCAACTGGACCGAGGGGCTGACGGCGTACCTGGCCGATCACCTGCACGACGAGCAGGAGGGCCGCGGCGCCGACCATCGCCGCGCGATCCTGCAGCGCTACCAGGACTTCGTCGCTGTCGACCCCGCCCGCGACTTCCCGCTGGCCGCGTTTGCGAGCCGCTCGTCGGCGGCGTCGGAGGCCATCGGCTACGGCAAGACGGCGATGGTCTTTCACATGCTGCGCCGCCGGCTCGGCGACGACGCCTTCAAGGCCGGCCTGCAGCGCCTGTGGCGCGACCGTCGCTTCCAGCGCGCGTCGTTCGGTGACGTGCACGACGCGTTCGCCGCTGCCGCGCCCGGCGCGGGGGACCTGGCGCCGTTCTTCGCCGCGTGGACGACGCAGACCGGGGCGCCGTCGCTGCGCCTCGTGCAGGTCTCGTCGTACCAGCGGCCCGGCGACACCGGCGGCAAGCGGCTGGTCACGGTCGTCATCGAGCAGACGCAGGCGGGCCCGGCGTTCTCCGTCGACGTGCCGTTCATCGTCACCACCGTCGACGGCCGCAGCGTCTCCTCCGTGCTGCCCCTCGCCGACCGGCGCGGCAGCGCCACCGTCGAGGCGCCCGCCGACGTCGCCCGCGTCGACGTCGATCCGTTCTTCGACGTGTTCCGCGCGCTCGACCCTGAGGAGGTGCCACCGTCGCTGTCGCGGGCGCTGGGCGCGCCGAAGATGCTGTTCGTGACGCCGACGGCGGCGCCCGGCGACGAGATCGCGGCGTGGCGGGCCTTCGCCACCGGGCTGTGCCCGGACGCCGACCGCTGCCGGATCGTCGACGACGTCGCGGTGGGCACCCTGCCCGCCGATGCCGCGGTTTGGGTGCTTGGCAACGCGTCGCTGCTGCGCGGCGGCGCGTTCGCCTTCAGCCGCCCGTTCGGCGTGCGCTTCGACGACCACGGGTTCTTTCCGCCCGGCGCGTGGGAGCGCGTGCGCGCGGCGAAGGACCGCCTGACGGCGCGGCGCCGCGACCTCGTCGACCTCGGCAAGAGCGCGCTGGCGGTCGTCGTCGAGCACCCGCGGGATCGCCGCGCGTCGATGGTCTTCGTCGGCGCGCCGCGCCCGGGGCACGTGCCGCAGCTTGCGAAGAAGCTCCCGCACTACGGCAAGTACGGCTACGTCGCCTTCGGCGGCAGCGCGGCAAACCCCGACGTCCTCGAGAACGCGCTGAAGGGTACATGGACGGCGACGTCGTCGCCGCTGTCGTGGCTCGCGCCGGGCGCGACGGCGACGCTGGGCGTGCGCGCGCCGCCGGCGCTGGCGCGCCTGCCGCCGCCGTTCGACGGCGAGGCCATGCTCGCGCTGGTGCGGACGTTGTCGGCGCCGACGCTGCAGGGCCGCGGCACGGGTACCGAGCCCATGACGCGCGCCCGCGCGCTGGTCGTCGACGCGCTCGGCAAGGCGGGACTTCCGGCCGACGTCGTCTGCGACCCCGCCGACAAGGCGCTGTGCAACGTCGTCGCCCGCCTGCCGGGGGCCGACCCGTCGCTGGCGCGCGTCGTGCTCGGCGCGCACCTCGATCATCTGGGCAGCGACGGCGATGGCCGCAAGCGCGTCGTGCACCCCGGCGCCGACGACAACGCCTCGGGCGTCGCCGTCACCGTCGAGGTCGCCGGTCGGCTCGCGCGCGCCCCGGGCGCCCGCGGCGTCGACGTCGTCCTGTTCGACGGCGAGGAGACCGGCCGACGCGGCAGCCGCTCGTTCGTCGCAGCGGCAAAGCCGGGGGAGCACTTCGCGATGGTGAACCTTGACACCGTGGGGCGCCTCGGCGGGCGCAAGCTGCTCGTCCTCGACGGCGACAGCGCCGCCGAGTGGGTGCACGCGGTGCGCGGCGTCGGCTTCACGACGGGGGTGGCGGCCGAGCTGGCCCCGCAGGGCGGCGGCGCCTCCGATCAGCAGAGCTTCCTCGAAGTCGGCGTGCCCGCGGTGCAGCTGTTCTCGGGCCCCCACGCCGACTACCACCGCCCCACCGACACCGCCGACCGCGTCGAGGCAACGTCGCTGGTGCAGGCGGCGGTGCTGGCGCGCGAGCTGGTGGGCTGGCTGCGTGACCGACGCGAGCCGCTGACGTGGGGGCGCGCCCCGGGAACGTCGTCGCCGCCGTCGTCGCCGGGGGCCGCGTCCCGCCGGGCGAGCCTCGGCTCGGTGCCCGACATGGAGTTCGCCGGGCCGGGGGTGCGCTTCGCCGACGTCGTGGCCGGCTCGCCGGCGGCGGCGGCGGGGCTGCGCGCCGGCGACGTGCTCGTCCGTCTGGACGGGGCGGCGGTGGCCGACCTGCGAGCCTACAGCGACGCGCTGAAGCAGCGCGCCCCCGGCGACCACGTCGTCGTCGTCGTTGAGCGGGGGGGGCAGCCGGTGACGGTCGAGCTCGTCCTCGGCGCTCGGTGACCGGCCGGAGTTGGGGTCGGGGCCGGGCTGGGCCTGTCTCGACCGCCGTCGGGCGTTCGACGGATGGGGAGATCCGGCTGGTTCCGGGCAAACTCTTGCAGTCGTCGTCGGCTGTCGCTTGGAGGTCCGCATGTCCAAGGTCCACCCGCTGTCGCTGCTCTGGTCGCTCTTCGTTCTTGGGGCCAGCGTCGGATGCTCCGAGCCGCAGTCCGTCGACGGCGGCAACGACGAGCCCTCGGCGAACGACGTCGACGGCGACGGCATCCCCAACGGCGAAGACGGCGATGTCGACGGCGACGGCTACCCCAACGCCGTCGATCTCGACATCGACGGCGACCGCATCCCCAACGAGATCGACGACGACATCGACAGCGACGGCACCGCCAACGGTGACGACGATACGCCGTTTGGCGCCAACCCCGACGGCGTCGTGGGCCCGTGGGCCGACGCCGACGCCGACGGCGAGCCGAACCTGCTCGACGCCGACGACGACAACGACGGCGTGCCCGACGGCGTCGCCGGCAACAACGACTGCAACGGCGACGGCATCGCCGAGCCCGAAGACGCCGACTGCGACGGCTTCTGCATCGATCCCGAAGGCTCGTACGTCCCCTGCGACGACGGCGCCCTGCCCGGCACCGGCGCCCCCGACTCCGACGGCGACGGCATCCCGAACCCCATCGATCCCGACGACGACAACGACGGCGTGCCCGACGGCGAGGACCCTACCGACACCGGCGTCGATCCGTGCATCGGGCTTGAGGGCCCGCCGCCGGAGGAGTGCAACACCCCCGTCGGCGAGGACCCGCCGGATGACGGTGACGGCGGCGGCGGTGGCAATGAGGGCGAGGACGAGCTGCCGCCGAACTGCACCGAGCAGGTGTTCGATCCGGCCGAGCCGATCCCGCCGCGCATCATGCTGGTGGTGGACCGCTCGGGCTCGATGAACGACGACGCCGTCGGCTTCCCCGGCAGCAAGTGGGACACCGCGGTCGACACCCTCGACACGGTGACGCACCAGCTGGAGACGTCGGTGGAGCTCGGCCTCGCGCTGTATCCGGCGGGCGCGGACCAAGACCAGCTGTGCTCGGCAGGCAGCCTCGCCGTCGCCGTGCGCCTGAACAACGCCAACGCCATCGTCAGCGCGCTGAACGATACGGGCCCTGGCGGCGGCACGCCGACGGCGACGACGCTGCTGGTGGCCCGGGGCAACCTTTCGGCGCTGGGGTCCCAGGGTGGTCAGCGGGCCATCGTGCTGGCCACCGACGGTGGTCCGAACTGCAACGACTCGTTGAACGGCAACACGTGCACGTGCGTGGCGCGGCGCGACGACGGGTCGCCGGATCAGCAACAGTGCCGCGACTTCTCGGCGAACTGCCTCGACGACGTGAACACCATCGCCGCGGCGGCCCAGGTCGCGTCGGCGGGCTTCCCGGTGTTCGTGCTCGGCCTGCCGGGCACCGAGAACTTCAGCGGCGTGCTGCGGTCGACCGCGCAGGCCGGCGGCACCAACGACTTCTACAACGCGAACTCGGCGAGCTCGCTGGCGCAGAGCCTCGAGGAGATCGCCATCCGCCTGGGGTCGTGCCGCTTCGACCTGCCGGGCAGCCCGCGGCCCGACCAGATCACGGTGGCCGTCGACGGTGCGCCGGTGGCCCGCGACGCCGGGCGCGACGACGGCTGGGACCTCATCGACAGCAACACCATCGAGCTGTTCGGGCCGGCGTGCGAGGGCGCGAGCCGCGCGCAGCAGGACGTCACCGTGACGACCTGCTTCTGAGCTCGCCCATGGCAGCGCGCTTCACGGGTCCTGCGCTCGTCGCGACGCTCGTGGTTGCGGCGGGCGCGCGCGGGCAGAGTGTGGCGGCACCCATGCTGCCCGACCCGCGGCGAGTGGTCGTGGTCGTCGAAGACGCCGGCGACGTGGGCTTTCGCATCTCCGACGCGCAGGCGGCTCACGAGCTCGTGATCACGAGGCTGCGCAAGCGCCTGGGCAACGACGCGGTGGTCTACGAGGGCGCGCGCAAGAGCGCCGAGCAGATGAAGAAGATGCTCGGGGCCAACGCCGAGACGACCATCCAGGACGCGCAGCTGCGCTACTACGACGACGCCGCCAGGGCAGCGCCGTGGCGCGTGCGCGTGCGGTTCGGCCAGAAGACGGGCGAGCACTGGATCACCATGGCCTGCCGCCGCGCCGACAGTGAAGCGAAGAAGCATGTCGAGGAGCGCCGGTTCACCGGCGCGAGCTTCCTCGCCGCGCGCGACGCGGCCGCCGCGGGGCTCGATCACTTCTGCCTCGCGCTGCCGGCGACGGCGGCGTTGGCGCCCGTCGAGGCTGCCCCGGGGCCGGGCGCCGCAGGGCGGGGGCCGGGGGCCGGGCCGGGGGATGGGCCGGGCGTCGTGCCGGGCCTGCGCAAGAAGCCGGCGCCCGCCCCCTGGACGCCGCCGCCGCGCCGCGATTGACGGGTCCATCGTCGACGACCGCCGCCGCGACGCCGTCGTCGAGGGCGACGGCGTGGGTGACGCATCGCGCGTTTGCGCAGTCGCGTCGACGCATGTCGGAGCCCCCGTCGCCGTCGGTGCAGCTGCCTGCGCCGTTCGGCAAGCACCTGCTCGAGAGCCTGGTCGCCGTCGGCGGCGTGACCGAGGCGTACCGGGCCCGCATCTTTGGCGCCTCGGGCTTCGAGAAGGAGATGGTCATCAAGCGCATCCTGCCGAAGTAGGCGCGCAAGCCCGCGTTCATGCAGATGCTCATCGATGAAGCGAAGATCGCCGTATCTTTGACCCACGGCGACGTCGTGCCCATCGACGAGCTCGGCGAGCTTGACGGCAGCTACGACATCGCGATGGAGTACGTCGACGGCGGCACCGTGCTCGACGTCCTGCGCGACGCCCACACGCAGCGGAAGGTGCTGTCATGGCCGCAGTGCCTTGCCATCGGCGCCGAGGTCTTTCGCGGGCTCGCCTACGCCCACGGCTGCGCCGACCTGGCGACGGACCGCGCGCTGGGCCTCGTCCACCGCGACCTCGACCGGCGCAAAGTCGTCATCACGCGGCGGCAAGGTGAACGTCCTCGACTTCGGCGTCGCCCGCGCGTCGACCAAGCGCCACCAGACCGCCTTGGGCGTGGTGCAGGGGACGCCAGACTCTATGTCGCCCGAACAGATGTACGGTCATACCGTCGCTCATCGGTCGGACATCCATTGCGCCGGCGTCATGGTGTTCGAGCTGTTGACGTTGCGACGGCCGTTCCCGGTCTGGGACGTCGCCGAGATGCGTCAGGTGTTCGAGGCGGGCCCGGTGCCCGCGCTGTCGGGGTTGAATCCGGCGCTGCCGGCGGCGCTCGACCCCGTGACCGCGATGGCCCTCGCCCCCGACGCGCGCGATCGCTGGCAGACCCCCGCCTACTTCGAGGAGGCCTTGCGCACCGCCATCGCCCGGGTCGGTATCGCCGTGGCCGCGTCGGGGCTGGCGCGCGAGAGCGCGGCCCTCGAGGCGCCGGCGCCGGCGACTGCTCCGGCCCCGCTCGGCAGGCCGACCCAGGCAACGGCCGAGGTGCTGCCCGGAGCGCAGACGGCATCCTCGCGGCGCCCGGCGGTGGTCCCGCTGGCGACCACCGCACCGTCGGGCGAGTCCCCCGCGCCGCCGCCGCCGTCATCGGCGTCGCCGGCGTCGGCAAGCACCACGGCCCGGGCACCCCGCACCGCCGCGCCGGCGGGCGACGACGACGACGTCGGCTTCGCCGTCTCGGTGGTGGACAAGCGCGCGCCGGTGCCGCTGGCGCCTCTGCCGGCGGCGGCGAAGCATCCCGACGCTGCGCCACCGCGCACGCAAGTACTGGCGCAATACGGCGCGCTGGCCTGGTCGCAGAACGTCGGCGACGACGCCGAGCTGTTGGCCATCGCGCGCGCGGTGGGCAGCGCGCCGGATGCCGGCCGTCGCTCGCTGCTGGCGGCCGCCGCGGTGGTGCTGGCGCTGGGCGCCGGCGCGCTGGCGCTGCCTGGGGACGACCTCCGGGTGGCCGCCGACCGCGCCATCCGCGGGCGCCCGCGGACGCTCGGCACCATCGTCGTCGAGGTGCGACCGCCGCCTGACGACGTGTTGCTCGAAGATAAGAGCCGCGGCGCCGGCCAGAAGAAGATCACCAACGTAGACGTTGACGTGCTCCATCGGCTGGTGGTGCAGTCGCGTGGACGGCCCGCTCTGGCGCGCGAGCTGTCGCGCGCCGACTTCGTCGATGGCGCCGACGGCACGCCGATGTCCTCGTGGGAAGGCGACCCGGGCGAGGCGCCCGCGTTGCCGACGACCACGACGCCGTAGCGAAGGCTGCAGCGACGGCGATGACGAAGGAGCCGGCCGCACCGGGCCGGCCGGGGCCCGTCGGGGCCCGGCGGGGCGCTTCAGGGCAGCTCGGCGTCGTGCTCGCCGAGGCGGGGCGCGCGCCCGGTGCGGACGCTCGGCGTGTCGAGCCCGGGGTCGGCAAACGCGCAGCGCCGGCCGTCGACGTCGACGTGGACGAGCCGCGCCTCGGCCCTCGCCGCGGCGGGCGACAGCACGGGCTCGCAGCAGGCGTCGACGTCGTGCAGCACGGTGGTCCACTCGGCGGTCGTCCTCGTCGCGAACGTCGCCGCGAGGGCGGCGCGGGTGTCTTCGTCGAACGCGGCGGCGAGCAGGTCCTCGCGGCCAATGGCCGCGCACAGCGCGGCCCAGAACTTGGGCTCCAGCGCCCCTACCGAGAAGAAGCCGTCGGCGGTGGGGTAGACGCCGTAGCAGGGCACCGCGCCGACGAGCAGGTCGCCGCCGGCGGCGATGGCGTCCTCGCCGTCGACAAGGGTGCGGGCCAGCGACATGGCCAGCAGACCAAAGACGCCGTCCTTCATGCTGACGTCGATGGTGCGCCCCTGCCCGGTGCGCGCCCGCCCGACCAGCGCGGCGCAGATCTGCGTCGCCGCCGGCCACGCGCCGCCCGCGAGGTCGGCGACCTGCACCGGCAGCAGGTCGGGCGCGGCCATCATGCCGAGCGCGCCGGCTCTGGCGACGAAGTTGACGTCGTGGCCGGCGCGGGCGCGCAGCGGGCCGGTTTGCCCGTAGCCCGAGATCGAGCAGACGACGAGGCGCGGAAAGCGTCGCACCAGCGCGTCGGGAGCGAGCCCGAGCCTGGCCATCACGCCGGGGCGAAAGCTCTCGACGACGACGTCAGCGTCGGCGCACAGGCGCAGGAGGCGCGCGCGGCCCTCGTCGGTCTTCAGATCGATGGTGACGCTGCGCTTGCCGCGGTTCACCGAGTGGAACAGGGCGGAGACGCCGTCGTGCAGCAGCGGCGGCATCGCGCGCAGGTAGTCGCCGCCGGCGGGATCCTCGACCTTGACGACGTCGGCGCCGAGGTCCGCGAGCACCTGCGTGCAGTAGGGGCCGGGCAACAGCCGCGACAGGTCGAGCACGCGGACACCAGCGAGCGGGCCTTCGTTCGTCATCATTCGACGTTGCCACAGCGGCGTCGTCGGCCCCAAAAGGCGCGGGGCGCCCGAGGGCGCCCCGCAGGTCGACCAAGGTCGACCGCGACGCTCACTGCTCGTCGCAGAGGCCGTCGGCGCGGCACGCCTCGCTGCTCCAACCACCGAGGTAGTAGAGCAGGTTGTCGAGGTCCCGGCCGTCGAAGGCGACGAGCTCCGCGAACGACGCGGGCGACGGGCCGTCGTAGCCGGTGCCGAGCGCGAACGCCTGCACGTCGGCGTGCGTGGCGCGCGCGGCGACATCGACGCCGGTGGCGGCCGGCAGGTCGGCGACGTTGAACGAGCCCGAGTGGCTGCCGTCGAACCAGACGTTCCACTCACTCTCGCCGCCGTCGTCGAGGTTGACGCGGTAGAAGTCGGCCTCGCCCTTCTTCGTCAACGCGAAGGTGCCCGTGGCCCCCGGCGTGAACGAGCCGCCCTGGCTCTCGAGGAACGAGTTGCCGGCGAACGCGTTGCCCGTCCTCGGCAGCGAGCGTGACACCTGCGTGATGATGCTGGCGCCGAGGCCGGTGCTGTCGGTCAGCGAGTTGATGTCCAGGGCGATGGCCACGGTGACGTAGAGGTTGCCCTCGACACCGTCGTGCGGCGGCGCGTAGTCGAGGCGCAGCTTGCCGTCGGCGGGCGCGTTGTCGCCCGCCTGCGCGGCGACGCCGTCGAAGTCGTCGGTGTTGTCGCCGTCGGCGTCGTCGAGCGCGGCCGTGATGCCGAGCGGCACGAGGCCCTGGCCCGGGACCACGACGCCCGTGAGCAGCACTGTGCCCGACGTGTACGAGCTGACCTTGTCGCAGGTGGCGCCGGCGGGCAGGCTCGCCGGGCACTCGTTGACGAAGATCTCGTTGTCGCCGTCGACGACCTTGAAGACGTCGTTGCCGCAGCGGTTGCCACCGCCGGCGAAGCCCTTGGGCGCGCACGGCAGGTCGGGCAGGTCGTACTCGGCCTCGAGCATCAGCAGCGTGTTGGGAGCCAGCGTGACGTTCTCGAAGTTGGCGTCGCCAGCGGCGCGGGCCGCGGGCGAGAACT
>Ga0194129_10002155_pt1 | contig 30120 bp, 22 predicted proteins | sample TA2KigCa35mmetaG_FD_150862 | JGI IMG/M metagenome (GOLD analysis project Ga0194129, IMG submission 150862) | Freshwater microbial communities from Lake Tanganyika, Tanzania - TA2015038 Kigoma Deep Cast 35m | ecosystem: Environmental > Aquatic > Freshwater > Lake | place: Tanzania: Lake...
GAGACCACAGCCGTTGGGGCAACCGCTGATGCGGATGCCGAGCCCGGCGGCGCGATCGATGAAGGCGCGATCGGCGCGAAACGCGTCGCCGAGGAGCTGGGCGGCGCCGCGCGACTGAGTCACGGCGAGCTTGCAAGACTCGGCGCCAGGGCAACTGCCAACGTCCGCGACGCTGCCGACGTCGGGCTCCGCGAGCGAGATGGCCCGGAGATGCTCGTAGAGTGGCGCGACGTCCTCGTCACGCACCCAGTGGAGAGCGACGTTCTGCGAGGGCGTGAAGCGCACGGCACCGTCCGCGTAGGCAGAGGAGAGCGCCGCGAGGGCGCGCAGTCGACCGGCGCTCACGTCGCCGAGCGGCAGCACGATCGACACCAGCGAATAGCCGGCCTGACGCTGCGGACGGACGTTCGTGCGCCGAAAGCGCTCGCCGCGGTCATCGCCGAGGACGGGGAGCGCGCGCGGCAGGAATCCTGGCCCGCGCGGCGCGTCGCCGGCGAGGAGCGCGAGCAACGCTTCACGGGTGGGCGCCGGCGCGCGAGCCACCCGGGGCGCGCTTCGAACCGGAGGTGCCTCGGGGTCGAAAGGCAACGTCGGGGCCCCGGCTGCGCGGACCGCCGCAAGCTCGACCTCGACTCGCGAGCGAAACACCTCCCAACCAAGCTGGCGGACGAGGAATTTGAGCCGGTTTTTCTGGCGATGGACCCTGTCGCCCTCGCGGTCGAAGACACGGAGCACGGCCTCCGCGTACGCGAGGATGTCGTTCGCAGGCACGAACGACGCGAGCTCATGCCCCGAGCGGCAGAGGATCGCCGTCCCCCCCGCGACGGTGAGACGGAAGCCGCGCTTGCCCTCGGCGTCGAGCCGAGCGTGGTAGCCGAGATCGTTCACCGGCGCGAACGCATGATCCTCGCCGCCTCCGTTGAACGCGATCTTGAACTTGCGCGGTAGCTTCGCGGCGAGCGGGTGACGCAGGAAGTACCGGGTGACCGCCTCGGCGTAGGGCACGGGATCGAAGACCTCGTCGGGCGCGACGCCCGCGCTCGGGCTCGTCGTGACGTTACGGATCGCGTTGCCGCACGCCTCGCGCGTCGTCAGGCCCGATTCGGCGAGCCGGGACAGAATCGCGCCGACCTCGTCGAGCGGCACGAAGTGGAGCTGCACGTTCTGACGCGTGGTGACGTGCACGAAGCCACGCCCGTGGCGCGAGGCGACGTCCGCGAGCGCCTCGACCTGCTCCGCCGACGCAATCCCTTGCGGTAGCTTGACGCGCACCATCGAGAGCGTCCCCTCTTGGCGCTGGCCATAGGTGCCGTTGACGAGGCGGAAGGCGCGCCATTGGTCACTCGTGAGCTCGCCGCGCTCGAAGCGGGCGAGCGTATCGATGAAGGTGTCGACGTCGCGCTCTTCGGCGAAGTCGAAGCGAGCCGGCCCGAACGTCGTGTCACCGGCGGTGGACTCCGCCCCTCCGTTACCATCTTCAAGCGCTGCCAAGGTGCACCTCCGCGAGGTCGTGATAGCCGAGGGTGAACGCCGGCTCGACGCCGAGCGCGGCGCGGATCGGGGCCGCCGCGGCGACCACGTCACCGAGCACGACAAGGCCCGGCAGATCGTCGCGATCGGGCGGCAGCGTCACGCCGCCAAGCTCGCCGAGCGTCCCGATCCAGGACCAGGCGCGCGCCGTCGTCGCTCCGAGGACGACCGCAGCTGGAACATCGGTGCGAAAGCCTCGCTCGAGCAGGTGCGCGGCAATTCGTGCGCGCCCTCCAAGCGCCATCAGCAGGACGCACGTGACGACGCTTGGATCTTGCGCGGTGAGCACTTTGAGGCACGCGTCCTCGGGGACCGCCGTGAGCACCAGCACACCGCTCGAGACGCCGCGCAGCGTGACCGGGATCCCGGCAGCGCCGGGGCCGGCGATGGCGCTCGAGACGCCGGGGACGACCTCGACCGCGACGCCCGCCTCGGCGAGGGCAAGCGCCTCCTCACCCCCACGGCCAAGCACGAAGGGGTCACCGCATTTCAGGCGAACGACGCGTTTTCCGGCGCGCGCCGCTCGCACCAGGAGGGCATGGATCGTGTCCTGCGCGACGCTGGCCCGCCCGGCGCGCTTCCCGACCGAGAATTTCGCGGCACGCGGGGCGAGCCCGAGCGCCGCTTCGTCGACGAGCGCATCGTAAAGCACGAGGTCGGCCGCAGCGAGCGCACGCGACGCTCGCAGCGTGAGGAGATCGGCGGCACCTGGTCCCGCCCCGACGAGCCACACCTTGCCATGCTCGGTCGAACGCCCAGGGCTCACGGCCGCACCTCACCAGACGCGAGGAGTTGTGGGCGCCTCCCGCGCAGGTGGCCAGTTGGCAACCAATCGTCGTTCGAGTGGACAACACGTAGGCCCGTCGGCAGCTCCAGGGGAAGTCGTGCGGGTGCGCCGCACGCCGGGCTCTGCGACGAGCCGCGCGCCGGCTCGAGGGTGACGAGGGGGCGCTCGGTGTCGGCATTGATACTCGCGAAACACGCGGCAATATCGAAAAGAGCGCCCTCGGCAGGCGAGCGCAAGACGCGTGTCACCGTCTCGCGCCCCACGGCTCGGAGCGACCCGTCCTGCGACAGGGCGTTCGCCGGGCTCACCAGCGTGTCCACCATGGTAGACACGGCTACCATCGAACGAGAGCCAACGCAACCCGCCGCAGCACGCGCTCGGGCGGCAGCGCGAGGCTCCTGAGCCCTCGTGCCGCAGGTCGCGCAGCGGATCCGCGAACGTCGGGGTTGTTCGACGAAACGATCTGCGCGTATGGTGAGCCTTCGGCGAAGGGAGGCAATCTTGCGCGACGGCACGCGATCGTTATGGCAGCTCGGGCTCGCGGCGCTCTTCGGCGCGAGCGCGGCGTGTGGAGCAGAGCCCGCGAACCTCGACGAGGATTGCCCGCAAGACACAGGCGCGGGCGGCGCGACGACGACCGCATCGACCGGGCCGTCGCAGGCGTCGAGCCAGGTCGCGTCCAGCAGCGTGGCCTCGAGCGGCGTCGGCGGCGGCAGCGTGGCCTCGAGCGGCGTCGGCGGCGGCAGCGAGGGGCCGATGTTCGAGACCCCGAACGCCGACGAAATCGCCTCGCGCCTGCACGCGTGCCACAAGCTGAGCTACGCGCAGGTGGGGACCTTCTTGAGAAGTCGCGGCGCGCCGATACCGCCGACGGGAGTCGGCGATCTGAAGACGACGACCGTGAGCGTGCTCGGATCGAACCAGACCCTCGGCGCGCTCTTCGGCGGCGGGGGTGCGGCGTGCGAGATGCAGCAAACCGCCGGCCTCGGCAGCAGCGCGACCGATCCGACGTGTCCCGCGGGCCAAGCGTGCTTCTGCAACCAGAGCGACAAGGCGAACGTCGCGAACCCGACCTGCCTCGACTCGGGCAGCAACGAAGCCGCCGACGGCTACTGCGTCGCCAAGCCCTCGACCGCCGCGTTTCTCTACTTTACCGGTCGCGACGCGTTCGGCGTGCCGAAGCTCAACTCTCGCCGCGCCGAGACCGAGGAGCACTCGACCGCGAGCGCGAGCAAGCTGATGGACATCTTCATCCAGGCGGCGCCGCACATCATCGCGAACATCGGCGATCCGGTGAAGGCCCCGGCCTGCACCCTCGGCGGCAAGAACCGCCCGATGTTCGACACGCTCGACGGCTCGTGCGTCCCCGAGTCGCTGAGCTGCGTGCTCGGCATGCCGGCGAGCGACGATCACCTCTTGCTGTGCAACTTGATCGTTGCCAAGGCAACTCAGGGCGACGCCGCCGATCTCGCGAGGAAGCGCGCGATCGCGGTCGCGGTCCTCATGAGCGGAACTCACGCGTGCCAGTGACGGGAGGCGACGAGCGATGACCAACTGGAAATTGAGAGAGCTCCGCGACGGTCGACGCCGGAGCTTCTTGAAGATGTGCACGGTCGCCGCCGCGGCGGTCGGCGTGTCGCGGACGCGCCTGCTCGACTTCCTCGCAGACGAGGGCGGCTACGGGCTCGCGGAGGCGGCCGGCGCGACGTACGGGCGCTCGCTCGTCGTGCCCTGTCCCAACGGCGTGTTCGCGTGGTTTCAGGAGCTGTGGCCGCACGTCGACGTGGCGATGCGGGCCTGCGAGAACGTAGTGATCCCCGCGTTCGTGAATATTAGCAATGATGCTCCCAACCTAGTCAACCCGACGTTGAATCCGAGCTTCGGCTTTGCCTCATCGTACCTCTACACGACCCAGTACGGCTACACGCCCGCGAACGGCTACCGCGGCACCTACACGCCGGGCAAGGGCGTCGCGATGCCGCCGCTGCCGAGCGGCGTAAAGGGCTGGGCCGGCGGCTACCGGCCCTTCTTCTACGGCCCCGACGCGCCCTGGTTCGATCACCAGGCGGGCGTCCCGAAGCGGCCCGTGACCGCGCTCATGGCGGGCTCTGACGAGACGCACACCGTGTTCCCGAGCTCGGCGACCACGGTGTCGGGCACCTCGACCCTGCTCGCGTCGCTCGCGTCGCTCGGGGCGTCGAGCTCGGCCGCGGCGGTCCCGGCGATCGGCATCGATCCGGTGAAGTACGGCCGCGCGCCCGGCGCCCCCGACATCGCCACGGTGCCGAGCGCGAACGGCATGATCGATCTCTTCAACAGCGCCGCGAGCCAGCTGACGCTCGCGTCCAAGGCCGACCAGGAGATCTTCGAGGACTACTTCAAGGCCGTGATCGCGCTCCGCAAGAGCGCCTCGCGCACGAGCTGGGCGCCGCAGCTCGCGGTGACGAAGAACGCTGCGCGCATCATCGGCCTCAACTTCGCGGCGCAGCTCACGCCGACCGCGCAGGACCTCGTCGCCTACGGCATCCAAGAGCTCGTGGACTCGTCGCTGGCGAGCTCGACCTACCTGCAGCCGAAGCAGCGCGAGCGGCTCGAAGAGTTTGGGCGCGTCCTCATCGTCGTCGCGAAGGCCTTCGCGCTCGGCCTGTCGAAGACGGCGGTGGTGTCGCTGTCTCCCGGCCCGACGAGCGACCAGGACTTCACCGATCCGCACGCCGTGTTCAGCTCGCCCGCGACTCTCATCATGGGCCGCAACACGACGCGGCACCTCGGCAAAATACTCGATGCATTTTACGAGCACCTCGCGCAGTTCAACGATCCGGAGGACCCGAACCAGAAGCTCGATCAGACGACGAGCTTCATCGCCTTCGGAGACACGCCACACACCCCGTTCCTTGGTCGAGGGTGGCCAGACCCGACGCCCAACTCGAGCAACTGGCTCTACCTAATGAACCCGAAGGGCCTCGTCCAGAACGGCTGGTTCGGACAGTGCGTCACCACGCCCGTCCAAGGTCGGCGCGGCCTCGCCTACGATCCGCTCACCGGGAAGGACACGACGCAGGATACGATCCTCGTGACGAAGTTCTCTACCACGGCGGCCGTCTACGCGGTCGCGGGGGGCGACACGAATAAGACCGCCGAGTTCGGCACGGCGGCGAGCGCGCTCCCGGCCCTCCTCACCTGAGCGGGCCCGCGCGCCGACGCGCTCACGGCCTCACGCCGAAGAGCGCCTCGAAGTTTTCCTCCAGCTGCGCGAGGGCCGCAGCCTCGGTCGTCTTCCAGAGCTCGGCCGCGTACGAGAGCGTGCGCGCGACGTCGGAGGGCTCGGAGCCGCGCTCCTTCTCGGGCGTGAGGTAGGGGCAGTCGGTCTCGAGGAGCAGGCGATCGCGCGGGACGGTCTCGAGCATGCGCGTGAAGCTCTCGCTCCTTCGCGCGTTGGCGGGAATGCTGAGATAAAAGCCCGCGTCCGCGACCTGCCGCGCGAGCGAGACCTTGCCGCCGAAGCAGTGAAAGTCGACGCGCTTCGCGCCGTGCTCCACCAGCAGCTCGAGGGTGCGCCGCTCGCGCTTGCGCGTGTGGAGGATGAGCGGCTTGTTGGCGTCGAGGGCGACGCGCACGAGCGCGACGAACGCAGCCTCCTGCGCGGGCCAGAGCGACTCGGGGACCCAGTAGCCGTCGAGCCCGACCTCGCCGACGGCGAACGCCTCCTCGACGTGGTCGCGCACGAACGCGATCGCCTCGTCGACCGTCGGAGGCTCGCCCTCGTCCTCGCGTGGGTACGACACGCCCGCGGCGAGCATCTCGCGCATCACCGCGTCGACCGGGTAGAGGCCGATCGCCGGTTTGACGATCGGGTGCCTCCGCGCGAGCGCGAGCACGGCCTGGTTGTCGGCCGGGTGGAGCCCGTTCGACACGATGGTCGTCACGCCGGCCGCGCGCGCGCGCTCGACGACGGCGTCCACGTCGGCGACGAGGCGCGGGTGCGTGAGGTGAGCGTGGACGTCGAAGAGACCCATGAGGCCGAGCGCCGCAGACGACCTCGTCTCGCGGCGACGCGAGGGTACACCGCCCGGTCGGCGACCTGCTATGCCTTGACCATGCTGGCTCGGCTCCGCACGCAGGGAGGAGTCGCGCTCGCGCTCCTCGCCGGACTCTCGACCCTCGCGGCGCGCTCCGAGGCCGCGACCCCGGCCGAGCGTCGCTGGACCGCCGCTACGCCCGACGCGATCCTCGAGCGCTCGGCGCGCATCGCGGCGAGCGACCCGACCGAGGCCCTCGCCCGTCAGGTCTTCCTTGCGTCGCTGGCGCCCGAGGCGTCCGCCCACCGAGGTTACGAGGCGCTCGAGCTCCTCGGCCGAGCCCCGGGGCCGCTCGGAGACTCGGCCCATTGGCTCGCGCGGACGCTCGCGCCGACGCCGGCCGCCGCGAGCGCCTCGAGCGACGACGGCCCGCTCGACGAGGGCATGCTGCGAACCTTCTCGATCCTCGGCCCGTTCGCCGATGTCGGCGGTGGGCTTGCTCGGCGCGAGGGCGTCGAGCTGGCGGGGTTTCGCTTCTCGAGCGGGGACGCCTCGCGTGGCGCGATCCGGGTGCGGCCGGTCCGCACCCTCGTCGGCTCCGTCACGCCGACCGGCGTGCCCCTCGACCGGTACGTGCACCCGCGCCGCGAGTCGTGCACCTACCTCTCGAGCGCCGTCACGCTAGCGAACCCTGGTCGCGTCGTGCTGCGCGTGGCGTCGACCGGGACGTACCGCGTGTCCTGGGATGGCCACGACGCGGGCGGACACGCCGAGGCGCACCGTCGGGCCCTCGTCGATCGCAGCGCCACCGCGCTCGACGCGACCGCGGGCCTGCACTTGATCACGGTCAAGACCTGTTCCGAGGCTCAGCACGACGAGGGGCGCGTGCGCGTGCGGCTCACGACGGAGGATGGCCGCCCGGTCACCGCGACCTCGAGCTCGGCTCCGGCGCGCCTCGACGAGGCTCTCGAGGCGGCACGTGCGCGCGCGGCGTCGACCCACCGCGCGCTCCGCACGCCGTTCGATGAGGCCACGACGCTTGGCGACAAGCCTACGATGGGCGAGTCCCTGCGCGCCGCGATGGTCCGGATCCTCGCGGGGGCCGACGACCTTCAGAGCCCGCGCGCGCCCGGCATGCTGGGGCTCCTCGCCGCGACGCGAGGCGTCGACGCCGAGACCCTCGCCATCGCCGGGTTTCTCGCGCCCTCGGGGGCAAACCGCTCGGGCTGGCTCCGGCGCGCTCGCGAAGAGGCGAGCGCCGAGGGCAACCCCGACGCGCTGGCCTTCGCGCAGCGGGCGCTCGTGCTCGCACAGCTCGGCGCGCTGCAAACGGACCTCGCGCGTGCGACGTCCGAAGAGGAGCCGCTCGCGTCGGCGAGCGATCCGCAGGCCGAGCTCATCCGCGCGGAGCTGGCCGCGCGCATGGGCAACGGCGGGCTACGCCACGGGGCGGTCGCGCGCCTCGAGCGGCTCGCGCGCTCGCGCGGGGCGAGCACGCCCGAGGCGGTGTGGCGCTCGCTCGCGCAGTTCACGCAGGGCGAGCGGCCCGAGCTCCACCTCGTGGCGATGACGGCGCTCGTCGGCCTCGCCCCTGGGTATCGCGGCGCGCAGCACGTCCACGCGCACCGGCACCTCGGCCGCGCGGCGCTCCTTCGCGCGGCGCACGACGACCACGACGCGCTCGACGATGCCCGTGACGCCGAGGGGATCGCGGGCTGGCTGCTCGACGCCGGAGAGGCGGAGGCCGCGCGGCGACTCTTCTCGGAGACGGCGGCGGCCTCGCCGAATCGCCCGCTCGCGCACCTTGGCGTCGCGCGGGCACTCGAGGCGCTCCGCTCGGCTGATCGCGCGGCGCTCGACGCGTCCCTCGCCCGCACCCTCGAGCTCGAGCCTGCGAGCGCGGCCGTGAGCGGCGAGCGCGCCTACCGTGGCGGGCGCGTCGGCGCGGCGCTCGAGCTCGGCGAGGACGCTACCTACCTCGTCGAGCCAAGCGTGTTCCTCGCGCGCGCGAAGGCGCAACCGATGCCCGTCGAGGGCGTGTTCGATCGACAGCTCCACTGGCGACGCGTGGTCCGGATGCTCGCCGATCAGCGCGTATCGCAGACGATCCACTACGCGCGCGAGATCGGCGTCGAGCCTCGCAACGAAGAGGAGCTCTACGAGAGCGTCCCGGAGGCCGGACCGACGAGCGAGCTGCTCGTCGCGCGCGTCCATCGCGTCGACGGCGCGGTGCTCGAGCCCGAGCAGCAAGACCCGAGCGGCTCGCTGGTGCGCTGGCCGAAGCTGCGCCGCGGAGACGTCGTCGAGATCGCCGTCCGCAGCTACACGCCGGGCCCGGTCGGACGAAGGGGCGACGCCCCCTTCTACTTCGTCGACTACGTCGGCTCGGTGACGACCCGCCCGGTCCTCTACAACGAGGTGGTGATCGACGCGCCCGCCGGCTCGCCGCTCGCGTTCGACGTGGTCGGCGGCAAGCCCGACAGGCGCGTCGAGCGCCGCCTCGGGGATCGCACGGTAACCGAGCTCGTGTGGGACGCGCCGCCGACGATCGCCGACGAGCCGCTCGCCCCGCCGGCGAGCGAGTCGCTGCCGCTCGTCGTGGGCTCGATCTACCCGACGTGGCGCGAGTTCCTCGACTGGTACCAGGGCGCGGTCGCAGGCTTCACCGTCCCCGACGAGCAGATCCGGCAGGTCGCGCGTGAGCTCACCGTGGGCAAGACGACGCGCGACGAGAAGCTCGAGGCGCTCTTCAATTACGTCGCGGACGACATCCGATACGTGAATTACCAGTCCGGTGAGTGGTGGCTGCCGAACCGCCCCCAGCACCTGCTCGCGCGGCGGCAAGGCGACTGCGACGACAAGGCCAACCTGCTCATCAGCCTGCTCGCGGCCGTCGGCATCGAAGCGACCGAGGTCCTCATCCAGACGCGCTTCACCGGGCAACCGCGGATCTTGTTCGAGTCGAAGATCGCGGTCCCGATGTTCGACCACGGCATCGTGTACCTGCCCGAGGCGCAGGGCGGTCGCTACCTCGACGCGACGAGCCCGCAGTCGCGACTCGGCACGCTGCCTTCGATGGACGCCCGCTCGGCGGTGGTGCTCGTCGGGACTGGCGCCCCACGCGCCATCGCGACACCCGTCTCGGGGCCGGACGACCACGGCGTCGAGGCGAGCTGGAGCGTCGAGCTCACCGCCGACGGAGGCGCGCATGTCCGCGCGGTCGAGCGGCACGTCGGAGACGCCGCCTTCTTGCTGCGGACCAACCTCGGGCAAGCCGACGCGCGCGCGCAGTGGGTCGAGGCGAACCTCCTCACCCGCAACCTGCCGGGCGCGAGGCTCGAGGGCGAGGTCGGGTTCGACGGAGCGCTTCCGAGCGGTGCGGCGAAGCTCGAGTACCGCGCGTCGGTCACGCAGCTCGCGCGACGCGAGGGCGCCGAGCTCGTGCTGAGGCTCGCCCCGGCGACCCAGCTCGCGATGCAGCTCGCGCCGCTTGCCGAGCGAACGCTCCCGGTGATCCTCCCACCCCAGGTCGCGCCCGCGCACCACGACGTCACGATCGAGGTTCTGCTGCCGAAGGGCTGGTCGGCGACGGGGCTGCCCCCGGACGATGCGCTCGACGCCGGTGGCTTCGGATCGGCGCGTCAGAGCTTTGCGCGCGGCAAGAAGCCCAGCACGCTTCGGGTCACGCGCTCGCTGCGGTTCGACGCCTCGCGCATCGAGCCGCGAGACTATCCGCGCTGGCGTGCGTGGCTACGCGAGGTCGACCGCATGATGCGGCGCAGCGTTCGGCTCACCGAGCTCACTCATCGATGAGGCGCTCGAGCGCGGGCGGAAGCGGCGACGCCACCTCGAACGCCGCGACGTGATCGTCTCCGGGCCACACGAGGACGCTCGCGTGGAGCGCATGTCGACCGAGCGACGAGGCCTCCCCGTAGATCGCATCGCCGACGAGCGGCGCGCCGATGGCCGCAAAATGCGACCGGATCTGGTGTCGAAACGCGCGAGACACGGTGGCCTCGACGAGGGCGCGTGCCCCACGCCGACGAAGGACTCGGTAGCGCGTCTCGGCCGGCCGCGCGCGCAGACGCTCGGTCTCCACGGCGTCTCGACACGCGACGACCCGCGTCGCATCGGTGGCGTGGCCCGCGAGGGGAAGCTCGATCGCGCCGCGCTCGTCGAGGACCGCGCCTGCCGCGAGCTCGCACACGAGCAGGTAGCGCTTGTCGAGCGCGCCGGACTTCATGCCCGCGACGAGGGAATCGAACGCCGCCTGCGTGCGGGCCGCGACGAGCAGGCCGGACGTATCGGTGTCGAGCCGATGACAAAGCCCGGGCTCGCGCGGCGAGAATCCGATGTCGGCCATCTCGGGGTAGCGGGCGAGCAGACCGTTCGCCACGGTGCCGAGCTCGCCCGCGACGATCGGCGCGCTCGGGATCCCGGCAGCCTTGTCGACCATGACGAGGTCCGGGCGCTCGAGGGCGATCGTGAGGTCGAGCGCCGCGTCGGGCTGGGCGCCGCGGTCGAGCGCGGTCGCGTCGACGTCGAGGTGGATGACGTCGCCGGCCTCGACCCGATCCCCCTTGCGGGCCTTGCGGCGACGGCCGTTCGCGTCGACGGCGCGCACCGCACCTGCAGCGAAGAGCTCGGCGACGCGCGCGCGACCGAGGGTCGTGTGGCGCGCGACCACCTTGTCGAGACGCTCGCCGACGTCGACGTCCTCGGTGCGGAGCTCCATCAGAAGAGGACGACGCCGCGGGCGAAGATCTCGTAGGTGACGCTCTCGTCCACGTAGAAGCGCCGCCCGACGCCGTTGATGGTGGGGCGATACGCCGGGTTCGGGATGCCGGTCGCGCCGATCTCCGGAGCCTGGCTCGAGCCGGCGGTGAAGTGGCAAGGACCGCTCTCGTAAGGGTTGTCCTTGAAATTCGGGTTGCACGGCTGGTCGTGAGTGATGCCGTGCGCCTGGTCGAAGCGCATCGCCATGCCCAGGTTCAGCTTCACGAACTCTGCGATGCGCCAGGTCACCGAGCTCGACGCGCGGTAGCTACCGTAAGGTTCGACGACCGTGAGCCCGGAGAAATACGTTTTCTGGGAGCTCTCGTCGACAACGCTGATCGTCTCGCCCGAGCAGGTCTTCGCGTCGATTTCGGCCTGCGTGCAGCCGCGATAGCGCGACCACCTCGGCCGACGAAGAGAGAGCGCCGCGCTCGAGCCGAGGGCGTCGAAGAGCTCACTGTAATCACGGCCCTCCGAGCGGTAGGTCCCGTCGAAGCGGAAGTCGAAGGTGAGCCGGCTGAAGGACTCACGGTTCTCCCACGGGTGGATCATCAGCCCGAGGCTAACGGTACCCACGATGGGCGGGTGATTGACGAGCGCGCCTTGGAGATCCGTCTGCCCGAAATCGCTCTCGCCCCCCTGCTGAAACTCGAACAGCGCGGAGAACGCGCCGTAAGGCTCGATGTACTTCACGCGCTTCGAGATCGCGGAGTGGAACTCGAGGCCGATCGTGCCGCGCGTGACGCCGGGCGTGCGCGTCGTGAGGCCCTGCGCCTCGAGGGCTGCGCCGCCGGGGGTCGTCAGGTTGGGTCCTGAGGTGTCGAACTGCCCGTTGCGGTTGATGTCGCCGGGGTGCGTGCACTGGACGGCCTGAGCCGCGTCGCAGGCGTGCATCGGGGTACCGGCCGCGATCCGGGTCTCGAGGCCGAAGACCCAGGTCGGCTTGGTGACGTCGCGCGCCTGGTTCAGGAGCGAGTAGTCGATGCCGAGCCCGACGTACTGGATGCCGCTGCGGTTTGGCGAGCGGAACGGGATGCTGAAGAGCTGCTCGCCGGGTGCGCCAGCGGCGACGACCGCGGCTTTCGCGGCCGAGCCATCGAGGTCGTCGATGCGGCGCTCGTCGCTCAGCGTGATCGGCAGCGTCGCGTAGAGCGCGAGGTCCTTGTAGAGGCCGACGTCGATGCGGGGCGTCAGCACCGATGCGATGCCGATGAACTGGCCGACCTTCATCGTCCGCGCGGTGAAGCCACCGGTCGTGAGGCCGGGCTCGAACACCGGCGACTCGCGGAGGATGCGGGCGCTCTTCGAAGCAAACTGGTAGCCGACCGAGACCGCGAAATCGAATGGATCGTCGTCATCAAAGGCGTCGATGACATCGACGACCTCGCCCGGTTCGCGCATCACGCGCGCCGGAGGCGACCCCTCTGCGCGGGCGAGCGACGGGCTGGCGACGATGGCGAGCGCCACCCACGCCCGAAGGCGGCTGAACCTCAGCTTCCGCTCAGACATGGTGCTTCGGCAGACGCTAGTACAGGGGCAGCCGAGTGAACAGGGGGATGGGCGCCTTGACGGGCGACGCCGTCAGTCTTCGCCCTGCTCCGCCGCCTCGGCCGTCGGAGCAGGTGCTGCCGCTTGGGCCGCCTCGGCCGCGCGCTCGGCCGCAAGCTTCTCGCGAAACTGACGACGCAGCTCCTCGAGCGCCTCGGGCGCCTCGGAGAGGCGAACGGTCTGCTTCGTGGGGCGGAAGGGGCCGTCCTCGACGTCGGGCCCGGGCACGCCGCTCGAGCGCAGCGTCTGGCCGAGCGGGCCCTTCGGCCGAGTCGGGACGGCGGGCTCGGGATCACGCTCGAGGGTGGTCGGCTCGGCGTGCGACTCGAACGGCTCGGGGGACGCTCCGTCGGCCCATCCGTCCGGCTCCGGGCGCTCGGCCGCACGGCGACGGGCATCGGGCGAGCCCGGGTTGGTCGGCCGGTGCGCAGGCATCGCCTCGGCTTCGTCGTCGGGCCTCGAGTCCGGCGGGATCGCGGGGGTCGGGTGGGCAGGCAAGGTCGAGCGGAGATTGTCTTGCGCGGGGGCTGCGGGCGCGGGCGTGATGCGCTCGGCGAGGGGAGGCGGCGGAGGGAGCGCCGAGACGCGCTCGGCGATCGGCGGCCCAAAGGACGAGGCCTCGATGGGACGACGCGGCGGCGGCGGCAAGTTCTCCGCCTCGGGGACGCGACGGGTCAACGCCCCCGGAGCGGCAGCGCCTCGAGGCGCCTCGCCTTCGACGCCGGGCCCCAATGCGCCGAGCCCAAACGAGCCGAGCGCGTCCGGCGGGCCAGTCCGAGGATGGGCGAACGGATCCTCGACGGGGGAGCCGGGTGCGGGAGGCGCGGCGAAGAGGAGGGTGCGCTCTTCGTCGCCGGCGAGCTCGAGCCTCGCCTCCGAGAGCTCGAGCGACGTCCGATCGAGACGATCGGCGAGTACGTTGATGAATTGCCACAACAGCTTGACCGCGCCGAGCGGGTCACCGCGAAGGAAGTCGAAGAAATCCTCGCGGCGCAAGCAGACGAGCTCGGCGTCCTCGGTCGTGGTCACCGTCGCGGAGCGCGGGTTCGAGCGGATGAGCGCCATCTCGCCGAACTGATCGCCGGAGACGAGCGCACCGAGCGGCGCGCCGCCCTTCGAAATCGCGAGCTTTCCGTCAAGCACGACGTACATCGCGTCGCCCTCGTCGCCCTCGCGCACGACCTCGTACCCCGCGGGGAACGACCGCACCTCGGCGACCGCGGTGATGCCGAGGAGCTGCCGCTCGTTCAAGCGCTGGAAGAGCGGCAGCTTGGCGAGGACATCGCGCTTTTGAGCGATGAGGCGCGCGCGTCGCTGGTCCTCTCGATCGCCGCCGCCGAGCCTGACGAAGACGGCGGTGATGTTGTCCTTGCCGCCGTGCCGATTGGCGAACGCGATGAGCTCGCGCACCAGCACCTCGCCGTCATCCTGCGACAGCCGGGGCGCGAGTGGCTCGTCGTGGTCGTCGAGGTACCCCGACAGCCCGTCCGAGCAGAGGAGGAAGCGATCTTCGGGCAGCACCTCGAACGACAGCGTGTCGACCTGCACGTGCGGGTAGACGCCGACCGCGCGCGTGATCGCGTTCTTCTTCGGCACGGTGTGGAGTTTGTCGGGCGTCACCATGCCCAGTCGGAGGAGCTCGCGGGCGACGGTGTGGTCGTCGGTCACCTGCTTCACCTCGCCGTCGCGCTGCATGTAGATGCGGCTGTCGCCGACGTGCGCGACGAAGGCGTGCCCCTCCCGGAAGAAGAGGAGCGAGACCGTCGTGCCCATGCCGCGCAGACGGTTGTCCTTCTCGCCCTCGGCATGAATGCGCGACGACGCCGCGTTGATCGCGACCTCGAGCAAGCCCATCACCTGCTGCATGCGGCGCTCGCTGCTCGCGCTCGTATCGGCTAGGCGCTCGGCGGCTGCGGCGAGGCGCTCGGCGAGCACGTCACGAATGGTCTCGACCGCGAGCGCGCTCGCGACCTCGCCCGCTGCGTGACCGCCCATGCCATCGGCGACGAGGTACAGGCCGAGCTCGCGATCGACGAGGTAGTTGTCCTCGTTGTGGGCGCGCTTCCGGCCGACGTCGGTGGCGGCGGCGTACGAGATGTCGACAAGCGGACGCATAGACTCGCCCAAGAGGCTAGCCGACGACGGGACCCCCGGTCACTCCGGAAAAGCGAGCGCCGCCCGGCCCGCGCGCGACGATGGCCGCGAGCAAACGACCGGAGGCCGCACCGTCGCGTCGAAATGAATGGAAGCGCGCCGCGTCGCAGCGGGTGCAGCCCCGCACCTCCTCGACCATCTCGACGCCGAGCGCGCGGAGTTGCGCCCCGACCACGCGGCGCAAATCGATGTGCGGTCGCGACCGCGACCTGTCGACCACGACGTCGCCGAGGGGTGAGCTCGCCGCGAGCTCGGCCGCGACCTCCGGGCCGACCTCGAAGCAGCACACCTCGATGAGCGGGCCTACGGCCGCGACGAGGCGAGGTGCGACCGCCGCGCCTCCGAGCGCCTCGACAGCGGCAGCGACGACGCCCTGCACCGTGCCGCGCCAGCCGCTGTGAACCGCCGCGACCGCGCCGCTCTCGGGGTCGGCGAGGAGCACCGGCGCGCAGTCCGCGACGCGCGTGGCGCAAGCAACTCCCGCCTCGGAGGCGAGCACGGCGTCGGCCTCACGGCGGCGGACTTCGGTGGGGTCGTCGCTTGCCGACACGGAAACGACGGCGCGCCCGTGGACCTGCGACGCGAGGAAGAGCCGCGCTCGCGCGACGTCGAGCGAGCGGCAGGCCTCGTCCCAGTCCGGCACGACCTCGCGCAAGAAGAAGCCGTGTCGAAAACCGGCACGCTCGAGGGACTCGCTCACGAGGGCCACGCCCGTCATCGCCGTACTGTGTCATTTTCGCGGAGGCGCGTGCTAGCGTGACGGCTCCGTCATGGCGTCGACCGACCCATACATCGGCCGCGAAATCTTGAACGGGCAGTTCAAGCTCGAGAAGAAGATCGGCACCGGAGGTATGGGCGCGGTCTATCGGGCGCACCAGCCGGAGATGAACCGGCCGGTGGCCGTGAAGATCCTCCACGCGAAGCTGAAGAACCGCAAAGACCTCGTGTCGCGGTTCCGCCGCGAGGCGCGCGCGATGAGCCACCTCACGCACCCGAACACGGTGAAGGTGATGATGTACGGCGAGCTCGACGACGGCGAGCTCTACATCGTGATGGAGTACCTCGAGGGCAAGAACCTGAACCAGGTCGTTCGCCGCGAGGGGCCGCTCGCGCCGGAGCGCGCCGTGCCGATCCTCATGCAGGTGTGCGGCGCGCTCGAAGAGGCGCACCAGCTCGGCATCGTGCACCGCGACCTCAAGCCCGAGAACATCTTCCTCACGAACTCCGGCGGCCTCACCGACTTCGCCAAGGTGCTCGACTTCGGACTCGCGAAGGTGACCGAGCGCGAGCTCCGCCCCGGGTCGGTGATGCTGACGCAAGAGGGCATGGTCTTCGGGACTCCGGAGTTCATGTCGCCCGAGCAGGCCCAGGGACAGACGCTCGATCGGCGAAGCGACATCTACTCGCTCGCGGTGATCCTCTACGAGGCACTGACGGGGAAGCTGCCGTTCGATGCCCGCTCGTCGATGGAGTACATCCAGCTCCACGTCGCGAAGCCGCCGATCCCGCTCGACGAGCGAATCCCCGGCAAGACCTTCCCTTCGGGGCTCGGCAGCGCGCTCGCGAAGGCGATGTCGAAGAACCCGGCGCACCGGCACGCGTCCGCGGCGTCGTTCGCCGAGTCGCTGCGTCCCTTCGCGCCGCGGGGCTTCGTGGTCGACATCCCGACGCCAGCGAGGCAAGCCTCGGATCCACCGCCGTCGTCGCGCCGCGCGGCCCAGGCTCGTCACGACTCGGAGGGACCGACCGAGCCGCAGCGCGCCCTCGAGCACACCATGGACCACCCCGACACCGTCGACGAGCCGATCGAGCTCCCGACGGGCTCGAGCGTCAGCTCGCAAACCCTCGTCATGGTCGCCATTGCGTCGCTCGTCCTCGGGGTCGTCGCGACCGTGGCAGCGGTCAAGCTCGGGCTCCTCGGCTAGCGGATCCTGCGGTTTTTTTGCGGCGAGCCGCGTCGTCGTGACAGAACCCGTGCATGCGCGCGCGCAGGCTCAGCCTCCTCCTCGTCGGCCTCTCGGGCTGCCTTCAGCCGATCGGCTTCGGGACCAAGCAGGGCGCGCCGGTCGACGACACCGGGGGCTCGAGCGACGAGCCTGCGAAGGATCCGAACGCGCCCGTCCCGACGAAGATCGCGGATTTCGTCGAGTTCCTCGGCTCGCGCGGCTACGCCGCCTACCCGACCACCCCGACGGCCCTGGTGCCGACCGGTCCGCACGGCGTCGCCGCGGTGCGTGGCTACTACCACCCCACGCTGGCCGCCTCGCTCGAGGCGGGGAACCTCGAGCACCCCGCGGGCGCAGGCGCGGTCCTCGAGCTCTTCAAGGCCGACGGGGTGACGCGCTTCGGCTGGGCCGCGAGCGTGAAGCTCGGCGATTTCAGCGATCTCGGCCTCAACTGGCTCTGGCTCGAGGCGATCGAGTCGAACGGCGAGGTCAAGGTGCTCGAGGCCGGAGAGGGCCTCGGGCTCTGCGTGCCGTGTCATGCAGCCGGGGACGATTTCATCCTCGGCATCGGCAGATGAAAGACGGCGGGGTCACCCGAGCGTTCTAGCGGTGGTCTGCACATGGACGAGCCTCAGGCAAACGACGCCGTGGTCTCCTCGGAGCCGGGGCGCGCACCGGAGCACGGCTTCGTGCGCTGGGCTCGCCGAATCGCGACGGCCCTCTTTTGCCTGACGGGCCTCGGCTTCGTGGTGCTCGCGGGCGTGCTGCGACGCTACGAGTCGCGCTTACCCTCGACGGCCGACCTGCAGCACTACGACCCGCCGCAGGTGACGCGGATCCTCGCGCGCGACGGCTCGCTGCTCGCCGAGGTCTTCGTCGAGCGCCGCACCGTCGTGAGCATCGACGCGATCCCGAAGCCGCTGAAGCTCGCCGCGCTGGCGGCGGAGGACGCCGATTTCTACCGCCATGAGGGGCTCGACTACCTCGGCATGCTGCGCGCGCTGCTCGTCAACCTGCGGCACGGCGAGACGCGACAGGGCGGCAGCACGATCACGCAACAGGTGGTGAAGAACGCGCTCCTCACGTCGGAGCGCACGTTCGAGCGTAAGGCACGCGAGCTGCTCCTCGCGCGGCGCATCGAGCAAGAGCTCGGCAAGGACGCGATCCTCGAACTCTACTTGAACCACATCTACTTCGGTCACGGCCGCTACGGAGTCGAGGAGGCCGCGAGGTACTACTTCGGAAAGAGCGTCGGCCAGCTATCGCTCGCCGAGTCCGCGCTCATCGCAGGACTCCCGAAGGGTCCGTCGATCTACTCCCCGCGCGTCGACCTCGAGCGGGCGCGCAAGCGGCGCGACACCGTGCTCGAGCAGATGGCGCTAAAGGGCTTCGCCGAGCGCGAGCTGGTCGAGCGGGCGAAGGTCGAGCCCATCCTCCTCGCTCCAGCGGTGGAGCAGCTCGCGGAGCTCGCGCCCGAGGTGGTCGACGAGGTGCAGCGGACCTTGCGCGCGACGCTGGGCCCCGTCGCTCAGCGGGGCGGCTTCACGGTCACCACGACCATCGACCCGGAGCTCCAGTCGGCGGCGCGCGCGGCGGTGCGCAAGAACCTCGACGCCTACGCCGCACGGCACGGGCTCCTCGCGCCGCAGAAGCCGGCGAAGAAGCCGCTCGCCCCCTTCAAGGGGACACCGAAGGCGAGCGGTCACCACGTCTACGCCGCGGAGGTGACGGGCGCGGAGGACTCGAAGGGCACGCTCAACCTGCGGGTCGGCACGGCCAAGGGGACCGCGCGCATCCCGTCTCGCTACGACCCGAAGGGCCAACCTGCGAGCAAATTTGCTCCGGTCGGCGCGGTGCTTCGCGTGAGCCCGTACACCGATCGCGGCGTGGACGACGACGGCGCGCCGCGCGAATACCGGCTCGAGCTCGGCCCCGAGTCGGGGCTCGTGATGGTCGACGTCACGAGCCGCGAGATCCTCGCGCTCGTCGGGAGCTACGAGGGCGTCCGCGGCGCCTTCGATCGCGCGACGTTCGCGCGCCGTCAGCCGGGCTCGACGTTCAAGCCGATCGTCTACGCCGAGGGGATCCGGACCCGCAAGCTCACGCCGGCGACGGTGGTGCCGCTCCCGGAGGCGCTGAACCCGAACCGACCGCTCCCCCTCCCCGGCAAGGATCCGAAGGATCCAGCCTCGCTCGTGAAGCCCCCGGTGTTCCTGCGCGACGCGCTGGCGCGCAGCATCAATGACGCGGCGATCTGGGCCCTCCGCGAGGTGGGCGCGCCCAAGGTGGTGTCGTTCGCGGCGAGCCTCGGCCTCGAGGCGGAGCTGCAGCCGACCGAGTCGCTCGCGCTCGGTGCCTACGAGACCACTCCGCGGGACCTCGCCGCGGCGTACCTCACGCTAGCCTCGGGGGGCGTCGCCGCGAAGCCTCGACTCGTGCGGAAGATCGTCGGTCGCGACGGCGCGGAGGTGCCGCTCTCGAACCCACCCGAGCCGCGACGGGTGCTCACCGAGGCCGAATCCTACGTCATCACGAGCCTGCTCACCTCGGTGGTCGAGCGTGGCACGGGGCGCGCCGCGAAGGCCCTCGGACTCCCGCTCGCGGGCAAGACCGGCACGAGCAACGACGCGAAGGACGCCTGGTTCGCGGGCTACTCGCCGACGACCGTGTGCGTCGTGTGGACAGGCTACGATGACGCGCTGCCGCTCGGCGCGAACGAGCAGGGCGCGACCGCCGCGCTGCCCGCCTTCATCGACGCGATGCGCGCGGCCCATCGCGGCCGCAAGCCGGCGCCGTGGAAAGAGCCGGCTGGGCTCGTGCGCAAGCGCCTCGACCGGCGCACGGGCCTGCTCGCGCGCGAGGGAGCCGACGACACCGTCGAGGAGCTGTTCCTCGCGGGGACCGAGCCGACCGAGGTCGCGCCGGCTCCCGAGGACGACGGAGCGGGCGGCGGTAGGGCCGACGGAGCGGGCGGCGGCGACGCGGCGCCTCCAATCGAGACGCCCCCGCCTCCGGCCCCCGAAGGCGAGAAGAAGCCCGCGCGGGACGACGAGCGCCCACCCGCGGGTGACGCGGCGCCGCCCTGAAGCCGGGACCGCACGCGCGACGAACCTGCGAAAATGCGGGTGACGAGGCCGTTTTCGGGTGTAGCATTATCGGTCCTGACGGCGCGTCTGCCTCGTCGGGTGAGGCACGCGTGCAAGCCGGCGACCTGATCTCGGGGAAGTACCGCCTGCAGCGCCAGCTCGGCGCGGGCAGCATGGGATCGGTGTGGGCCGCGCGCAACGAGCTCACCGATCGCGACTTCGCGGTGAAGTTCCTGCTCCCGGAGCTCGCCTCGAAGGAGGACGCGCTGCAGCGCTTCTTCCACGAGGCCCGCGCCTGCGGGCAGGTCCGCCACCCGGCGATCGTCGATGTCTACGACATGGGCCGCGCCGACAACGGGGCCCCATACCTCGTGATGGAGTTGCTCGAGGGCGAGGGCTTCGACGCGCGGCTGAAGCGCGCCGGGCAGATGAGGCCGGTCGACGTCTGCCGCTACCTGGCCTTCGTCGCGCGGGGCCTCGAGGAGGCGCACGCGCGCGGGCTGCTCCACCGCGACCTCAAGCCCGGCAACATCTTCTTCGCGGTCGACAAGGGCGGCGAGGTTCACCCGAAGGTCCTCGACTTCGGCATCTCAAAGGAGATGACCGAGCTCGACATCGTCGCCACCTCGACCGGCGCGGTGCTCGGCTCGCCCGCGTACATGAGCCCCGAGCAGGCGCGCGGCGATCTCGACCTCGACGCGCGAGCCGATCTCTGGGCGCTCGGCGTCATCATGTACGAGGCGCTGACCGGGCACTTGCCCTTCGACGCCAGCAACTACAACGCGCTGATGGTGAAGATCATCCGGGAGCCTCACGTCCCTGTGGCGCAGCGCAGCACGACCGTGCCGGTCGAGCTCGTGCAGGTCGTCGATCGGCTGCTCGAGAAAGATCGGGCCCGCCGCGTCGCCTCTGCGGGCGAGCTCGCCGACAAGCTCGAGCGCATCTACGTCCGGCTCACCGACACGCCGCTCTTCGCGCCCGAGCGCCAGACGACGATCCCCCCTCACAGCGACCACACCTCCGACCTCGGGTGGCAGGCACGCACGCTCGTGCGCGGCCCCCATCGCAGCCGAGCGGCGATCGCCGGCCTCGCCGTCGGGGTCGCGGGCCTCGCCTTCGCGGGCGCGACGCTCCTTCGACCGAAGCCTGGCCTCGTGGCCTCGAGCCGCTTCGGCGCCGACGTCAGCGCCGCGATGGTGCGCGCACGCACGCAGGTGACCGAGGCTGTCGCGCACGAGAAGGCCCGCGCCGCCGAAGAAGCCGCCCGTGAGGCCGATCGGCGCGCGACCGAAGCGGAGAAGCAGCGCGACGTGCTCGGCGCCCCAGGGACCGGACCTCGCCCGGCGACCTCCACGACGACCGCAAAGCCTGGCGGTGACGATCCGCACGGCGGCGTCGTCGGCCCAGGGTTCTAGCGCCCTCGAGCCCGTCCGCGAGCACCACAAACGCCGAAGGGCCGCAGCGTGAGCCGCGACCCTTCGAGCCTCGAGCGTCCGGTCGGGATCAGGCCGTGACGATCGAGACCTGGCGCTTGGCGCGATCGCGCCAGTGGAACTTCACCGTGCCGTTCGCGAGCGCGAACAGCGTGAAGTCCTTGCCGGTGCCGACGTTGTGACCCGCGGCCACCGAGCCGCCGACCTGACGAACGAGGATCGAACCCGCGGTCACCACCTCACCGTCGTGCGCCTTGACGCCGCGGTATTGGGCCTTCGAGTCACGACCGTTGCGCGATGAGCCGCCGCCTTTTTTATGAGCCATGGCTTTCTCCTGTGATCCGCTGCTTCAGCCGGCGATGCCGGTGATCTTGACCGCGGTGTAGGGCTGACGATGACCCTGCTTGCGGCGGTAGTTCTTACGACGGCGGAACTTGAAGATGATGATCTTCTTGTCCCGGTCCTGCGACAGGATCTGCGCCTTGACGCTGGCGCCTGCCACGGTCGGCTTGCCGACCTTCACCGACTCGCCGCCGCCGACGAGGAGAACCTCGTCGAAGCTCACCGCGTCGCCAGGGTTGCCATTCAGCTTCTCCACGTGGAGCGTGTCGCCCTGGGAGACTCGGTACTGCTTTCCGCCCGTCTTGATGACCGCGTACATGATCCTGCCTTTGAGCTGAGCCCCGGGTGAGACCACCCGGGGGAGGGGGAGCATACGGATTTTTGCCTCGATGGCAAGCGCTCCGCGCGTGTCCGAGCGGAGGTTTCGCGCCTCAGGAATATCCGTTCAGTCCTTTGCCGGGCGCACCACGCTTCGGATGCTCAGGTCGCCTGGCGGAAGACGAGGCCCTCGGGGCCGACGTCGACCGCGACGGTGCCCGAGGCGAGCGCTCCGCCCTCGAGGATCGCCTGGGCGAGCGGGTTTTGGAGCTCCCTCATGATCGCGCGCTTCAGCGGGCGGGCGCCGAGGGCGGGCTCGTAGCCGAGGTCGACGAGGCGCTCCTTGGCGGCATCGCTGACGGTGAGGGCCATGTCGCGCTCGGCGAGCATCCTGCCGAGCTTGCGAAGCTCGCCTTCGACGATCCCCCGCAGATCCTTCTTCTGCAAGCCCTTGAAGACGACGATGTCGTCGATGCGGTTCAAGAGCTCGGGGCGGAAGAACGCGTGGAGCTCGGTGTGGACCACGTCGCGCACCGCCTCGCGGCCGTCGGGCGTCTCGAAGAGCTTGGGGTCGCACTCGAGGATGCGCTTCGACCCGATGTTGGAGGTCATCACGACGACGGTGTTCGAGAAGTCCGCGGTGCGGCCGCGGCCGTCGGTGAGGCGCCCGTCGTCGAGCAGCTGCAAGAGCAGGTTGAAGACGTCGGCGTGGGCCTTCTCGACCTCGTCGAAGAGGAGCACGCTGTACGGCCTGCGACGCACCGCCTCGGTGAGGAAGCCGCCCTGCTCGCTGTCGGCGTAGCCGGGCGGCGAACCGATGAGGCGCTGCGCCATGTGCTTCTCCATGAACTCGCTCATGTCGAGGCGCGTCAGGGCCTGCTCGTCGTCGAACAAGAACTCGGCGAGCTTCTTCGCGAAGTAGGTCTTGCCGACACCGCTCGGGCCGAGGAACAGGAACGAGCCGATGGGCTTGCCCTGATCCCGCAGGCCGACGCGACCGCGACGCACCGCGCGCGACACGGCCGCGCACGCCTCGTCCTGACCGATCACCTGCTCGGCGAGGCGCTCCTCCATCTTGAGGAGCTTCTCGGCCTCGCCCTCGAGCATCTTCGCGACCGGGATCCCAGTCCACTCGTTCAAGGTGACCGCGACGTCGTTCTCGTCGACGACGACCGGCCCCGGACGCGCGCCGCCCTTCTGCGCCGACTCCTCGGCCGCCGCGAGGCGCGGGGCGAGCCCCGGCAAGACGACGTGCTCGAGCTCACCGACGCGCGCGAAGTTCTTCGCGGACTTGGCCACGGCGAGCTCGGCGGTCGCCTGCTCGTGCTCCTTGCGCAGCAGCTGGAGCGCCGCGACGACGCCCCGACGCGCCTCGAGCGACGAGCGAAGCTCGGCCACCTTCGGGCGTAGGGTCACGGCCTCGGCCTCGAGCGCGGCGCGGATCTTCCCGCCGAGCTCGGTGGGATCGTCGGCGACGCCCGCGAGCTGCGCCTCGAGGGCCTCGAGCCGACGCATCGCCTGATCCGCCTCGACCGGGACGCCGTCGACCTCGACGCGCTTGCGCGCCGCGGTCTCGTCGAGGAGGTCGACCGCCGAGTCGGGGAGCGCGCGGTCGCCGAGGTAGCGCTTCGCGAGCGTCACCGCGGAGCGGATGGCGCCCTCGGCGATTTGGAGGTGCTGGTGCCGCTCGAAGCGAGGAGCGACGCCGCGCAGGATCTGAAACGCGAGCTCTGGGGTCGCCGGCTCGAGCACGAAGCTCGTGAAGCGCCGCACGATCGAGCCGTCACGCTCCTCGATCCTCTGGACGCCGTCGGGCGTGGCGGTCGCGAGGATGCGCAGGTCGCCGCGCGCGAGGAGCGGCCGCAAGAGCTCACCTACCCCCGAGCCGGTGACGCCGCCCGCGAACAGGCTGTGCAGCTCTTCGACGACGAGGATCGCCTCGCTGGCCGAGCTCGAGACGAGCTTGTCGACGACGGCCTTGAGGCGCGCCTCGAGCTCACCGCGGAGCTTGGCGCCCGCGACGAGCGCACCGGTGTCGAGCTCCCACAACCGCGCGCCCGCGAGGTTGGAGGGGACATCGCCAGCCGCGAGCCGACGAGCGAGCGCGCGCACGAGCGTGGTCTTGCCGACGCCGGGCTCGCCCACGACGAGCGGGTGGTGCTTCGCGCGACGCTCGAGGATCTGCAAGAGGCGGCGGACCTCGGCGTCGCGCCCGATCGCGGGGCCGAAGGACTCGACGCGCGCGGCGGCGACGAGGTCGAGCGCGAGCTCTCCGGCGGCGGCGGGCCTCGCGGCGACGGCTACGGTGGCCTTCGGCGCACGGTCGAGCTCGGCGACGTGCTCGCGGAAGCCGCCCGGCCCGATGCCGAAGCCGGTGAGGATGTCCCCCACCGCGCCGCGAATTTCCTGGGCCATCGCGTGCAGAAGGTGCGCGACGCCGACCTCGGCGGCGCCGTCGCGGGTGGCCTCGCGCTCCGCGCGCGCGAGCAGATCCAACAAGCGTGGGCTGACGTAGGCCACGCCGCCGCCGGCCTTGGCGAGCTTGGCGAGGGCGCGCTCGCACTGCTCGGCCGCGGTTTGGGGATCGGCGCCAGCGCTCCGCAACACCGCGGCGATCCCGGGGTGCCGCTCGAGGCCGCGCGCGAGCAGGTGGAGCGGCAGCACCTCGGCGTGACCGCGCTGATCGGCGAGCTCCTGCGCGCTCGCGACGAGCTGCTTTGCGTCGGCGGCGAACTTCTCGAGTCGGATGACCCCCTGGTCTGCCATGGCGCGCGACCTTACCACGACTATATTAGAGGACGTGTCGGCTCAGGCTCTCGCGAAAGTCAGCGTCTACACGACGCGTTACTGCGGCTACTGCGTCGCGGCGAAGCGGCTCCTGGACAAGAAGGGCGCCCAGTACGTCGAGGTGTCCGCCGACGATCGCGCCGACCTACGCAACTGGCTCATCGACGCGACCGGACGCCACACCGTGCCGCAGATCTTCATCAACGGGCGGTCCGTGGGCGGCTACGACGACATCGCCACGCTGGAGAAGCAGGGCAAGCTCGAGCCCATGCTCGCCGAGCCCCCGCCCGAGGGCCTCGAGGCGCTGCCGAGCTAGCGTTCTTGGGCCGCGTCGTCTGCTGGCTCTTCGGCTGACGCCTCATCGCGGGTTGCGCCCGTGGGCAGCGGCGCGCAGCTCTGCTAGACCGCGCGGATGTCGAACGAAGCACTCGTGACCTTCGGGGTCATCGGAGCGGGACAGATGGGCCGCGGCATCGCGCAGGTCGCGGCCCAGACGGGTTATCCGGTGATGCTCGCCGACGCGAGCCTCGAGCTCGCCGAAAAAGGCAAGGCCACGATCGTCGGGCTGCTCGACAAGCTCGTCGAGAAGGGCAAGCTGCCGGCAGCCGAGCGCGACGCCGTCGCCGCGCGCATCACGCCCGCCGCTGGGCCGGCGGATTTCGCGAGCGTGGACCTCGCCGTCGAGGCCGCGACCGAGAACTTCGAGCTGAAGGTGAAGCTCCTCGCCGCCTACGACGCCGCGCTCCCCGAGCGCGCGATCCTCGCGACGAACACCTCGTCGATCTCGGTCACGAAGCTCGCCGCGGCCACCAAGCGACCGACGCGCGTGATGGGCATGCACTTCATGAACCCGGTGCCGCTGATGAAGCTCTGCGAGCTCGTACGCGGCCTCCAGACCTCGGAGGAGACCTATGCGACCGTGCGCGCCGCCGCCGAGCGCATGGGCAAGACCGTCGTCGTCTCGAACGATTACCCAGGCTTCATCGTGAACCGCATGCTGATCCCGCTCCTCAACGAGGCGTGCCTCGCGCTGCAGGAGGGGGTCGCCGCCGCGCATGACATCGATCAAGGGGCGAAGCTCGGCCTCAACCACCCGATGGGACCGCTCGAGCTGTCGGATTTGATCGGCCTCGACACCGTGCTCGCGATCGCCGAGGTCCTCCACCGCGAGATCGGCGATCCGAAGTACCGTGCGCCGACGCTGCTGCGGAACCTGGTCGCCGCGGGCTGGCACGGCAAGAAGAGCGGGCGCGGCTTTTACACCTACGACGCGAGCGGAAAGAAGGCCTGACCATGGCGACCATCGAGCGAACCCAGAGCGGTCACGTCGCGACGCTGACGATCAACCGACCCGACAAACTGAACGCCCTGAACGCGGAGGTCCTCGCCGAGCTCCGGGCGACCCTCGCGGGCCTCGTCACCGAGAGCACGACCGGCGACCCAGGCTGCGCGACGCGCGCGGTCGTGCTGACCGGCGCGGGCAAGGCCTTCGTCGCCGGCGCCGACATCGCCGCCATGGCCGCGATGACGACGACCGAAGCGGCGCGCTTCTCGGAGGTCGGGCACGCGCTCTGTGCGGCGCTCGAGGCGGCGCCCTTCCCCGTCCTCGCCGCCGTCAACGGGTTCGCGCTCGGCGGCGGGCTCGAGCTCGCGCTCGCGTGCGACTTCATCCTCGCGGCGGACACTGCGAAGGTCGGCTTGCCCGAGGTCACCCTCGGCGTGATCCCCGGCTTCGGCGGCACGCAGCGCCTCGCGCGGCGGATCGGCCTCGGGCGAGCGCGTGAGCTCGTCTACACCGGGCGCATGGTGACCGCCGAGGAGGCGCTGCGGCTCGGGCTCGTGAACGAGGTGGTGCCGGGGGCCGAGCTCCTCGCCCGCGCGACGAAGGTGGCCGAGCAGATCGGAGCAGTCGGTCCGCTCGCGGTCGCGGCGGCGAAGCGCGCCATGCTCCACGGCAGCGAGATCGCCCTCGGCCCGGCGTGCGAGCTCGAGCGGCAGGCCTTCGCCGGGCTCTTCGGCACCGAGGATCAGCGCACCGGCATGGCCGCGTTCCTCGCGAAGCAGAAGGCGACCTTCGCCGGGAAGTGACGCGGAGGGGCGAGCACTTCGCGACGCGCACGCTCGTCTTGGTGGGCGAGCACGGCGACGCGCACTCGACCGCCGTCAGGCGTCGTCGCGTCCGCCGGGGGAGAGCGCGTCCGCGCCCACCACGGTGACGTCGACCTTCGGCATCCCGCCCTCTTTGTATGGGCAGTGCCGGCAGCCCGAGTTGCAGCAGTAACCGCGCTTCAGGTGGTAGTGCGCGGTGAAGACGAAGTTGCCGTTCTCGAGGTAATAGTCGACCCCTTGGACGAGCTTCGGTGCGCGACCCGAGCCGCGCGGAGCACCCTCACCGCTGGACACGAGAGAGAGCTTAGCGCGACCCGACGAGCCTTGCCGGGTCGAACGGTTTCACGCACGATGACGCGCATGTCCGAGCGGCTCGTCTCCTCTTCGGTGTCAGGCGATGACGATCGCTTCGATCGGCTATTTCGGCCCAGTCGCTTTGACGACTACGTCGGGCAGCGCAAGCACGTCGACAACCTGAAGATCTTCGTCGAGGCGGCGCGGCGGCGCGGCGAGCCCCTCGATCACACGCTCCTCTGCGGGCCGCCCGGCCTCGGCAAGACGACGCTCGCCTACATCCTCGCGAAAGAGATGGGCGTGCAGGTGCACTCGACGAGCGGCCCCGCGCTCGAGCACAAGGGCGCGCTCGCGGGCCTGCTCACCAAGCTCGAGCCGGGCGACGTGCTCTTCATCGACGAAATCCACCGCCTGAACATGGCGGTCGAGGAGAGCCTCTACCCCGCGATCGAGGACTTCGAGATCGACATCGTCACCGGCGACGGCGCCTTCGCCTCGAGCCTCAAGCTCGCGCTGAAGCCGTTCTGCCTCGTCGGCGCGACCACCCGCACCGGCCTGCTCTCGGCCCCGCTCCTGTCGCGCTTCGGCTACGTGATGCGGCTCGATTACTACCCGGTCGAGGAGCTCGTCGCGATCGTCGAGCGGAGCGCGGGGCTCTTCGGCGTACCTCTCGATGGGAGCGGCGCGCTCGAGATGGCGCGGCGCTCGCGAGGCACGCCGCGCATCGCGAACCGACTGCTCCGCCGGGTGCGGGATTTCGCCGAGGTGCTCGGCACCGGCCGCATCGACGAGGCGATCGCGCGGACCGCGGCCGAGCGGCTCGAGATCGACGGCTCAGGCCTCGACACGATGGATCGGCGCCTGCTCTCGGTGATCGTCGACGACTACGACGGCGGGCCGGTCGGCCTCGACACGCTCGCGGCGGCCATGAGCGAGGCGCGCGACACGATCGAGGATGTCTACGAGCCTTACCTCTTGCAGCAAGGCTTCCTCGGCCGCACCCCGCGCGGCCGCGTCGCGACGCGCAAGGCCTACCAGCTCCTCGGCAAGCCCGTGCCGGCGAGCCGCAGCGCTGCGCAGCCGGACCTGTTCGACCCCGAGTGACCCGGGGGCGCCCCTCCCCGCACTCACCCCACCATCGCCGCCCGCAGCTCCGCCACCGGCACGATGCGCACCCGCAGCGCGCCATAGCGCTTCGTCGCCGCCCGCGTCGTCGCGCCGGTGACGAGGTAGTTCGTGCCCTCGGGGTACAGCGCGCGGAAGTGGGCGAGGTTCTTCGGATCGAAGGCCGACTCGCTCCATTTGACCTCGATGGCGTCGACGCGCTCGCCGCGGGGCAGGACGAAGTCGAGCTCGCGGCCGCTCTTGTCGCGCCAATAATGGGGACGGGGCCCGGTCATGACGGCCTGGAGCGACTCGAGGACGAGGTGTTCGAGCAGAAGGCCGCGGTCGTCGGGGCGCAAGTCGCGAATGCCGCGAGCGTGGCAGACGAAGCCGGTGTCGAAACCATAGACCTTTGGCGTCTGCACGAGCTCGCGGTCGCTGCGCCCGCCGCTCCAGGGACGGACGATCGTGGCGGCGTGCGTGATCTCGAGCGCGTTGAGGTAGGTGAGGACGGTGGGCCGCGAGAGGCCTGCGGCGCGAGCGAGTGAGGTCGCCTCCATCATGCCGCCGCTCTGGCGGAGGAGCGCCTCGACGAGCAGAAGGAAACCCGAGCGCTTCTCGACGCGGAAGAGCTCGCGTACGTCGCGCGCGAAGAACGAGTCGAGCCATTCGCCGTAAAAACCTGGATCGTGTTCATCGTTGAGGAGCGCGGGGGGCAGGCCGCCGCGCAGGAGTCGGTGCTCGAGGCTCGGCACGCCAAAAGACGAGAGCTCCTCGGGCAGCACGGGGACGAGGTGCACGGCGCGCTTTCGGCCCGTGAGCGCGTCACGAAACTTCTCCGTCGCCCCGAGCGTCGACGAGCCCGTCGCGAGAACCTTGAGGCGAGGGAACTCGTCCGCCGCGATCTTGAGCAAGCGGCTCGGATCGGCGAGCTGGTGGACCTCATCGAACACGACGACGCGCTCGCGCACGGAGCCGAGCAAAGCGGTGGGATCCTCGGCGCGCCGGACGACCTCGGGGAGGTCGCAGTTGAAGAACGCCGCGCGCGGAAGGGCGCGAGCGAGCGTCGTCTTCCCGACCCGGCGCACGCCGGACAGCCAACAAACGGGCGCCCGCCGCCACGCCTCCTCGAGGCGCTCCCTCCACACTGCACGAGCCGACATGCACTTCGGATCTAGCGGCCATTGCGACCAAACGCAACCAGAGTTTACGTTTAGACCGTCTAAACGTTTAATACAACTGCGCCTAGACCGAAAACGATGCCCAGGAGCGCGCGCGAGTCCTGAGCCCAGCCCGCCTTCACGACGGACGGAGCGACCAACACCGAAGTCGGAGCATGCACCCCGCCTCGACCTCAACGACCGCCGCCCACGCGTCCACCGCACACCGTCAGGTCGCCCAACACCTGACGGTGGGCGCCCCCGCGACCGACGTGGCGCGCCTCCCGACGTGAGCGGTCCGCCCTCGAGACAGGCCTTCTTCGGCCTCGACCCGAGTCCCGCGCGGGCACCTCGACGCCGGTCTTGCTAGCGGACATCTTCGCTCGGGGACCCGTGAGCAGCCCGCACCTCGCGGCCGCCACCCCTCCGCCTGGCGGCCGCCGCCTTTTGCACCGCGCACCGTAAGCCATTCCAACACCTTACGGTTGGCATGCTCGCTGCGACCCGGTGCTGCATGCCCGGCCCCACCCACGCGAGCCTCGTCGACCTCTTCGTCGGCCACCTGCCACTCGTGGTCGAGCTCGTCAACTTCAAGAAGGTCACGTCCCTATCGGTAGGCGGTAAGCACGCCTGCGCCATCCTCGACGACCAGACGATCAAGTGCTGGGGCGCGAACGGCTCGGGCCAGCTCGGACTCGGCGACAACACCCCTCGTGGTACGACCCAA
>Ga0194129_10002159_pt1 | contig 30093 bp, 25 predicted proteins | sample TA2KigCa35mmetaG_FD_150862 | JGI IMG/M metagenome (GOLD analysis project Ga0194129, IMG submission 150862) | Freshwater microbial communities from Lake Tanganyika, Tanzania - TA2015038 Kigoma Deep Cast 35m | ecosystem: Environmental > Aquatic > Freshwater > Lake | place: Tanzania: Lake...
ACCACCGGCTCGCGGCGCAGCGCGACACCGCCCCGGTGAACGTTCCCCAGATAGCCCTCACCGAAGCGACGCGCCGTGCGGCAGCTGAAGGCGTCCCCCGCCTGCGTGAGCACGAAATAATCGACGCCAGTCCAGCAGCGTCGCCCGCGGTAACTCGGCGCCAGGTTCGCCTCCCGCGGCGTCGGTCGGTCGCCGGTCAGCACGACGAGACGCCGTCGGTCGTCGGCGTCGTAGTCGAAGACGCCCGCCTTGGTCTTCATCACCTGGGGGAACACCTTGAGCCCGTGCGTGAGGAGCACCTCCTTCGCGCGCGCGACCTGCTCGAGGCGGCCCGGTACGAGCACGGTGTTGCAGACCAGCGTCGCATCGGGCGACATCCGCTCACGCAAGAGCAGCGCCCGCACGACGAACTCTTCGGCCGTCGTGAACTCGAGGTGAAGGCTCGCGCTCACGACACCGAGTCTCCCGCGGGTGAGCTCGGCGAAGCGCTCCAGCTTGGCCGGCGGCGCGGAGAGGTTCGTCAGCACCGAGATGCGATGAGGCGTTTCGGCGACCAAGGACGGCACGATCCGCTCGAGAAATCCCTTGAAGGCGAAGGGCTCGCCGCCCGACATCTTCACCTCCCACGCGCCGTCGAGCGCGCGGAAGAACGCGAGAAACCCGGTGACCTCATCGTCGCTCGGGTGGCCGACCCGCGACGCCTTGCTCTGGATGCAGTAGCTGCAGTCGTAGTTGCACGTCCCGCAGACCTGCCACTCGATCGTCGGCCGCCTCACGGCTCCCCCCCATCGAAGAGCGGGAGGCGCAGCGGCGGCGGCCGGAGCGCCCCCCCATCTTCGAGACGCCCCGTCACCTCGCAGAGCTTCGCGCGTCCGTAGCGGCGCTCGAATCGCTCGGCGAGCTTCACGTTCTGATTCAACTTGCCGCACTGCCCGCAGCTCGCGAGGTAGTCGCCCCGACGAAACCGCTCACGTAGCGCCTGCCACGCATCGCCTCCCCACAGCTCGGAGAAGCGCGTCCCCGCAGTGAGGCTCCCGACGCGAACCTCGGTGTTGCAACAATAGAGGACGGTGCCGTCGACGAGGACCCGCGCATACGCGAAGCCCATGAAGCAACCGACCGACGCGATCGCTGCCGTGCGCGCTCCGCCCGCTGCGAGCTGTCCCTCGAAGACGTCGAGGTTCGTCGTCACGCAGAGCTCCTCCGCAACGCGACGCGCCCCGGGGACAAGCTCCTTCACGAGGCGGCGACGCTGGGAATCGGTCACGCGCGTCGCCTCGGTCCCGTCGCGAAGGCTCGCAAGCTTGAAATTGACCTGCGCGGCGCTCGTCCTCGCGGCGAACCTCACCATCTCCACGAGCTCGTCGGCGTTGACGGCGCTGACGACCTGCACTTGCTTGAAGCGACGACCGGCGACTCGGAACGCCTCGAGCATCGCGAGGAGCCGCTCCCACTCCGCACGGCGAAAGCTCGGGTGAAAGGCGAGGTACGACGCCTCGGTCGCGCCGTGGATGCCGACGAGCAATTGATCGACATCAAGCTCGATGACCCGCTCCGCGTCGGCCGCGACGAGGTTCGTGATGATCGTGAGATGAAGGCCGCGCCGCTTCACAGCAGCGATGAAGTCGTAGACGTCGGGGTGCGTGAAGGGCTCCCCCATCCCTGAGAGCACGATCGCCCGAAGGCCGCCCAGGGACGTGAGATCATCGAGGAGGGCCTCGAAGGTCGAGCGCTCGACGCGCTGTCGCTTCCACTCCGCGGAGCGCGCCGTGTCGAGGTGCGGCGAGTGGTCCCAGCACGTGATGCAGTTGGTGTTGCAGGAGTTCGTGATGTCGATGTGAACCGTCGCGGGTCCCGCGAGTGGACGACCGGCCAGGATCCCCTCGAGGACCGTCGCGCTCACGGCGTCTCCTCCGGCTCCGCGCTGCCTTGCGTCGTCGACGGGGCCCGGCCCACGAGGCGCGCGATCCCGCGGTAGAGGTCCTCGCCCCTGCCCCGAAGATCGTTGGAGAGCCGCGCGAGTTCCTCGGCGGCGACCCGGGCGTCAACGCCGCGGGGAGGCGGAGTCGCACGGAGCAGCGCCGCCGCGCCGTTCCAGTCATCAAAGGGGGCGAGCGCCTCGATGACCCGCATCGCCGCAGCCGCGCGCACCCCGGTCGTGCCCGCGCCATTCCGTCGCAGAAACGCCGACGCCACGCGCACGCACGCCTCGACATCGTGACCGCGAGCATGCAGCTCGAGCACGAGGGAGACCGCCGCCTCGCTCTCCTCCGCTGCACCGAACGACGGGATCCCGACCTCGTCCGCGGCGAGCATGCGCATCGCATCGACCAGCACCCCCTCGCCGACACCAGCCCGACGCGCTGCGGCGAGCACGCTCCCCGTCATCGCCTCCTCGGCCGCGTCGACCTCGCTCGCGGGGAGGACGAGCCGGCCAAGCTCCCGGGCCGCAACGCGTGCGCCATCCTCGTTGAAGAGCCCGCGCGCTCGCGCGGACGCCCGCTCGCGAGCACCAGGGTCCATGAACGCGAGCACGGCATCCCGAACGGCGCGCTCGTCAAGCGGGCGCATCAGCGACACCGCCGCACCTTCGTCCACCGCGAGCCGGGCGCGCAGATCCTGTTCGTCGGCGACCTTCGCTTGAGGGACCAAGACGGCCGGGATCCCCGCGAGCATCAGCTCGGCGACGCTGTTGTAGCCCGCACCGCTGACGGCGACGTCGGCCGCCGCGAGCCACTCGCTGGCACCGAGCGTCGTCAGCGTGCGAACGCGCGAGCCGAGGATGGGCGTACCGCGGTAGAGCGGTCCGGCGGCGACGACGAGGTGCACGTCGGGAAGCGCGAGGAGCGCGCGCACGATCGTCGAGAGGTCCTCCTCGGCACCGGGATCGCCACCACCGCCGGCGGAGATCCAGACGACGAACGCCTCCGCCGGGAGCTCGAGCGCTCGACGCGCATCGGCTCGGGTCGCGCACTCGACGCGCTCCCGCGACACGATCGTACCGACCCGGCGAACGCGGGGCTCGACCTGAGGCGGCACCGGCAGAGCGGCGCGCTCGTCGGGGACGAGGAGCACGTCGTAGAGCGGGAGGTAGGCCTGAAACTCCGCCCGCTCGGCGAGCTCGCGCTTCATGGGCCGATAGACGAACGCTCGCTTGCGACACAGATCGAGGCAGCCACCAAGCTCGCCGAAGCTGCCACGCGGGAAGGTGTCCACGACGAAGAGGTCGGGCCGGAGCAGACCGAGCGAGTGCCAGATCCACTGCTTCGCGAGGGCGAGGTAGGCAAGCTTGTCGAGGCCAGACTCGAAGGCGGCGGTCTTCGACGGCACCTTGAACGACGCGAAGCGCTCGTGAAACAACAGCCCGTCCGCCTCGCTCGAGGTGAGAAACACGATCTCGGGCGAGACTCCCGCGTGCAGCGCGTAGCGCCGGAGCCACCGCGCGATCGCGACGAGGCGCGTGAGGTGACCGACGCCTCCGCCGTTCACGGCATAACAGACGACTCGAAGATTTCGCGCCACGGGACCGTCCTCAGCTCGGATCGTGAAAGCCGTCGGGCTCCGCGGCGCCGTGGATCTCGGGCGGCAGGAGATGTCCGTCGTCGTCCCATCGTGGCTGCTGCCGTGCGGTGTGCGGGAATCGGCGACGGTGTTCGGCGACCTCGGGGATGAAGTCGCCATCGAGGCGGCCATCGGTCATCGCGTCCCACCAGAGGAACTCGGCCGTCCAGCTGCAGCGGTCGTAGCGGTCGAAGACGAAGAGCGCATCGCTCGTCTGCTGATAGCGATCCCAGATTTTTCGATAGCGCTCGTCGCGCGGACGAAACCGCTTCGCCGCCGCTTCGCGGTCGATCTCACTGTAGAGTCGCTTGGGCGAGCTGAATTTTCGGATCTCACGCTCCGCTCGAGCGCGGGCCGCGAGGAGCTCGTTCTTGGCTCGGTAGAGCTGCGACTCCGCGGTGCGATCGAGGTAGCCGAGCTTCGCCGCGAGGCCGAGGGCCCGGCTCGCGAGCATGCCGAGGGTGGGCTCGGCGGCGAGGCGTGGGCCGAGAGCTGGGCCGCACTCCTGAATGTGCTTGGCGAGGCGTGCGCGCCAATCGGCGAGCGTGCGCTGCTCGAGTGACGCGAGCGCCTCGGCCGTCGCGGAGTGCTCGCGCTCAAGGGCCTCGCCCGCCGCGATCTCCGCGCGGATCCCGGCAGCCGCGGCGTCGAGCGAAGCCGCCGCATCGCGCGCTCGCAGGTAGGCCTCTCGCACCTCGGAGAAGCTCGCGAGCCCTGGAAAACGCTCGACGATCGCGTCGCCCGCCTCCCAGTCGGAGTAGTAGCTGAGCCGCCAGAATGGGGTCGCGTAGGCCTCGGTCCCATAGCCCGACTCGAGGAGCTGCGCGAGCCGGGGATGCTTGCAGTTGTCGAGGGTGTCCGCGAAGGCCAGCCGCGATTGCGTGAGCTCAGCGAGCTCGAGGACGAGCTTTCCACCGCGCGGATCGCGCAGGTGCTCGCGATGAACGAACCGATGCTCTCCCTCGATGGCGGCGAGCCGCTCCCGCAGCTTCGCTCGCTCGTTCTCCATCGCCACGAGCGGGCGCGCGTGGAGGAGCGTCACGTAGCCGGTCCAATTGACGGCGCGCTGCATGCTGGCCGCGTCGAAGGTCGGGAGCATCGCGCACACGAGCTCGTTCATGGCCATCGCGGCGCTCGCGGCGACCGCTTCGCGGCGCTTCGCGTATTGGCCGAGCAGCTGCTCGTTGTAGGCGATGCCCTTCTCGAGCCAGTCGTGCTCCACGCGCGCGGCATCCGCCCACTCCCTCCCCGTGACGGAGCTCATCGCCGCTCCTCGAACGGCGGCGGGGCCATCCGCCGCAGCGCGACCCCGAGGAACCGGTCGGCCGCGCGCTCCAGGGCAGCCTCGGATGGCACATGCTTTTCGTCAATGAGCAGCACGCACAGCTCACCGCGCGCCGAGCGAGCTTCGAGGTCCTCGAGGACCTCCGGCGAGAGCTCCTCCCGATCGCCGGCTTCGGTCGTGACGTACTCGAACCCGATGCGTCGGACCGGATCGAAGCCGTCGAGGCGGACCACCTTCCCGGCAAGCGTCATCGGGTGGTCGGTCACGAGCCCGAGCCCCGCCGCCCGAAACCGTCGGCCGAGGATCTCGCGCCCGCGAGCCTCGTCGACGAAACCGTCGTGGTTGGACGTCACCCGAGGACGCTAACAAACTCGCCCGGCCACGGGAACCGGGGCGACGCGCTCGGTCGTCGTGAACGCACCACTTCCCAGGCGCGCTTCAACGCGAATCCGGCTCGGTCGCAGCAGGAGCGGCCGCGGGAGCGAAGAAGCATACGGTCATCGACGGGTCACGCTTGGTCGGCTCGAAGTCGAGTGGGGGGGTGCAGTCGCTCAAGACCTCGCCGGGGTGAACCTGAGCGGCGCAAGCCATGCGGCAATCCGGCCCCTGCATCCGGATGGTCATCGAGCGGCCGACGACCTGGCTGGAACCACCGCAACCGAGCGTCAACACCAGGCCAACGAGAATGAGGCGCATGCCCCTGTCATAGCACTGCAGGGTTCGAAGTCACCGCTTCGCCGGCGCGCTCACGGGGACCGGCGGTGCTTCCTGAGTCGGGATGGCGCGGGGCGGCTCGGTGTAAAATGGGCGAGGACCGGTCCGCACTCGGACCAAGGTGGCGTCGTCGTCGATGACGTGCGTGCCGCCCACCTTCCCGGGGTCACGCGTCGAGACGGTCCCGGTGAGGGCGCGAATCCCGTATTCGGCGCCGTTGTGGTCGGCGTGGAGCGTCGGGACGACCGCATAAAGGCCGGGTCGAAGGAAGGCTCGCTCCGCACAGGGCTCGGCGAGCGCGACGCCGACGTGACGGTGCTTCCCCGGTTGGAGCTGCTCGAACATGTCTCGCGGAACATGGTGATCCTGCGAGACGCGCGGGCATTGCGCCTCGCCCTCGATGCCGTGAACCGTGAACGAGAGCTGCCGCGCACGCAGGGCCACCCAGATCGGCCGCTGCCCGACGTTGTGCGCCTCCACTTCGAAGGCGATGTCGTGCCATGAGCGCGCATCGGCGAAACGATCGGTCGTGAGCGACATCGCGGCGGCGAGCCCGTCTTTCGGCGTCTGGTACGGCAGCGGCTCCGGGAGGGCGACCGGACGGCTCGCCTCCTCCGCGCTCCCTGGGAGCTTCGGCCGCGCGAAGACCTCCCGATCGTACGGAGGGAAGACCGAAGCGCGCGCGTCACCGAGGACGAAGCTTTCGGTGACGAGACGCTTCTGCGGCGAGAAGGAGCGCGGCGCCTGCGCGGTATCGGCGACGAACGGCGCGACCTCGGGCTCCTTGCGCTTCCTCCACGTCGGTTGCTTGCGCGGCGCGAACCCGTAGCTCGGCATTACCATCACCCCGGGCTCGAGCATCGCGGCCTGCTTGCCGAAACAGAGGAGCCGTGGGTCGAAGGGCTCGACGTAGGACTGGCCGGGCTCGAGCACGAGCTCGCGCTCGACGTGCTCCGGGTGATCGAGATCGAAGATCGACGGGCCATCACAGACCTCGCCCGCCTTGGCGTACTCGCCCTTCTTCTCGTCCCAGCGACGCAGCTCGAAGCGCAGGAGCCGCACATCCGCAACGACGAGCGCCGGAGCACTGCCCTCGTTGTCGAGCCTGAGGAGCCACTGCCCCCGCGTCGAAGGAGCCACGACGCGCAGGGTCACCCCGATGGGCGGCGCCTCGGGCTCGAGCACCGGCTCGACCTTGGGCTTCTTCGCGCGCCTCGGCCCCGCGGTCGCCCCCTTGGCGGGGCTCGCGTTCGTCGCGCCGCTCGGCTTCGCGGGGCGCGTCGCCGGAACGTTGGCGACGGGTGCCTTTGCTCCGACGACCGGCGTCGCGGCGACCTTCGCGGCGGGCGCCGATGCCCCGATGGAGGGCGCATCGGCATGCGCGGGGCCGGCCAGCAACGCGGCGGCGACGGGGAGCGCGATGGCGCTTCTCATGGTAGAGACCGTTACCTCATGCGCGGGCTCTACGCCATCGTCGATGTGACCACGCTGACGCACCTCGGGCTCGAGGTCCTCCCCTTCGCGGAGGCGGTCCTTTCGGCACGCCCGGCCGCGCTCCAGCTGCGCGACAAGGTGAACCGACGAGGCGGCCGCGCGACCTACGAGCTGCTCCTCGCGCTCGCGCCGATGTGCCAGAGCCGCGGCGTCCCGCTCTTCGCGAACGACCGCGCCGATCTAGCATTGCTCGCGGGGTGCGATGGGGTTCACGTCGGCCAGGAGGATCTGCCCGGCTCGCTCGCCCGGACCCTGCTCGCGCGCGGCCAGGGCGGCCTCGTCGGCATTTCGGCGCACGACGACGACGAGGTCGACCGCGCCCTCGCCGAGCGCCCAGACTACGTCGCGCTCGGCCCGATCTTCGGAACGCGGAGCAAGGAAAATCCAGCGCCGACGCTCGGCCTCGCCGGCCTCGAGCGACTCGCGCGTCGTGTCCACGAGGCGGGGCTTCCCACGGTCGCGATCGGCGGAATCGACGCCGCACAGGCCCCCGAGATCGCGCGCCGCAGCGAGGCGGGCGCGGTGATCGGTGGGCTCTGTCCACTGCCGAGCGAGGGGCCCGGCGCAGCCGCGACGTACGACGCGGTCGCGGCACGCGCGCTCGCGCTGCACCGCCTGCTCCGATCCGCCGACGAGTCGAACCCGTGAGCGTCCTCGCGCTCGGAGCCGCGGCGGCGCTGGTCGTCATCACCGGCGCGCTCGCGGCTCGCCACGCACGCCGGCGACAGGTCGCCAGTTCCCACCTCGCACGCCCCTCGCTCGACGTCGGCGTGGTCGTGGTGTGCGAGGGCGAGCATCGCGTCATCGACTCCGTGCTGGTGTTTTGCGAGGGAGGCGAACCCATCGCCACGCTGCACCTCGAAGGCGGCGACGGTCTCCACCCGCGCGCGGTGGCGACCTTCGCTCCGCCGTCGAAGACGCTGGGCTGGCTCACCGCACGCACGGTCGACCTCGCGCCCGCACCGCCGCTGCGCCTCGAGCTCGACGGCGTGCACCTGGAACGAAGCTGGTCGCGCCCCGTGTCGGCGAAGTCGCGGGGCGAGACCCTGCCGCCCACTGCCCCACTTCGGCTCGCGTGCTACCGAGGCGGGGTGCGAGCGCTCGCGCTCGTGCTCCACGCACCGGAAGGGGCGCGCCTCTACGCGGGCACCGAGGTCGAGGTCAGCGACGTCGACATCCTCGGCCACGCACGACCTTGACATTTCGCAACACGCCTGAGGCTTGCTCTTGATCAAGCACCAGGAACCGGCCAGCTCACCGCGCGCCCCAGCCCACCGCGCGCCCCAGCTCACCGCCGCGACGGCAGCCCGCCGGGTGGCCGCCCGGGGCGGAGCTGCCGCGCCGCCTTGAGCGAGGCTGCGAGCCCCGACAGGACCAGGCTCGCCTGCCCATTGCGCTCGATCGCATCGATCGCGTCGAGCACGAGCGCATGGCGACGCGCAGCCCACAGCGCCTTCGAGGAGGCCTCGATCGCGTGCGTGCGGGCCTCACGAACGAAGACCGCACCCAGCGCGCGCAACCCCTCGACGATGGCCAGCCGCTCCCGATCGCCGCCCTCTGCGAACGCGACGGCAGCGCCGAGTCCTGGCCCCCGCACGGCGTCGAGCATGCCGCGAACGAAGGCCTCGCGCGTCGCGCTGCGCTCGGGATCCGCGAGGTCGAGGGCTCGGGAGGCGCTCCCGCCGGCGAGGGCGACGATGCCATCAAGCTCGGCCTCGGCGATGCCGCGCGCGCGGAGAATCGTCTTCAGGACGTCGTCCGATAGCGCACCAAAGCGCACCGGCATCGTCCTCGAGCGAACCGTGTCGAGGAGCGACTCGGGTTGCGAGGTGAGCAGGACGAACTGCGTCCCTGGCTTCGGCTCCTCGAGGGTCTTGAGGAGCGCGTTCGCAGCGCTGGTGCCGAGCAGGTCGGCGTCCTCGATCAAGAACACCTGATGGCGAGCCTCGTGCGGACGGTAGGGCGTGCGCGCCAAGACCACGCGGCGAATCTGCTCGACGGAGATCTCGCTCGACTCCTTCTTGTTGCCGATCAACTCCGGCGGATAGAGCCCGCGCCCGACGACGATGACGTCGGGATGCAGCGGCACCTCGGGGGCGCGCTCGCTGCGTGTCGCCGCACGTCGGCAGGCTTCGCAAGCCCCGCAGCCGACCGGGCCGCCCGCCGTGCAGACGAGCGCCTGCGCGAACGCGACTGCGGCGAGCCGCTTGCCGACTCCGTCCGGTCCCTCGAAACGGTAGGCGTGGTGGACGCGTCCGTTCCCGAGCGCTCGCGTGAGCGTCGCCACGGCGCTCGCCTGACCGAGGATGCTCTCGAACGGCACGGCCCGTGTCATAGCGCGTCCGGCGGGCGACGGTGAACGCCAAACGCCGGTGGCCGCACGACGACCTCAAGGGCCGAGGCGCACGAGCGTGAGCACCGGTCGGCCGGCCTCGCTCGAACGCACGAGATCGATCCGAACGTCGAGGAACCAGTCGTCATGCTCGTCCGGATCACAGAGTCGCTGGCGCACGCTCCACGTGGTCGGGCTCGACTCATCGACCTCGGTCATTCGCGCTCCTCGTGCCCGCGGATCGACGAGCAGCGCGGTGTGCTCCTCGGCGTACGGAGCGAACGCCGCGGCGATCGCGTCGTGAGTCCACGGGGGCTCGCCCGCCGGCGCCTCGACGCGCTGCGCGGCCCCCCCGAAGTCGCCGAGCGCGAGGGCCCGCACCACACCGAACACCGCGTTCCGGACGAGGACGGTGAACGCACGCCGATCGGCGATGATCGGTCGCTCGCGTGGGACCTCGACGACGGTGACCGCGGGCATCGCGCGGGCGCTGGGATCGCGCAACCGCTCCCACTCCTCGAGGAGGCTCGCGTCGACGCCGCGGACGAGGGACTCGAAGAAGGCGAGGAGGTCGTCGAGCTCGGGCGCGTACGCGCGCTCGGGGACGTTCTGCTCGAGCGCCTTGTAGACGTCCGAGAGGTAGCGCAGGACGAGCCCCTCGTGACGCTCGAGCCCATGATCGACGACGAAGCCGTGGAAGTCCTGACAGCGCTCGTAGAATTCGCGCGCGACGCCCTTCGGTCGAACCGTGTCGCGCCCGACCCACGGGTGTAGACCACGAAAAGCATCGAACGAACCGTAGATGAGCTCCTGGTTCGGCTTCGGGTAATCGAGGGACTCGAGCCGCGCCATGCGCTCCTCGTATTCGACGCCCTCGGACTTCCACTTCGCGATCGCCTCCTCTTTCACCCGGTCGAGCTGCTTCTGGAGGATCGGCTTCGGATCGTCCAGGATGGCTTCGACGAGGCTGAGCACGTCGAGCGGGTAGGTCTCCTCCTCGGAGGACAGCGTCGCGAGCGCCTCGACCAGGTAGAGCGAAAGCGCGTGATTCAGCGAGAAGTCTTGCTGGAGATCGACGTTGATGCGCAGCCGTCGCCGCGGCGGCGGGTCCGGGTTGTCGGCGAAGCCGATCACGTCCGCCTCGACGAGCGAGCGCAGCATCTGGAGCGCGGTGCGTCCGATTTGCCGCCTCATCGCAGGGCGCTCGTGGCAACGCCGTACGAGCTCTTTCATCGCCCGACAGCCGCCTCGCTCACGGCCGAGCACCGCGAGGAGCATCGCGTGGCTCACGACGAACCGTGACTGGAGCGGCTCCGGCTCGGACGCCAAGAGCTCCTCGAACGTCCCACGGGTGTAGTGCACGTACCCCTTCGTCGGCGCCTTGCGCTTGACGACCTTCTTACCCTTCCCTGCCTTCTGCTCGAGCCGAAGGTTCTCGATCACGTGCTCGGGCGCCTGCGCGACCACGCTGCCGCGGTCATCGAAGCCCTTGCGGCCCGCGCGCCCGCACAGCTGATGGAACTCGCGCGAGCCGAGGATGCGGGTGGTCTCGCCGTCGAACTTGCAGAGCTGCGTGAGGAGCACGGTGCGGATCGGGATGTTCACGCCGACCCCGAGCGTGTCCGTGCCGCTCACCACCTTGAGCAGCCCCTTCTGCGCGAGCCGCTCCACGAGCCGTCGATGCTTCGGGAGCATCCCGCCGTGATGCACGCCGATGCCGTGCTTGACGAAGCGCTGGAGGACGCGACCGTAAGGCGTGTCGAAGCGATGTCCCTCGAGCTCGACCGCGATCGCGAGCTTCTCCTCCTTCGAGCAAACATTGATGCTCATCAGGTTCTGCGCCTGGTCGTGGCAGCTCCGCTGGGTGAAGCTGACGACGTAGATCGGCGCGCGACCGTCCTCGAGGAGGCCGGTGATCGTCTCCTGCAGCGGCGTCTCGGCGTAGGTGTAGTCGAGCGGTACCGGTCGAACGTTCGAGAGCACCGTCGCCGTCTCGAGGCCGTTGAGCTCCGTCAGCTTGTTTGCGAAAAACGTCGGATCGCCGAGCGTCGCCGACATCAAGAGGAACGTCGTCCGCGGCATCGTGAGCAGCGGGACCTGCCAGGCCACGCCCCGCTCGCGATCGGCGTAGTAGTGAAACTCGTCGAGGATCGCGTACTTCACGTCGATCGAGGCGCCCTCGGCCAGCGCCCAGTTCGAGAGAACCTCGGCCGTGCAGCACAGGATCGGCGCGTCTCGATTCACCGTCGCATCGCCGGTGAGGAGCCCGACGTTGTCGGGGTGAAAGAGCTTGCAGAGCGCGAAGAACTTCTCGTTGACGAGCGCCTTGATCGGGCTCGTGTAGACCGAGCGTTGGTCGCGAGCCATCGCGAGAAAATGCATCGCTTCGGCGACCAGTGACTTCCCCGAGCCAGTCGGTGTGCCGAGGATGATGTTCCGGTCCGCGCAGATCTCGAGGAGCGCCTCCTCCTGTGCGGGATAGAGCTCGACCCCGCGCTCGGTGGCGTAGTCGAGGAACCGATCGAAAACCTCGGTGGCATCGAGCTTCTTGCCGATCGGCGGGAGTCGGGCGAGCAGCGGATGTTCGGGGTCGCTCATGATCGGACCTGCGGCGGGGTGTTGGGCGAAGACCGGTTGGGCTCGCACTCGGGGCGTCGCGAGCCGCCACCGACGGGGGAGAGCCAGGTGAGCGTCCTGCCTCACGCAAGCCGCGCCGAGGACACTCGCAGATCCGGGTGCGTGCGGGAAGTACCGCGCCGTGACGGCGCTTTCGCGTCGCGCGCCACTTGGTTGCCATCCCGCGATGCTCCGAAAGGCTCTCCCCCTGGTCGCATCGAGCGCGCTGCTCGTTGCCTGCTCCGGCACCGACGAGACGGCGACCTCCACGACGACGGCGACCACGTCGGACAGCACCGCCACCGGCGGGATGGGCGGCTCAGGCGGCAGCGCGATGGGCACCGGCGGCGGTGATGCCACGGGCGGGAGCGGAGGTGCGTCGGACGCTGGGCTCGGGACGTACTGTGTGCCGGAGACCGTCACCACGACGACGCTCGGTGCAGGCGCGTACCTCATCGAGACCCAGCATTACGCGCTGCGGGCCGAGACCGACCAGGCCACTGCAGAAGATCTTGCGCGGCTGCTCGAGGCGAGCTGGGAAGGGTTCTCCGAGTACTTCGAAGACGCGCCCGCCCTCGCGGCCAATGAGCGCATGGACGTTCGTTATTTTGCGACGTTTGAGAACTGGAGCGCCGCGATCAGCGCGGACGGCGGCGCGGTACCGCAGAACGCGGGCGGACTCTTCCTCACGAGCACGCGTCGCGCGTACCTCTACGATCAGAAGAATCCGTACTTCAACCAGGTGCTGCTCGTGCACGAGGCGGCGCATCAATTCCACCTGCTCGGTCGCGCGAGCGGTCGTTCGCTGCCGTTCTGGTATGTCGAAGGCATCGCAGAGCACCTGTCGCGTCACGACTGGGACGGAAGCTGCGCGCGACTCGGGCGCGTCCCCCTCATGAACTGGAGCGATCTCCCCGAGGAGGCCCTCGCCGATGCGCAGGACGGCGGCATCGACGTCACCGCCCTCACGAGCGGCAACGGGACGCCGACCCGCACGGCCTCGTGGGCGCTCGTCGACTACCTCGAGACCGGGGCACCGCTGCCGGTGCGCGACGGTTTCCACGCGTTTCGCAAGGCGTACGACATGGGCGACACGGACCCGATGGCCACGTTCGCAAGCCTCGTCGGCACGCCCGGCTCGCTCGAGTCCCCGATCGCGGCGTGGCTCCCCACCGCTCAGCAACCGATCCGACCGATCTTTCTCGAGTGGCTCCACCGTGGGCCGACCTCGGTGCTCGCCTTCAGCCCGGTGTACTTCAGCCTCGCCGTCGTGAAGGACGCTTCCACCCACCTCGAGGTCACCTACGAGATCCCGGAGGCTGCAACCTGGCGGGTCGGCGTCGTGCTCGGCTTCGATGACACGAAGAGCTACAAGGCTGTGGTCGTCGGGCAGGACGGCGCCCTCTCGAGCTTCACCGCCACGAACGGCATGGCGTTCTGGAACGCGGCCGGCAATGCGCCAGCGAAACTCGACGCAAAACATGGGTCGATCGCGGTGGATCTCGAGGGCGGCGGCAAGGTCAAGCTCACGGTCAACGGCGTGGCGTCGACCCACGACACCGTATTCACGCCGAAGGTCGGCCTCGCGATGAGCGACACGCGGGTCACGTTCCGCGACCTCGCGTGGCAGTGAGTTTCACTCGAAGTCGACGAGCAGCGTGAGGGCACGCGCCGCAGGGCCCCGCCGCTGCCTCGAATGGCTGCCTCGAATGGCTGCCTCGAATGGACCCGCCGCGGCGCTCAGATGACGTCGAGGGCGTACCCGAGATCCGCGTACGTTCGGACGGCGGTGTCCTTGCGCAGCTCGTCGTCGTTCTGCTCGAACCCCGCGACGTTGCGAGCCAGGCGCTCGCGCACCTCATTCGCAAAGACCCGCGTGTACTCGACGTGGCGCCACGCGCCCTCCGTACCGTGCCGCTCGATCGCCTGGGTGGCACGCGAGAGGCAGGCCGCCAGCGCGTAGAGATCGATCGCGACGTCGGCCACACGCCGCTGCACGAACTGCATCTCCGCGATCTTTTTGCCGTGCTTGCGTAGGGTGTTCTCGGTGTGCCGCGCCAGGTGCGCGACGTTGTCCTCGAGCATCACTGCCTCACGCGCGAGGATCGGGTGCACGCGCGTGAAGCGCTCGGGGCCAAGCGCGGTGCGCACCTTCTTCGCGGCGAAGTCGGCGAGGAGGCCGAATCCTTTGATCGGTTCGCGCATCGCCTTCGAGACGTCGCTCAGCTGCTTGCCCGGCCCGGCCATGCCGGAGAGCGCGATGAAGCAGCGCAGGATCTCGTTCGTCCCCTCGAAGATGAGGTTGATGCGGGCATCACGCAGCATCCGCTCGTAGGGGTACTCGGTCATGTAGCCAATGCCCGCCGCGATCTGCAGCGTCTCGTTCACCACCCACCACAGCGACTCCGAGCCGAACACCTTGCAGATCGCGCTCTCGAGCGAGTAGTCCTCGACGTCGCCGTCGATCATGCCGGTGGTGAGGTAGGTCATCGACTCGAGCGCGTACGTCCGCGCGAGCATTCCGGCGATCTTGTCTTTGATCAAGCCGAAGTCCCCGATGGTGCGGTTGAACGCGCGGCGCTCCTGGGTGCGCTCGATGGCGAGCTTCGTCAGCGTGCGGCACATGCCGACGCACCCCGCCGCGAGGCCGAGCCGACCGTTGTTGAGGACGCCCATCGCCACCTTGAAGCCGCGCCCGGGCTCGCCGATCACGTTCGCCGCGGGCACCTTCACGTCGTCGAAGTAGATCGTCGTCGTCGATGAGCCGCGGATGCCCAGCTTGTCCTCGGGCGCGCCCGAGCGGAGCCCTTCCCCACGCTCGACGATGAACGCCGTGATCTTCGGCTTGCCGTCGTTGCCGTCTGCGGTCCGGGCGAACACCGTGAAGACGTCGGCGAACCCGCCGTTCGTGATCCACACCTTCGAGCCGTTCAAGACGTAATGGCTGCCATCGGCCGAGAGCTCGGCGCGGGTCTTGATCGCCGCGGCGTCCGAGCCCGCGTCCGGCTCGGTCAGCGCGAACGCGGCGACCCGCTCACCGGTCGCGAGGGAGGGGAGATACTGACGCTTCTGCGCCTCGGTCCCGTAGAGGAGGATCGCCTTGAGCCCGATCGACTGATGGGCCCCGATCGTCACCGCCATCGACGAGTCGTGCGAGGCGACCTCCTGCATGACGCGGCTGTAGGCGGTCGCTCCGAGACCGAGGCCACCGTACTCGGTGCCGATCTGCATCCCGAACAGCCCGAGCGCCTTCGCCTCCTCGAGGACCTCCTTCGGAATCTCGTGCTTCTGATCGATCGACCGCGGGTCGACCTTGTCGTCGAGGAAACGGCGCGTGCTCTCGACCATCAGCTTGATGTTCTCGAGCTCATCGCCCTTCGGTTGGGGGAACGGAAACAGCGCGTCCTCGCTGACGACCCCGTGGAAAACGCCCTTCATGAAGCTCGAATCACTCACGATGCCCTCATCACCCTCTTGATGTTGACCCCGACCCCAGCCTCGTCCTCCGAGGCAATCGGTGCGGGTCGTTCGTCCGCCTTCTCGCGTTGCCACGGGTACTTGATGCGACCGTGGGACATGTTCACGAGGGCAGACGCCATGCGTTTGATCATGATCCGGAGATCGACGACCGTCAGCCCCGAATCGTCGAGCTGCCCCGAAGAGAGCTTCGTGAAGACGATGCGCCGAATCATCTCGACGAACTTGTCGTGGGTAGGCGGCTCGACAGTCCGCGAGGCTGCCTCGATCGAGTCGACGAGCATCAGGATCGCGGTCTCCTTCGTCATCGGCTTCATCCCAGGATAGCGGAAGTGCGCCTCTGTCTTGCGTTTCGTCCAGTCGAGATCGGCATTCCGCTCCTGGTACTTATTCCAGAAGTACTCGACGACCTGGGTGCCGTGGTGCGTGTAGGCGAACTCGACCACCGGCTCCGGAACCCCGCCGTCGCGGAGGATTTTCGTGCCGAGCACGACGTGCGCCATGATCGCGTCGGCGCTCACCTCGGGCTCGAGCTCGCCGTGCGGGGACGTCTCGCCGTGGGCCAGGTTCTCGATGAAGTAGCTCGGCTGAACGGTCTTCCCGAGGTCATGGTAGTACGCACCCACGCGGGTCAACAGCGAGTCCGCGCCAATCGAAGCGGCCGCCGCCTCGGCGAGGTTCGCCATCGTCCGCGAGTGCTCCCAGCTTCCCGGTGCCTCGGCGGCCATCTTGCGGAGCAGCGGCGACTCGATGTCGGTGAGGTCGAGCAACCGAGTCCGTGACACATGGCCGAGGAGCTGCTCGGCCGGCTCGCGACCGAGGTGCGCGACGATGCCCGCGAGCAAGCCGCCCCCGACGCAGCCGAGGATCTGCGAATGCCAGCCGAGCGCGAGGTCCTCGACGATCCCCGCTTGCTCCTGAAACACGGTGGAGAGCGAGACGTAGCCGACCGCGGCGACGAGACCGGCCCCGAGACCGGCGATGATCATCTGGCGCGGCTGCTTGCGGTTGACGAACAGAAGCGACGCGACGATCCCCCGGCTGACGAGGGCAAACAGCATCATGACGTCGAAGCTGACGAGCGACGCAGTGAGGAACGCCGCCCCCATGTCGATGAGCAGCCCGGCCTTGCGGTCGAAGCTCAACGCTGCCCAGAGCGCGACGGCCGCGGTCGGGACCCAGAACGCCGGGAGCGTCGTGAACAGCAGCATCAGCTTGCCGACGACGAACATGCCGACGATGACGGCGTAGAGCCCGACCTGGGAGCGCATGAGCCGAAGCCGGCTGTGTCCGAAACGCACCCCGTAGCTCGAGAGGATGACGCACCCGAGGAAGTAGAGGAGAAACGTGCTTCCCATGCGCGCGGCCGTCGGCGGTCGACGTGCGGCATCGAACTCGACGGCGGCGCGATGCTCTTCGACGTCGGGCCGCAGGACCGTGCCGCGGTCGAGGATCACACGCCGGTGTTCGAACGAGACATCGAACAGGCGTGCGCGCGTCGCACCCGCCATCCGTGCCGCGACCGGCACCCGCATCACGACGGGGCTCGGCTGCCCGAAGCGCGGCATCGCCGCGGGAATGAACAGGTCGAACGCCGCGACGATCGACATGACGACGGCGACCACGGCGCAGAGCGCAAGTCCCGAGAGGACGCTGACACGAACCCGCGTCACCAGCATGGGAGAAGAGGAACGTAGCAGACCCCGACCTCGAAACGCCAACCCATCCCGCCCTCGCGCCGCGGAGCAGGAGAACCGCGCGATCGCAGGCCGTTTGCACGTTGCGGTACGGCCCGGAAGTTGCTAGCCACGAGAGAGTGTCGCTGCTCGAAGCTCCTCTGCGATCGATCGTCGGGAGCCGCGTGCGAGTGATGGGGGTCGTCAACCGGACGCCGGACTCGTTCTTCGACGGGGGGCAGTTCCTGGGTGACGAGACCAGCCGCTCGCGCGTGACGGCGCTCGTCCGCGATGGCGCGGACGTGATCGATCTCGGGGCCGAGTCCACGAGGCCGGGTTCGGCCGAGGTGTCGGTGGCCGAGCAAATCGAACGCCTCGGCGACGCGATCGCGTTCGCGGTGTCGCTGGGCGTCGCCGTGTCCGTCGACACGACGCAGCCGGAGGTCGCCCGCTTCGCGCTGACGCAGGGAGCGCGCCTGATCAACAGCGTCGCCCTCGCCCCGGCGCGCGAGCTCGCGGAGCTCGCCGTGGCCTTCGGCGCCGACCTCGTCCTCACTCACTGCCGCGGGTCGATGACGGCGATGAAGGGGTTCTCCGCTTACGAAGGCGACGGCTACGACGACGTCGTGACGGACGTCGCGACAGAGTGGGGCGCGGCGGCCGACGACGCCTTGAAGGCGGGCCTTCCAGCGGAGCGCCTCTGGTTCGACCCTGGTCTCGGCTTCACGAAGAACGCAGCGCAATCCCTCGAGCTCTGCGCGCGACTCGGTGAGCTCAAGGCGCTCGTTCGACATCCCGTTCTCGTGGGCGCGAGTCGGAAGTCGTACGTGGGCATCGTCACGGCCCGTGATGGGCTCGTCGCGCCTGCGGCGGAGCGGCTCGGAGGATCGCTCGCCGCCGCCCTCGACTGTGCGGAGCGCGGCGCCGACATGCTGCGGGTCCACGACGTCGCGGAGACCGTCCAGGCGCTCGCCTACCGACGCGCCGTGCTCGCCTGCGAGGTCGACCTCGTGGCGCGGCACGATCGCTTGCCACCCCGAGCGCCGCGAGGAGGGTCGCCGGAGTGCTCGAGGGGCTGAGACACCTCTTCGCCTCGCGACCTCTCGCCGAGATCGCCCGGGATCTCGGCGATATCCTCGTGATCGCGGTGCTCGTGTACCGCGCCCTGCTCGTCCTGAAGGGCACCCGCGCGATGCAGATGGGCATCGGCATCATCGCGTTCGGAGCGCTCTACTTCGTCGCGCGCTTCGCCCAGCTGACCACGGTGACGAGCTTGCTCTCCTGGCTCGCCTCGAGCGCCGTCTTGATCATCGTCGTCGTCTTCCAGAACGACATCCGTCGCGCGCTGATCCGGCTGGGTGCCAAGGCCTGGCTCACCCGCGGGCGCGACGCCCAGGAGCGCGTGATCGAGGAAGTGGTCGCGGCGGCGACCGAGCTCGCGCGCCATCGCATGGGGGCCATCCTCTGCCTCGAGCGCGACGCGAACGTCCTCGAGTTCGTGAAGAGCGAGGGTGTCGAGCTCAACTGCGAGGTCTCCCGTGAGCTGCTCGTCTCGATGTTCGTGCCCGAGGCGGTGAACAAGCTTCACGACGGAGCCGTCCTGATCCGCGATCTCCGCATCGCCTGCGCCGGTGTCTTTCTGCCGATGCCCGAGGTAACGAAGGTCGCCGACACGTCGCTCGGCTCACGCCACCGCGCCGCGATCGGCATCACCGAGGAGACCGATGCCGTGGTCGTCGTCGTCAGCGAGGAACGCGGGACGATCACCCTCTGCTTCCCGAATGGGATGGTGCAAAACGTCGACGGAAACTCCCTCAAGCAAGCGCTTCTCGGCCTGTTCGGTCGGGGAGTCGCGGGCGAGCGAGCGCAGACCGAGCGGGCCGTGGAGCGCGCCCACGAGCGCGACGTGATCGCGCCGACGCAACGCCCCGCGAAGCTCGAGCGCCCTACGCCACGCGAGCGCGCCCTCGAAACGGAGCGCGTCGGGGAACCGCATCGCCCCGCGACATTGACGATCCGTCAAGTCTCGCAAGGGCAGCGGCGCCTCGAGCCTTCTCCGCTCGGGGCGCGGGCGACGACGATCACGCTTCCGCCGCGTCCGCTCGAGCTGGATGAGGACGAGGACGCCCCACTGTCGAGGCTCTCGCTCTCAAGACCGATGGACCAGACGGAGCTCCCGGCGACGCGCGAGGGTCATCCCCACTTCGATGACGCTTCGCCCGAGCCCGGTCCGATCACGCTCGACACGCGACCGATGCACGATCCTGCGACCGAGGGGAAGCCATGAGCGCCACCGGCGGAGGACACGCGAGCCAGCCCTCCCCATCGATGGGACGCTCGTCCCCGCGTCGGCGCTCGACCGACCACTCGTTTGCCTGGCGCGTGTTGTTCGAGAACTTCGGCCTCAAGGTCCTGTCACTGCTCGTCGCGCTCGGCTTCTACGCTTCGATGCACACCGCGAGCAACGCGCAGCGCACGCTGCAGGTGCCCATCGTGGCCGACATGCCCGCGCGCGGTGGCAGTCGCGTCCTCGTGAGCGAGCTGCCGCAAACACTGAGCGTCACCATCGAGGGGCCACGCTCACAGCTCGACGGTCTCGAGGAGAGGCTCGACCCGATCCCGCTGAACCTCCGCGACGAGCGTGATGATACGGTCCGGTTCGTCGCCTCGATGATCGCCGGGCTCCCTCGCACCGCCCGCGTGACCCGGATCATCCCCGAGGCGCTCGACATTCGCTGGGAGAACGTCGTCGAACGAGAGCTCGAGGTGCAGGCGCCCATCGCGGGGCAGCTCGCAAAGGGTCTCGAGATCCGCGGCGAGGTCAGCCTCAACCCGCGCGCGGTGAAGGTCCGCGGCCCCGAATCGACCGTCAAGGCGATCCAGCTGGCGCGGACGGAGCCGTTCGAGATTGGCGGGCTCGGCGAAGGGAAATTCGAGCGAAACCTCGCGCTCGCGGCGCCGCCTGCGAAGGCCGTGTTCGCGCAACCATTCGTCACCGCAACCCTCGAAGTCGCGCAGAAGCTCGCGACGCGCGAGCTGCAAGCCAAGGTTCAGGTCATCGGACTCCCCCGCGGTCGCGCCGAGCCCGCCGTCGTCCGCGTGCTCCTGTCGGGAGCTCCGGAGCGCATCGGATCCATGCGGCCCGAGAGCGTCCTCGTGCGCGTCGATCCGCGCGCCGCCGGGGTCGATCCCGCGAAGCCTGGCACCGCGCTGATGCCCCTCATCGTCGACGTGCTCGAAGCGACGGCGACCACGGATCCGGCGCAGGTCGTCGTTCGCTGGTAGAGCGCGGCGCGAGCCTGGTGGCTGCGCCGCCGCGCGCGAGGTCACTTCGGGTCGGGGACGACGTTGGTGCTGACGGTCGTGCCGGGCTCGGCGACCCAACGGAAGTTGTCGACGAGGGCGCTGGTATCGAGCAGGCCGTCGCCCGAGTCGGAGACCGCGAACTGGAGCGTGATCTCACTGTTCGGTGTGACGGGCGCCTGGGTCTCGAGCCAGCCACTCGACGCGTGGTCCGAGACCGCGAGATCGGCGCCGAAGCCGGTCCCGACGAGGCCTGCGTTGCCGAGCGGGCACGAGAAGGTCTTGCCGCCCGCCGAGCATGGCGGGCCACTGAAGCAACCGCATACCTCGAGGAACGCGTTGTTGACGCTGACCGGGTCGCCGTTCTTGTCGAACGAGATGTTGCCATCGACGAGGCCCATCGGCACCGGGTCGAGCATCGCGACGAAGAAGTCGTTGAAGGTCGAGCAGACGTACATCGGCCACTCGTACGTGAAGAAGTTGAAGTTGAACCGGAAGCCCTGCGCATTCGACGGCGTACGGATCTTCATCGTGACGGAGGCCCCGTCGTGCGCGTCGCCGGTGGACGCGTTCGGGCAGGTCTTCGCTTCCTTCGGGAATTGGCCCTTCGGCTGGGGTGTCGTGTAACCCTTGCTGAACCCGCTGACGCTCTGGTACCCGGGGTCGGTCGGTTGGCGCGCCGTGCCGCTCGAGAGCGCGAGCATCATCGCGCCCTCTTGCACCTTCACGTTCGGACCGAATGCGGCGAGAATCCCGTGGCCGAGCGCGTAGCTCGGGCTTCCCGGCGGAGCCGTCTGGTCGAGGTTCGTCCACTGTGCCGAGACCACGCCCCAGTCGTTCGGCCCCTTCGACTCCTTGCAGAGGCCGATCGCCTTCGCTTCGTCCATCGCGTTCAGGGCATCGAGCGCGAGCCCCGCGTCGCACGGCATCGGGGGCTCGTCGACGGTGCCATCGCAGTTCTCGTCCGCGGCGACATACCCCCCGGCTCCTCCTGCACCATCGTCGCCACCGATGACCTCGACGGCGTTCGGGTTGACGTTGGGATCGCAGTCGTTGCAGTCGCCTTGCTTCGGCGTGAAGCCGTCCTTGTCGGCGTCGTCGTTCTCGGCCGAGTCACACGACTTGCCCGAGCCGCCGCCACTCCCAACCGCCAGGTTGATGCCTGCCTCCGAGCTGCTCGGCGGCGCGCCACCGCCAGCACCCCCCGCGCCGCCCACTCCGGTCGCTGCACCCTTGTTGAAGCGGCTCTCGGTGGAGACCCCGCAGGCACCCGCCGCCGCAAGGGCGGAGGCAGAGAGCAGAAACAGCACGAGGTGACGCGAGCCGTGAATCGGTGAACTCATGGGCGACTCCAGTGAAAGCCAAGTGTCCGTGAGGCGAGACACCGCAGCACAGTAAGACTTTACCGAAGCCGCAACGTCACGTCACCGGTCTCTTGGGACGCGAAGACGCCCCGAGCGGATCTCTGACTCGAGCGCTGCCACCTTCGCGCGAGTCTCCGGCCGGATCCCGGCCGCGTGCGGCCCCTCGCTCACGTACGTGACCCCGCGCTCAGCGATCCCGAACGACGTGAGCCCTGGCCGAAACCGCCCCTCCCCGACCGCGACGATCGTGTCGTACACCGCGACGTCGACGCGCTTGATCATGCTCGTGAGGACGGTGCCGGGCATCTCGTCGTGTTGATCGGCATCAACCCCGATGGCCTTCGCGCCGAGGTCGCGCGCGGCCTCGAACACCCCGTGACCGGTGAGCCCCGACGCGTGGTACAGGACGTCGGCTCCGGCGCTGATCTGGCTCACCGCGATGGCCTTGCCACGCGCCGGATCACGAAACGCGTCGGGGGTGGTACCCGCGTACGCCGCATGCACGCGGCAGTCGGGGCACGCCGCGACCACGCCCGCCCGATAGCCCGCCTCGAAGCGGCGAATGAGCGGAATATCCATGCCACCGACGAACCCGACCGCCCTCGAGCGGCTCTCGAGCCCCGCGACGGCTCCCACGAGGAACGACCCCTCTTCCTCCCGAAAACCCAGGCCGACCAGGTTCTCGGGAATGCGGCCGTCCTGAGGCGGCGCGTAGTCGACGCACGCGAAGCGAACACCCGGAAAGTCACGCGCGACTTCGTTCACATCGGCCGAGAAGATGAACCCCACCCCGATGACGAGGTCGAACCCACGCGCGGCGAACAACCGCAGTGCCGCCTCGCGGTCCTCGGCACCCGACGGCTCGAGCATCTCCATCGAGACGCCGAGCTCCCGCCGCGCACGGCTCACCCCTTCGTAGGCCGCGTCGTTGAAGCTCTTGTCCCCTCGACCGCCGACGTCGAAGACGAGGCCGACGCGGAGGTTCGCGAGCGCGCCACCCCGTTGAGGTTCGGTCATCGCCCCGGGGAGAGCCAGCGAGCCGAGGGCCAGCGCCAGCGCGGCCAACGTGGCGCGGAGCAGGCCGGTCATGGCGCGTCCGCAGCGATCAGGGCGCAGGCGACCGACAGTCGAACCGTGACGTCGGCATCCGCGAGAAGCTGCGCGGCGGCGCGACGGTCACCGAGCGCGATGAGGGCCACCGCAGCCTCACGGCGCTGCTCCGGCGCCTCGGCCTTGAGCCGCTTGTCGACCTGCGCCCGCGCGCGACCGTCCCCGAGTCGAACGAGCGCATCGAGGGCCGCCTGGGCCTCGTCGCCGTTGCCCTGCGCGTGCTTGTCGAGGGTGGTCAGCGCGGCCGTCCGCAGCTCGGTCGTCTCGAGCGCGGAGGTCTCGAGCAGACGGGCCAGCGCCGCGACAGCGACGAGAGGGTTCTCTGACTTCGACGCGGCGGCCACGGCCTCGCGCACCCTCGGCCTCGCGAGCGGTGCCACCTCGATCACGTCGACGATCACCGGTGCGCTCGCGGACTCGATGCCGCGCACCAAGGTGGCGAGCGCCCCTCCCTCCGCCGAGACGAGAGCCGGGTGAGTTCGATGCGCCGGCGACCCCTCGAGGATCTCGGCGGCCGCGATGAACGACGGCAGTCCCGAGTCCGACTCGACCACCCGACGAAGCGCTTCAAAGGCGACGTCTTCGATGCGGGAAGGCGCGCCCTCGCTCGGCCGTGCTGCGGAGCTCGCCGCGGTACCGGGCTCCGGACGCCAAAGGTCGGCCCAGGCCCGGACGATGGCGAGGCGCTCGTCTTCGCTCGCCGTGGGCCAGAGATCAGTGAGGCCGATCACTCCATCGAGGGCCCGACCTCGCGCGATGGCCTCGATCGCGAGGACGCGCAGCGCCTGGTCGGGGTCGCGTCGCGCTGCGTCGAGCAACGCGGCAACGTCGCCCGGATCCGCAGCATCACGCGCAGCGGCGAGCCCCGCCCGGCGGACCTCGCGGTGGACGTCAAGCATCGCCGCACGACGGAAGCGGGCGACGCGGACACCGCGGCGCTCATCGCCATCGTCGCAGTCCGCCCATCCCGGTTCGCACGGTGGCCCCTCCGACGCGCGCTCGGCGAGCACGAGCGAGCGCGCCCCGGCGGCCCGCCAGGCGGCGTCTGAGCTCGCGAAATGCCGCGCAAACGCGAGCGGCGACGTGATGTTGTGATCGGCGAGGCCGAGGGCCGCGCGAGCGGCGACGACGTCCGTCCCCAGGGCCTTCCGCTCGAGCGCCTCGCGCAGGTCGACCGCGCAATCGGCGACGGTCTCGATGACGCGCAATCCCTCCTCGCCGGCCGCCGCGTCGACCGCACGCTCGGCCCGTGCCCGCGCGACGTCGCGCAGCTCCCTTGCGGCAACCTGCGCAGGGGTCGACGCGAGGGTCACGCGAAACGCCTCGTCGTTCTGGTCGCGTGCCGCTCGGACGAGCGCAGAGGAGCAGCCCAGACCGGCTGGCCCGGTGAGGAGCAAGGCGAGCGCAAGCGAGCGGAGCTTCATGGCGCGTGACCGTACCTCGATTTCAAACCGCGAGCCACGACCCCGCAACCCGTCACGGCGAGCCCATGGAACGGCGAAGGCCGGGCTCCTCGCTCGAGGAAGACCCGGCCCTCGCGCGCTCGAACGTCACTGAGCGCGTGCGCGGAGGCGGTTCACGACCGTCTTCAGGTTCGAGACGGAGCTTGCGCGCTGCTCGTCGCGCGAGGACACCGCCTTGTCGATGAACGCCTGGAGCTTCTCGACTGCGTCCTTGTCACCTTGCGGTGCCAGCCGATCGATCATCGCCTCGAGGGTGAAGGCGACGGCCGGGTTCGATGCCGCGAGGCGCCGCTCGACGAGCTTGGGCCGGACGGCCTCGCCACCGAGCGCGGCGGCCATCATGGCAGCCTTAATCCCGACGAACCCGGTGTCCTTCTGGGCCTCCGGCGACTCGAGCTTCTTCACGTAACAGTCAGCCTTGTCGCCGCACTCCTTGATCAGGGCGCGCGCCAGGTTGACCTCCTTCTCGACGGCCTTGCCGAGCTTGCCACCCTCGCGCTCCTTGGCTGCCATCTTCTCGATCAAGTCGAGCTGCGCCGGACCGCCGAGCTTGAGCAGCATGACGAGCGCCGCCTCTTGCACATCCGCGATGTCGCCGGCCTCGCCCTTCACATCGAGGGCGGCCGTCCCGATCGCCGTGGCGAGGTCGAGATCCGCGAAGCTCGCGGCAGCCTCGGTCAGGACCGGCTTGGCATGGGCGCCGCCCGCCATCACCGCCTCGGTCTTGGTCGCCTCCCAGACCTTCTTGAAGGCTTCGTTGATCTTGGGATCCTTCGGGAGCTTGTAGAGCTCGCGGGCGATGACGGCGTCGCTGGTCTCGTCGCCGGTCTCGATCTGCGCGAGCATCGGCCCGGTGCACTCGGCGCGGCCGGTGTTGCTGACGATGATCACGGCGTTGTCGAGGTAAGCCTTCTTCGCGTCCGCCTTCTTCTTGTCGTCGATCTTGTCGCCCTTGTCCTCCATGGCGCGGAGGAACTCCTCCTCGGCGTACTTCGCGAGGTCGGCGTTCTTGCCCGTGAGGAGATCGACGCCGGCGTCGATGGAGGGCTTCCCGATCTTGATGAGCGCGCTGATCGCCGTGACGCCCACGGGCCCCTTGAACGGCGAGAGGACGACCTTCATCAGCGCGGGGACGGCCTTCTGTGACTTGATGTTGCCGAGGATGAGCGCGGAGACCGTCTGCCAGTACATCTGGTCGGCGATCGCCTTCTGCTCCTTGGTGTTCAAGGTCTTGATCGGAGCCTCGATCAGCTTGATGAGGCCATCTTCCCACTTGGGGTCATTGATGGCCGTCATCGTGTCCTGCAGCGTGCGACCGAACGTCTTGTTCTGCGCCTTCGGCCAGGAGAAATGCGTCGACTGGAAGAGCTTCAGGAGCGCTTCACTCGCCTCGGTCGCCTTCACCTCGCCGAGGTTCCGAACGACATCGTTCATGTTCGTGTCGAAGTCCTCGGGGCGCTTGTCGTCCATCTTGTAGCTGTCGACCGCCTTGACGAGCGCCTTCATCGCCCGCGGGTCGCGCGTGTCGGCGAGCATCGCGAGCAGCTTGCCCTGCGTCTTCTGGTCGAGGTCCGCCTTTTCCGCGAGATCGGCGAGCGGCTGGACGATGACGTCGAGCAGCGGCTTGACCGCAGGACCGCTACGGTCCTGCTTATCGCTGGTCATCTTGTCGTTGTACATCTGGGTCAGGCGCTCGACGGCTGCCGTACGCTTGATCGGGTCGGAGAGACGCTTGACGTGGGTCTCGGGTTCCCTGTCGTCACCCTCGCAGCCGACGAGGACGGACCCGGTCGCGATAACACCCGTCGTCATGACGGTTCCCATCAAGAGTGCTCGGACGAGCGTGCCGATTCGACGCACCTTCAACATGACGATTCTCCTTGGATGTTCGCGAACTCGAGCGCGCAGCCGACCCAGGCCGCGAGCGCGCGAACGGTAAACCCGGGGAGCGAACGGAGTCAAACGCTCCGCATGTCGTCGATCACGACGCGCCGAGCCGTGCAGCCTCGCGTTCCGCCCATGCGACGGCCGACATGACGCCGGGGTACAAGACGCCGTTCGAGGCGACGAGTCCTCGCGCGAACGCGACCTCGCCGCGGTAGTCGAGCCGGGCACCATCGAGGTCGGTCAAGCGCCCGCCGGCCGCGACCAGCACCGCCTCGGGAGCGCAGGTGTCCCACGCGCTCAGCCCGTGGCCGCCGTGGACGTAAAGGTCTGCGGCGCCGGTGACGATGCGCGCCACCTTGACGCCGACCGAGCCGCAGCGGAGCACGCGGCCGAGGCCGAGCCGCCGGCGCAACGGCTCGACGATGGCGGGCGGGTGCGAGCGCGAGACCACGAGGCCCGCCTGCGCGAATTGAGCGACGCCCGAAGTGACCACGAGCGACCGGCGTCCGTCCGCGGACTCCTCGAAGGCTCGCTGGCCGACCCGCCCGGCGAGCAGCCTCCCCTCAGCGGGCAGCGCGACGACGCCGGCCGCGGCGCGTCCTGCTCGCGCGAGGCCAATCATCACCGCAAATTCCCCGTTTTTATTGATGAACTCGCGCGTCCCGTCGATCGGGTCGACGAAGAACACCTCGTCCTTCGCGAGCTCGACCCGCAGCACGTCTCCGTCCGGAACGCTCTCCTCGCTGACGACCCCGGCCTCGGGGAATGCCTCCCGCAAGGCTCGGCCGATCGCCGCGTCGAGCTCGCGATCCACCGCGGTCACCGGATGTCCGGGAGCCTTCTCGTCGAAGGGAATGCCCTCGCCGACGTGCTCCTCGTAGCGGGCGCGCGCCCGACCGGCCGCGTCGCGAGCGATCCGGATCATGCCCTCGAGCTGGGCATCGGCGACGATCGTGGTCGAGCTCACAGGTCGATGCCCGCGCGCTGCAACCACTCTGGAAGCGCGCCGAGCACGCTGTCGGGCAGGTACTCGGGACCGTCACCGACTTCACGAACCAGCTGCCGCAGCTGGGTCTGCGAGCGCACGCCGAGGACGGCCGAGCTGACGACCTGATTGGAGAGCACGAAGCGGAGGGCGGCGGAACGGAGCGTCAGGATCTCCCCGCCCACCATTTGACGAACGGCTTGCAGCTGACTGACTCGATAACGGAGCCCGTCGGGCGACCAGCGTTTGCTGCGGTGATCATGCTCGAAGAAGGTCTTCGACGGCGACCAGTGCCCGACGAGCAAGCCGTGGGCGAGCACCGAGCGGGCGAGCACCGCGGTGTCCGTCTGCGCGATGCGATCCGTCAATTTGTGGAGCGTCTGAGCCTCGAACAGGTTGTAGGCCAGCTCGAGCACGTCGGCGGATTGGTCGAGCGCCGCCTGCGCGACCTCCGAGCTCCCCGCGCTCACCCCCCAGGCGGCGACGCGACCGGCGTGCTTTTCTTCGCGCAGGAACGCGATGGCATCGCTGGACTTCAGCGCCGCGACCGGCGGGTTGTGGAGCAGGACGATGTCGATGCACTCGCGCTTGAGGCGATCGCGGGAGCGTTCGAGCGCCTCCTTCAGGTAGGGGACATCGAAGCGCTTGCGGGCAGGCTCCTCGCGGACGGTGCCGAGCTTGGTCGCGACCTGGGTGGTTCGGAGGTCGAGCGTGTCGCCGAGGAGCTTCTCCATCGCGCCGGCGCCGTAAACGTCGGCGGTCTCGAACAGCGTCACCCCGAGCTCGACGGCGAGCTCGACGATGCGCTCGAGCTCGGCCTCGTAGACGGGACCGTACGCATCCCCCGAGAGGCCCCAGGTGCCGAGGGCCAGCTCCGAGACCTCGAACCCGAGCCGGCCGAAGCGCCGCATTCGCATCGGCCCTTGTTAGCATCGAACCCCCGACTCGTGCTGAGCGTTTCGGGCGAGCCGCGGCGCGGGCATGGCGCCGCCTTGACACCGTTCAACCGACGCAGTAGCACACGCGTCCCCTCGCATCTCGCCGGCATCGACAGCCATCCCGATGGTCGGGAAGCGGCCGCCGAGAGTGGGAACGTGCACGAGTCCAGTCATGGCGAAGAAGATCAAGGTGAAGACGAACCGTGCGGCGGCGAAGCGCTTCCGTATCAGCGGCAGCGGTCGCGTTCGTCGCTCGAAGGCCGGTCACTCTCACGGCATGTGGAACAAGTCGCGCAAGCGCAACCGTACGCTGCGCAAGAACGACATGGTCCACGGGGATCACGAGAAGCGCATCAAGTGGCTTCTCCCCTACGCTTGATCTGCACCCCTCGACTGAACGAACGCACAGGAGAAAATGAGTCATGGCACGCGTCAAGCGCGGGTTCAAAGCACGTCGTCGTCGTAACCGGGTCCTGAAGCAGGCCGAGGGCTTCTGGGGTGGACGGAAAAACCGTCACCGCCAGGCCGTCGAGGTGCTCCGCAAGTCCTGGGTCTACGCGTACATCGGTCGCAAGCTGAAGAAGCGCGACTTCCGCCGCCTCTGGATCACCCGAATCAACGCCGCAGCGCGCCTCAACGGCGTCAGCTACGGCAAGTTGATTCACTCGCTCAAGCTCGCCGGCATCGCCCTCGACCGCAAGGTTCTCTCGGACATCGCGATCCACGATCCGGCGGCCTTCTCGGCCGTCGTTGCGGCGGCGGGCTGAGCCCGGTTCGCCTCCTCACGAGTCGTGACCGAAGACGCCGTCGCCGCGATCGAACGGGGCCTCGCCGAGCTTGGCGATGCCTACCGAGCCGCGTTCGCGACGGCGTCGACTGAGCCCGCACTTCGCGACGAATACGCGAAGATTCTGGGGAAAAAGCAGGGTTCGCTGACGCGCGTGATGGCGTTCATGCGAGATGTGCCGGCCGACCGCCGGCCCGAGGCGGGGGCGAAGGTCAACACCTTCAAGGAACAGGTCGAGCAGGCCTTCTCCGCGCGACTCGACGCGATCGCGCGGTCGGCCCGCGAGGCAGAGCTTCATGCACGCCCCTTCGACTTGACGCTGCCCGGGAGGCTTCCCGCGGGTCGCGGTCACCTCCACCCGGTCCTGCAGACACGTGACGACTTGCTCGTCATCTTCCGCGACCTCGGCTTCGAGGTCGTCGAGGGTCCGGAGGTCGAGCTCGAGGAGAACAATTTCACGAAGCTCGCGTTTCCGCCCGACCACCCGGCGACGGACATGCAAGACACCTTCTGGGTCTCCGTGAACGGAGGTCCCGCGGACTCCCGCGTCTTGCTGCGAACCCACACCTCGAACACGCAGGTGCGGGTGATGAGCACGCGCACCCCGCCGATGGCCGTCGTCAGCGCGGGCGCCGTCTACCGACGCGACGACGACGTCACGCACTCGCCGATGTTCCATCAGATCGAGGGATTCCTCGTCGATGAGCAGGTCAGCATGGCCGACCTGAAGGGCGTGCTCCAAGCGTTCGCGGAGGGGCTCTACGGACCGGGGACGCCCATTCGCTTCCGTCCGAGCTACTTTCCGTTCGTCGAGCCCGGAGCCGAGGTCGACATCGGTTGTGTGTTCTGCTCCGCCTCGGATGGCACGCGGTCGACCTGCCGCGTATGCAAGATGACCGGCTGGGTCGAGGTGCTTGGCTGCGGGATGATTCACCCCGACGTGCTCTCGCACTGCGGCATCGATCCCGAGCGCTACCGCGGCTACGCCTTCGGCTTCGGAATCGAGCGCATCGCGATGCTTCGTTACGGGATCCCGAGCATCAAGTACCTGTTCGAAAACGATCCGCGCTTCCTGTCGCAGTTCTGAGGCTCCGGAGGGCT
>Ga0194129_10002161_pt1 | contig 30063 bp, 33 predicted proteins | sample TA2KigCa35mmetaG_FD_150862 | JGI IMG/M metagenome (GOLD analysis project Ga0194129, IMG submission 150862) | Freshwater microbial communities from Lake Tanganyika, Tanzania - TA2015038 Kigoma Deep Cast 35m | ecosystem: Environmental > Aquatic > Freshwater > Lake | place: Tanzania: Lake...
GTTGCATGTGGAAATCTCACCGAGAATGGCGGACTCGCCACAGATTGTGGCTGACGCGTTTGCTAGGTTTGACGAAACGTGACATGGACGCCGGACTCGCCACCGTACTCGCCGCAGCAATAACCGGCGCACTGGCGTTACTCGGCCACCTCATCAACAGGTTTCGCAAAGAAAACAGAGACGACCACGCCTACGTTCAGGGCTTGTTGACGATGCTGCATAAGTCCACGAACCGTATCGAAAGAAAAGTTGAACGGGTTGACGAACGGCTGGACAACCACATAGAGTTCCACGCGACGGGGGGGATGCTTGACAAACGAGGCGCAGTTCACCAAGATGGAGCTGAAGGCAATAGCCAAGTTTCTTCGTAAGGTCTACCCAGGGGTGGCCGAACAAGACGACTTGTGGAATCTGATAGCAAAAGTGGAACAACTTGCAAAGGGGAAACATGGAAACAAACAGGACCGCGGGCGCGGAGATCGTACGTGAGGCGTACGATTTAATAACCGGACCAAGACAGGACTCATACTCGCACCCTGCCGAGGATTATGAACGCACCGTGGCGATTTACAACGCCATCACTGGGGACGAAATGAGCAGCGAAGAAGCAGTCTTGTTTATGGTGTGTGTGAAACTTTCTCGTTTGCACCACGAAATATCAAATTGTTTGAGTCTTCCCGACAATACTCGCGACGCCATTGGCTATCTGGGGTGTCTCAATATGATCAGGGAGCAAAAAAAAATTAAACACCACGAGTGGATGGAGGAAGTTCATGGGGTTTCTTGATGATGCGCGTAGCGCCACACACAAAAGAGTCTTCCCTAACAAGATTGACGAAATCAAACGAGCGCTATCAGACGAGGACTTTGCTGAGTTTGTGGCTGCCATGCAGGACCCAACAATCAGTCAACGCGCCATTGTCGAAACGTTGAAGAAACGCGGCGTTCACATGGGCCAAGGAACATTGTCGTATCACCGTCGTTTCTTCTTGGACAAGGGTGATGACCAATGACCATCGGTGACGAAATGCGAAACGAGCAAGAGATCATCGATCTCAAACGCGCATTGGAAAATGCACAACGAGCAGCCGCGCGCGCCAAGAGCAAGAGCGCAGACCTGGTTGAAGCCGTGTATCGGGCAGCCAAGGATGCTGCCTTGGTGCAACCGCGCGTCAAAATACCTGCACCCAAGGCAACCAAATCCAAGAAGGCAGAGGTCGCACTGGTGCATCTCACCGACTGGCAGGCGGGCAAGGTGTCGGTGTCGTACAACCTGCAAGTACTACGCAAGCGCATGGAGCAGATGTGCGACAAGGTGATGGCGTTGACGGAGATACAGCGTGCGCATCACCCGGTCAATGACTGCGTGCTGGTGCTGGGTGGAGATATGGTCGAGGGATTGACGGTATTTCCGGGACAGGTGTACGAAATCGAAGCACACCTGTTCGAACAGATGTTTACCGTTGCCAACATCATCGAGTCGGTGGTCCACCGGTTGTCAGCCAACTTCACCCACCTACGGGTGGTGTGCGAGTACGGCAACCACGGGCGCATCGGTCGCAAGGGCGACATGCCGGGGGCAGACAACGTGGACCGCATGGCGTACCAGATTGCCTCAGAACGCTGCAACCATCTGAAGCACGTGACGTGGCAGCAGTCAGCAGACTGGTACCAGATTGCCACCATTGGTGCCTACAAGCTCTTGGTTGTGCACGGAGACGAAATACCGAGCTTCGGGGGCCAAACTCCGGCATACTCGATCCTGCGCAAGTGCAACGCCTGGGCAACCTTTATGGACTTCCACGACGCCATCATGGGTCATTTTCATACCCCGATCAACCTGACGATGGCGAATGGTGGACGTATTTGGGTGACGGGAAGCCCCGAGTCAGACAACCAATACGCCAAGAGTTTTGTGGCAGCTGTCGGAAAACCCTCACAAAGACTAATGTTTGTGGATCCAATCAAGGGCAGGGTAACCTGCGAGTATGTTTGCTGGCTTGACTAAGTGCCCTTGGTCCTTGGTGGCAGTCCACTGGATTGACGCATTTGATTCAGAGAATGGCTGGATCCACACCAAAACCTACAAGGCAAAGCCACAGTACGTGGTTTCGGTTGGCTGGCTATGGCCAGACTTACTTGAGGGATATGTGTCTGTCACTTGTTCATACTGCCCCGACGAGGAGCCGGAGATGGACACGGTTGGCATGGTCACGCACATTCCCAGCGGCATGGTTGTGCAAGTTGTAATGCTGGACAACCCACCGCTACAGTAACTACACAACACCCACAACCTATATTCACCGGAGGAGAACCGATGAAGCACTACACATTCAATAAGCCGCGCCATGGCAGCGCCGAATGGTTGGCAGTTCGCTGGCGTGATGAGAGCGGATTGGCTCGCATCTCGGCATCGAATGCCGCTGCCATACACAACGAGCATCCGTACACCAGTGCCACGCAGTTGGCGGTTCAGTTGCTCAAGGAGGAACCACCGCAACCAGAGGTGGAGAATCGTGCCATGCAGCGTGGCAATACTTTGGAAGGTCCCATTCGGGATTGGGCTGGACAGTTGCTCGGGTTTCCACTGACCACCCCGTGCGTCATGTACGCGTACGAAGAGGACGGGGTTCGGCTTGTGGCCACCATAGACGCGGTAAGCGAGGTCGGAGGGATTTTTGAAATCAAGACAACACGCAAGCGCTGGGATGGCAAGCTGCCCAGAATGTGGTACTGGCAGGGGGTTCAGCAAGCAATCTGTGCAAACGTTGACCGTGTTACCTGGGTCATCTTTGACAGCGATCTGGACATTCAGTTTTTTACACAGATCGTGACGTCCGACGAAAAACGAATGCATTTGGACGCATGCCGAAATTTCTTGGCGGCCATCGACATGGGCATGATTCCCGACGGGGCAGAGGTTCGGTACGAGGACGTGCTGAGTCTTTACGATGGTGACGGAACAAGCGTCGACCTCGACCCAACGCTCGGCAAGCTGATTGGCGAATACAACAGACGACAGGAAATGGTCGCCGAACACGAAAAGGCAATGGACTCCATCAAGACCAGCATCTGTGAAGCAATGAAAGATGCAGAGTATGGGCGAGTGGATGGGAGGTTGCTGGTCACGTGGAAGACGGCCAGCCGCACTTCGTTTGATACCAAAAAATTTGAGGCAGAGCATCCGGCTCTGGCTGCCAAGTACAAGAAACAAACCAAGTATCGCACATTCCGTGTGATGGAAGGAGACAGACAATGAAATTCAACCTAGACAATTACGAGACGGTGGAGGCAAGGCTTGCAAAGTTTTGGGAAGACTGTCCCAACGGCCAGGTGTTCACTTCGATCTACCACTACGACGACAACCGCGTGGTGTTCAAGGCAGAGGTATACAAAGACATAGCCGATCCACGCCCGGTGGCAACCGGTTTTGCCGAAGAGGTGCGCGATGCATCGCCCGTGAATCGCACGTCGCACGTCGAAAACGCAGAGACAAGCGCCATCGGAAGGGCTTTGGCCAATTGGCGTTACGCGTCCAAGACACAGCCCCGACCCAGCAGACAAGAAATGGAAAAGGTTCAACGCATGAGCGAGCCGCGCAACGATGCGGACACCGTTACCAAGTTCCGCGAGGCGTGCGCAAAAGCAAACCTTGATGCACAGGAGGTGGCAAGACAAGCCGATGTTGACTTGAATAATCTGACAGATACGTCAATGCCCAAGTTGCGTGATGCGTTCAAGCGCATGCAAGCCAAACCCGCACAGCCAGCACAAGACGGCATCTTGGAAAATGTTCAACGTGTATTCCCAAACGCAACCGAACAACCGCCACAAATAAAAGAGCCGGATGCCAAGGCGAGCAATCCACAAATTGGCAAGTTGCGTGCGATGTTGATGGCCAACGGAATCGGTGACAGATCCAAACAGATTGAGACCATCGCCGAGATCATCAACCGCCCAATATCCAAACTTGATATGCTTACCAAGGGTGAGGCCAACACGGCCATTCAGACCCTGGAAGCAAGAGTAAAGCGTGACTGACGAACGCAAGGGCTATTGCCAAGGCAACTACGACAAGTGTTCTGATAAGTCCTGTCCGTTGTTTGGCACGTTGGGTCGGGCGGACAGGCGCGGCGTGCGCAGGGTCAGGGGGTGTGCTGACCCTGCTGCGCGCGGCAAACGCAACAGGCGGAAGGGCGACAGTAAGGCACGCCGAGCACGCAAGAAGCTGGGATTGGGTGGCCACCTCACCAGACACGAAGAGAACTGGGGCGGAGCACTGCGGGTTGAAATCAAAGCTGGTGCCCAGGTCAAGACCATAGCCACCAAATTCAACCTGGCCAAGGCCCAGTCGGACGCGGCCAAAGCATTGGGGGACATACGACCTTTTGCCATGGTTGCCATGCCGGACGGGTCGAGCGAGGGAATTGTGCTGATGACGTTGTCCGAGTTCTCGGACATCGTTAGCCTGCTCACGGAGAAGGAGAGCGGATAATGGATTTCATTCCGAGATTGCTGGCGTTCGCGTCGGCATCGTTGTTGCTACTCGGGTTCGAGACTGTTGAGCAAGGTCAACAGCCTGCGACCGGCACAACAACGACGGTGGTGGCGGGGGGTACCTCCTTCTCTCCCGCCACCACCACCACCACCACCACGATTGCCACCCCCACCACGACTGCCAACGACGCAATGGTTCCGCCCACGGCTCGGTGTGGTCAGTGGTGGGGGCTGGCATTGGATTTGGGCTGGCATGCCGACAGCATGCCGACCCTCGACTACGTGATGTGGCGCGAGTCCCGGTGCGACCCGACGCAGCACAACACGACGCTGAATCCAGACGGTTCGACCGACATCGGATTGACTCAAATTAACGACAGGTCATGGTGTTTGCCTACGCGCTGGTATCCGGACGGATACTTGCAAACAGTTGGCGTACTAACTACTGTTGGGTGCAACGACTTGTTTGATCCGGCGACGAACCTGAAAGCAGCCAAAGCCATACATGAGTACCACACCGGACAAGGACAAAACGGGTTCGGGGCGTGGGGGTTATAGCTACATGCAACTTTTAAGCGAATGGGAGTTGGTCAATCGTGACACTTCATGGATGGAGTTTGCGCGTTGCAGGGGTGCCGACGCCAGCCTGTTCTTTGCGGAGCCAACCGTTGGTCGACACAAGAAACAAACCGAGGCGATAAAATATTGCAGCAACTGCGTCGTTTACAAAAACTGTATGAAGTTCGCGATTGACAATCGGATTTCGCACGGCGTGTGGGGCGGTCTTACACCCACACAACGACGCCGGTATTGGGTTAACGGAGTGGCACATGACGGAGAATGAGTCACACATGTATCAAGTCTGGTTGCAAGAACTACAAATGACAGTCGACTCTTTGCGCGAGCAAAGGGAAGAGGACCGCTTGCGGATTGCGGAATTACAACAGGAGTTGGCCATGTACCGCAGCATGGTTGACAGGCTCAAGAAGGCCGTGACATTCGGAGAGTGGACATGAACGAAGCAAGTTGGTACAAACTCAAGGACGGGACATGGGGCGTCAAGATCCGTCACGATGGCCGAGACGGCGAACCCGTGACGGTTACGAACAAAAAGGGAGAAACCAAAACCGTGTGGTTGATTTCAAGGGCCGCAAAGTTTGAGGACGCCCAGTTGTGGTCGGTCAGCTCCAAGGAGTTGGTGGTCAACGACGAACAGCCAGAACAAGAACCCTTCTAGGCGTGAGCAACTATCTCAATGTAAACATCCCGACGTTCTACGCGGGACTCGACTCGGGGTTCCTGTACGACCGCGACCCGTCACCAACCAACGAACAGGTGCCGGTGGAGGTGTTCGCATACACGTCGATACCGCAACGCTGCGGCATGTTCTCGGTGATGACCGAGTACGGCTCACAGCATGCCCGCGTACCGATCCACTACCTGTGGTCGCTGAACAACGAATGCGAATACACCGCCTATCCGCTCGACTGGATACAGCTCTGGGATTCGGTCTCGTACTACGCGTCGGTCACCATCTACGAATACTGCAAGAACCGTAGCGCAATGATCTGGTTGAAGGACCACACGCAACACAAAGCCAAATACTTGTTCACCATCGACTGGTGCCTTGGCCCGCAGTACTCCAACGGGTACGGAGAGTACGCAGCAGGCCACAAATGCGGGCACGTGTTCGAAGGTGAAGGCGGACAGTTCTTTATCCAACCGAACAACCGCATCCTGTGGATGGACGGCGGCTCATGGATAACGATGAAACTTGACAAACCCGACTGGAAAATCTTTAGCCAAGAGTTCTCTTGCGAAAGCACCGGCTCACGATGGGTCAGTGCCAGCGACGAGGAGTTGTATTTTTACACGTTCAAGGAACGCGAATGAGCCCCCTCAAGATAAGGTGCCTGACGTGCGGTGCAATCGTGATCCACGACAAGCGCAACGTGGCCGGATGCAACTGCGATCCGGACGCACCCACTTGGGTGTACATACAACCGGATGGCAGGCCTCGTGCCCTTGGCCAGGGCAAGTGGGAGGAGTATGATGTTGCGTGACAAGTACAAGTGCCCGAGGTGCGACAATGCGATTACCCTTCACGTCAAGACGACGGAAGCACCGCTTTGCACAAGGCACTCACCCAAGCCAATCCCAATGGTCCGAACAGGAGGAGCAAGAAATGGAACAACAAACCCAACACCCGTCGTTTACGCCTGAAGATGTCAGGCTGGTAGAAGAGGTACTTACCGAGATCCTGTACCTTGCCTGCAACGTGCGACCCGAGCTACGGCTACCGATAACAAACATTGCCGAAGGTATGGCGGCAATGCTTGACGCTGATGCAGTCGAGCGTTGCAAGGACTACGTCAGGTTCCGGGTGCAATCACAGAACAACGAGTAGGCAAGCACTACCGATACCAAAACAAAACGCGTGAGCCAAGACCCACAGGCAGCAAATGCCTGTGGGTCTTTCTGTTTGTGGTTAGTTCTGTCCAAGTCCCCCCCCTTCGGGGGGGGACTTGACGGGTCAGCAAGACTCGGCTGGTGAGCCGAGCCAACTTAGTGTTGGTTCTACTCGCCATCAACCAACCACTAAGGAGACAATCATGAAGAAGAAGAAGCACAAACAACCCATTGCCAAACCGCAATCGGTTGTCGTTAGGAAACAACAGCCAGCCATGAAGTTTAGGCAGGCACTCAACGCAACGGTCAACCCCAGTAGGGGCAGACCACCATTCAAGTTGAACGAAATCGTCAAGGTGCTTGGCGATGAGTTTACTCATTTCGTTGACGCTTGCTGTGACCGTCGTGTCACAACCCGTTCAATCCATGACGCTCTGCGTTCTTTGGGTGTGGTCATCTCGTATGAGACGATGATGAAGATACGCAAGCAGATTGAGGGCGAGAACCGTTGGTTCTACGACATGGTTGACGACATCGTCAGCAACACCCAAGACGGCGAAGGCGTCAGGTCAGAGCCATTCTGACAACCCCCTATTGCTAGTTGGGGGCAATAATCCTTTGCGTCGGCTGGCAGACCCGATGAAACCCAGCAGTCTGCTACTCACAACATCAACCCACAGGAGAACAACATGACAGAAGAAGAAGCGCTACTGTCCGAGGTCAAGGACATTATTGACACGGCAAGCAAACAAGACGACAAGCAATACGACGAGTATTGCGTCAAGGTCGCCAGAGAAGTTGAGCAAACCATCTGGAACGAATACGGCTCACTGGAGAGTTATGAACTCTGGTGTCTCCGTCTGCGTCTCAAGAGTACACCAGAAGAGATTGCCAACTTACAGGAAGAGACCAAGGACACTCAGTCCCTGGTCATACCACCTGAAGACATGGAAATCAACTCATGCATAGAACTTGCGCTTGGTTACCATGCTGGTCAGACCCAACACCCAGACTTAAACGGTTTGTTGGAAGACCACAAACGCATGCTCATTCTTGCCGTCAGACAACCAGAAGAACTGGTGGGCTTGGTCGCAAGGACTGGTGCTTGGATTAGCAGTCAAACGGAAACAAGACCATCTGAAGCACAGGACAAAGAGTCAATCACATTGACGCTCTACATGTGTGCTGGTCGTTTGGTTGTGATACCGAGAAACGACAAGACCCAGCAGGTAATTGAAGATGGCGTTCAGGTCATCAGATACTTCCGACCAGAAGGCGAAGACGACCAGAAGGAGATGAACGAATGCGCTGAGTATCTCAGCGACAATCACGGTCGTCTTGCTGCCAACCTGTATGCCGCTTGGGCATACCCCAGAATGTTCATGCTCATTGACCGTGAGTTGTTCACGGCTATGGGCAAAGATGCCTTGTTGAAAATAGACAACAAGGAAACTGAGCAGTAACCCTGCTCATTCAACCCACAGGAGAAACCATGACACAAGAAACACAAACAACAACCAAACCAGCCAAGCCATTGACCGACTGGGAACGAGCAGAGTTTGCCGTGAAGCACTCAAACAGAGTGTTGCTTTACGGTTTGCCCGGAACCGGCAAGACATACTTCGGTCTCAACGCAGGGCTGAAATCAGCAAGCGCCTACCGTCTCATCTGTACGGAAGAGATGACCGATGCCGACTTGATTGGCTGCTACAAGCAGAACAGTCAAGGCACATGGTCATTCGCAGAAGGCGTTGGCATCAAGGCTTGGCGTGAAGGCGCAAGGTTGGTTGTTGACGAAATCAACCGTATGAACGGTGATGTCGAGAGCCGTATGATGGCACTCATTGACAGCACTGCGTCAAGCAGTTGGCAACACCCAGACACTGGCGAAGTCGTCAAGCCACACGCTGACTTCAGCGTCGTAGCAACTATGAACGGTGAGCCAGCAGACCTAGCACCTGCTGTGCTTGACCGTCTCATCGTCAGGTGTGAGGTCAATACCCCACACCCTGATGCCATTGCTGCCTTGCCCGAATACCTTCGTGCCTTGGCAGTCAAGATGACCGAGCCACACAACCCAGACCGTTACTCGTTGCGAGCATTCGTTGACTTCAACGCAATGTACACAGCGAGCAACAACCTAGAACACAGCGCCCAAGTCATCTTCCCCAATGACTTCAGCGATGTGATGGCTGTGCTCAAGGTGGCAACAACCAAGGCGGTAACCAAATGACCAAGCAGTTCTTGGGCGAAGCATTGCCCAAGCGACCAGACCAAAAGACCAACAGACTCACCAACAACGGTGGGTTTGCCAGCACCCTTGACGGTGTGGCAGTTGATGTAAGAACCATCGAGTCTGGTGGTACCTACACAACACCCACCCTTCAGGGCGTCGAGTTCGACAGAATGAGACGCTATGGTCTAGTGCTCAGTCGCTGGGCATTACCCGATACAGCAAGGCGATCTAAGCGTTTAGGCAAACCGCTTGGTGCCTTCACGGCAGCGTCACGAATAGTTGCCAATCACATGTTCAGACAGGTCTTTGACAAAGAAGACCCCAGCCTGAACACCGTGAATGTCATACCGTATGTGAACGCCATCAAGTCAGGCAATGTGACACCAGAACTACTACACGCAGTCTTTGCGCTGGAAGGTACTGGTGCCTTTGAGCAGATACTCAAGCAGTTGCCCGGTGATGGTTTGGCTGCCTTGGTAGCAAACAGTCTTGCTGAAACACAGCAAGTATTGCGCGACAACTATGTCGGCAGCACAGCACACCATTTCGGTTTGCTCAACGGCTTACACAGCGGACTTGTCCGCAATCGTAAGCGTGCCTTCACTGTGTATGAGAACATAGTTCACACCATTGACTATGCTTCCCAGAGCACAGCCAGCGCAGTTGAAGAGCAGAAGCGCAAAGCAAAGCGTAAAGCCAAAGGCAAACCACAAACACACAAGTCCAGCAACAAGTCACAGTCTGGCAGTGAAAACGGCATACCCAACAAGACAATCGTCGAGTTGTCTGAAACTACTGGTGGGTGGCAGAAGCCATTCCTAGCCAAGTACCCGTTGGAACTACCACACACTGGCAAACTTGGCAGGCGTGAGATAGCGACAAACGAAGGCAAGTACCCCAAGGCGTTCTATCGCTTGGTCACTGACCCTTACCGTCGCATCTTCAAGCGCAAGACCAGGTCGCTAGGTGGTGTCGTTGTGTTTGACTGCTCAGGCTCAATGGGCTTGTCAAATGACGACATTCATCGTGTGCTCAAGGCGTCTGCTGGTTGTTCAATCATCTGTTACTCAGCCAGCAACGATGAAAGCCAAGACAGCAAGCACGGCAACATACACCTGGTCGCCAAGAACGGCAGGCAAGTCCGTTATCTGCCTGAGTTTCCAGGTGGTAACGGTGTTGACTTGCCTGCTTTACGCTACGGCTACGACCATTTGCGACAGAACGGCAGGTCACCAGTCATCTGGGTATCCGACGGTCAGGTCACAGGCACTGGTGACCGCAGTTGCGCAAACCTTAGGCGTGAAACCAACAGGTTCATAGACCGACATCACATCACCAGAGTTGATGATGTTGATGAAGCAATCCACCTACTGGCCAAACTACAGAAGGGAATACGGTCATGACCCCAGAAGAACAGATACTCAAGGACACTGAAGCGATACTCAACGGCTGTGCCGACGAGATATCAAATGCCCAGACCCGAGAGCATCAGCGCATAATGCCACACTTCAAGAAGTGGGCTGACAACCTGATTACAGAGCAGAACAGGAACCAAAGCGGTATTCACCTGTTTGTCATCACGGAGTCAGAGGATAAACACGCAGAAGCAGACAACCCGCTTAGTCTCACCGATGGTGTGACAAGCGAGTTCACGCCAATGTTCACCTTTGACGACATTGACGAAGCCGTACACCACATGATGGCAATGCCGTCAGCAGTGTTGTTCAACGAGTTTCGCAAACAGAACGACAGCAGGTGTGCCGTGTATCTCAGAGCCGGTATGTTCAATGTGCTGTACGGTCAACACAAACTGACCGTACACAAGCAGTTGCCAAACGGTGAGTCACTCACCGAGACGGCAGACATAGCGGTACACGACAAGCCAGATGAGTTCTTCGGCAAACTGAAGATGAGCCAGAAGTACAGGATGCTGTCAACTGCGTTGATGGCAATGTACGAGATGGGCAAGATCGCTGAGAAGAACACGCCAGAAACATACGGCGTGATGCTCAAGCGTCTGTCTAAGGACTTCGACGGTGATGATGAATGACTGGCATCAAATACGCTGGCTATTACTACCAGCCAGTGTGGTCAACGGCTTACGGCAGGCAGCCAGTGAGCCATTCACCCTGTGGGATTACATCGCAAACGGTGCGTTTATCACCATTGCGTTTGTCCTGTGGGTTGCTCTGAGGCGGTAGTTGTCTAAACCAATAGGCAGCAAAACCTCAGATAACCTGCGCCAAAGGGGGTCAATGTCGCTTACAACAGCGGCATTGACCCTCTAAGCGCTACCGATACCAGACTTCAGACGCATTACACGCAGGCGCCTGTTTGTTTATCGTGTGTGTGTGTTCTTAGCACTATGGCAAGGGGGGCGAACAAGTGTTCGCTAAACCAAGTACCCCCTAAAGGGGGTACTTGACAAGCCAGCAAGACTCGGTTCAGCGACGGCACTAGCCGAAGCAACTCAACAAGTCAGTAAAGGAGACTAACTTGAGTACCCTAACAGAAGCAATAAGTAATGCCGTAGTAGAAAGTAACTCATTCATGGGTTCTTTCTCTTACAACAGAAACCCAGATGGGTCTATCGGAGAAGTCCTAGTGATGGTCTCTGATGGTCAAGCCAATGGAACACCGGAACAAGGTTCTGGTGTTCTGGTACTTGAGAAGAAGAGCAAGATACAGTTAGTCACTCTAACTGAACTTGTTACCACCAAGACCGTTATGGGTGTTGGTGCTTCTCTCTGGCGTTTCGTCAATGAGACCCAGAACCTGAAGCGTTAGTTTCAGGTTGCCGAAAGGGTGGTAGGTGCTAAAGCACCTACCACCCTTTCTTTATGTCTAATCTCTACGCGCACGGGGCTATGGTGCTAAAGCACCATAGCCCTTTCTTTCTGCCTAGTCTCTATGGCTATGGCGAAATGGGGGTCTGCCGAGCCGTCGGGGGGTGGGGGGCGCAATAACCCGTTCTCTCCATCTACGTAAATCAAGGTGCTACTGTTGGCCCATGGTCGGCTACAGAGAATCCAGGTACAGCTTCAACGATCCCATGGATGATTACGAGCGGAGCGCTTTTGGCAATGCCAAACCGGGTTCCAGGGGACGTGTACTCAAGGGTGGCTACCTTGGTTTAGCCAAGGATTTTTTCAAGGCCGTCACTGCCCCCCTTCGTTTTCCAAAGGTTGAGCCGGGTCAAGGCAAACCCACAAAGCTGCAGCTCAAGTACGAAATCGAGCAGTCCCAAGGGTTGATCGACCCGCGGCTCTACATGCAACAGGAGCGACCGGCCCCAAAGCCGAAGAAGAACAAATAGGCTACGGCTGCTACACGGGGTTCTCTAAGCCCCCCCAAGTTCTCTTTCACGCCTGAACCCGTCTGTCTCGATACCAAAAGAAGGCGACTACCATCGGTCCCCTTTTCAGGCCACTCATACCGTGCGGTCTAACCATGCTGCCCGCGTAGTTTGTTTGCGCGGAGGAATGTAACCGTTTAGGTTCGGATCTCTGGAGTTGTGCCAACAAGGTAGCACATTGCTGGCCGAGTTCCAACACCCCCTGCTAAGATTTTGTTTGATGACGCGTCGTAAGCCCGACCCCAATTTGCCGGATAGTGAAAACAATCGTTTGTACAACCTGCGAAAGGCCCGTGCACAACAGCGCTTCGAGGAGTATGTAGCCAGTCCACGAAGGCAACAAGCGGCAGACTCCGCCAAGAGGCGTAACCTTCTAAACAGGCCACAGTCCGTTGCCAGAAGGAAACGGGAAATAGAGCAGCGCGAGAATCCGCCGGTGAAGAATTTGCCCCCTCCGCGCCGCAATGCCGTTCCACAAAATGTTGTCAACGAATTGCCGCCACCTCGTCCAAGCAAGGGTGGTAAGAAGAGTTGGGATTTGCCTCGACCGGGCCAGTATTTGGTTCCCGACATCCCTCACGGCATCTATCCCCGCAAACCACTGCGCGACCCGAAACCCAGCGATAAGCCCAAAAAAGGTACGTATGTTCCGCCCCCTCCTCCGGACAATAAAAAACAAAACAAGATTCAACTATGGTGGTTGAATTAATTATGGCCGCCAAGAAAAGAAGGTAGTGTCCGCCGGCACAGGAGAAACCGGAACGACAACCCGAACGCTCGACGGCGCACCGGCGGACGTGGTTAGTATATCACTAGATGCCAAAAGGTAAGCGCGAGATCACGCCGGATGACCGTGCCATGTTTTGGCAGGCCATGTCTTCCGGGGTCAACATGAAGGAGGCCGCGCGGATGGCGGGCATTTCCTACTCCAGTGCCACCAAGTGGGTTGCCAAGGCCAAGGCCACGTCGGCGGAACTTGACAAACAGAATCTGGAGTTTGGCAAACCAAGTGGCGGCAATGCACTGAAGCGCGACCTTGCCGTCACCCGCGACCTGCCCCCGGTCGTGCCACCCGCACGATTGAACAAAGAGGCAGCCAGGTCCCTGGAAGACTTTGACTACTTCCGCATGCGTTACCTGGGCCGTGTGCCCAGCCCGTGGCAGGTGGATGCCGCGTACAAGATCGTGGCCAAATTGGAATCCCACGACAAGGAGTTCCTGGTCCTCAACTGCCCCCCTGGTGCCGGCAAGTCGACTTTGTTCCACGACGTAGCGGTGTGGTGCATCGTGCGCAACCGGGCCATCCGAGTGATGATCGGGTCGATCTCCCAGACCCTGGCCAAGATGTACTCGCGTCGTATCCGCGAAACCTTGGAGCGCACCAGCCCGCTGCAGCCCGACCCGGAAATGATCCGACGCGGACTGGCGGTCAATGCCGATGGATGTTTGGCCCTGGACTTCGGCAGGTTCAAGCCAACCAACGTAGGGGCGCTTTGGAGGGCGGAGGAGTTCATCGTCGAGCAATACGGATCCGGGGGCCTGGACAACAAAGAGCCGACCGTTTCTGCCTACGGCATCGAGTCGGAGTTCATCGGACACCGTGCCGACCTGTGCTTGTTCGACGACGTCGCGTCCCCGGAAAACTCCAAGGAGTCGGCAGCCCGTGACAAGTTGCTTGAGCGTTGGGACTCGATGGCCGAGGCTCGCGTCGAACCGGGCGGCGTGTTGGCGGTTATCGGCCAGAGGTTGGGGCCACAAGATCTCTACGCACACTGTCTGGCCAAGGTGACCTACGAAGAAGACCCCGACGATTACGACGGCACCGACGTAACAAGCCCCAGCGAAAAAGAGCCGATCAAGAAATACAAGTACGACCACATCGCCTACCGTGCCTACTACGAGGACATGGACACCGGACCCGAATCACGTCGCACCATTTCTCCGGCCTGGCCGTATGGCCCCCTGCTTGAGCCGTTCCGTTTGTCCTGGAAGGACCTGTCCTACATCCGGCACAACTCGCCCAACAAGTTTGCCGTCGTCTACCAACAAGAGGACATGGCCGAGGGCAACTACCTAATCGAGCGCGTCTGGGCAACCGGTGGCATGGGTGGTGATGGCGTGATGTATCCGGGGTGCATCGACAACGAACGCAGACCCGGTTACGTTCCACCGAACCTGGATCCGCCGATCATCTCGATTGCGTCGGTGGACCCGAGCCCGACGCAATTCTGGGCGATTCAGTGGTGGTTGTATCAGCCGCGCACCAACCTGCGGTTCCTCATCGACGTGGAGCGAGTGAAGCTCACGGCCGAGGAGTTGCTCGGCTTCAACACCACCACCGGCGATTTCTACGGATTGATGGAGGAGTGGCAGAACAGGTCGTGGAACTTGGGTTATCCGATATCGCACTGGATCGTGGAAATCAACGCCGCGCAACGTTTCCTGCTTGCCCATGACTTCGTTCGCAAGTGGCAGGCTCGCCATCACGCCAACGTCGTTCCCCACACCACCAGCCGCAACAAGCTCGACGACAACCTGGGCGTGGAGGCCCTGCTGCCACCGCTTTGGCGCAGCGGCTCGGTGCGTTTGCCGACCATGCGTGACAACTGGAAAACGCTGGCGTTCGTGGACGAAATGACATCGTGGACGCGGGACAAAAAGAACGGCACCGACCTGGTGATGGCCCATTGGTTTGCCGAGCTGCACGTGCCGCAATTGTCGCCACTAAAGCAACCACCCAGGCTTTGGCGGCCGTCCTGGATTTAGTGTGTTATCGTATTAGCGTTCATGGCTGCCAAAAAAGATCCATACAAGCGAATTCAAAAACGCTTCGTGCAGGCGCGCGAACCCGACGTCGAATACGAGGATTTGGACCCCGAGCGTCGCGAACAATTACAGAACCGTTTCAATATGTTGTCGCAAACCGTCCAGGGTCGCGGCACGATTGCCCGGCGCATTCTTGGCCCCGATGCCCCGCAGGAGCGCGTCAAGGCACTGCGCCAACGCATTCGCCAAAACCTTCCGCAATCTGATGGTTCGTCAACACCGTCGGAAGATGCGACTCCGCCCGCCGGCCCGACGATTACAAACGCACGACTTAAGCCGACATCGGCCGACATTCGCAACATGCAAGTTGGATTCCGCGTGCAGGGTGAGCGCATCGAGGCCAGTCGTCGCGCTGCTTCCGCAATTACAACGACCGTAACGACGGCCAAGGATAAGGGTTCTGGTCGCATTGGCAAGGGTTACTTTTCAGTCCCCAAGAGTCCAACCGAATTTGCAAAAGAGGTTGGCGCGGGCCTGATGGGCCAAGTTAGTTACGTCAACCGCGCATACATAAACCCGGTGATCAATGTCGGTATTGCCGCCTCAAATGTTCTCCGCTCACCGGGCCAGAAAAAAACCAAATCACTTCCAACACTCAGCAATAAGGAAATTGCAGTTGAGGCGGCGTTGACGGTTGGCACCGCCGGTGCAGGTGCGATTCTAAAACCATTCTTGCGGCCAACGGGACAGTTTTTGAAGGGCGTGGCAACTTCGTTGGGCGGGCGCGGCGCGGTGAAAACCGGAGCAGCACTTGCCAACGTTGCCGAACGTCAAGCCGCGGCGGCTTCCGTGCGTGCCGACACAGCACGCCGACTGAGCGGGCAGGCCCAAATTCTTCGCGAAGGAATGTTGTACGATGATCAAAGCCCAATCACACGCTCAACCCAGCCGAAATCGAGCGGCGTCACACGCAATCCTCCAAAGTCCAGCGGAATGGTCAAGAGCCCGACGGCCGAAACGGTTGTTTCCAAGTCGGCAAAACCCAAAGCATCCAAAGCTGCAAAACCCAAAGTTGCCAAAGCACCCAAACTCACAACAGCAAAAATCGAGGCAGCAACCGAAAAATACGCGCGTGGATTCAACAAAGAAGTTGGCGAAATTGAGATGCAGGCAACCGAGTACACGCCGACGATGGTCGTTGAACAAATCTCCAAACCGGCGTCTACCAAGGCCAGGCAGGCAAAGCCAACAAGTGTCAAGCCGCTCAAACAAGAAACACCGAAGCAAACCACGAAAAAAATCGAGGCAGCGACCGAAAAGTATGCGCCGGGCTTCAACAAACAAGTTGGCAAAACCGAAATGCGTTCGACGCAATACGAACCCATTGAAGTTTCTACTCCGGCTTCTCCCGTTGCTGAAGTAAAAACCTCCAAGCCAGCAAGGGCTTCGCGCAAAGCTACTCAAAAAAAAAGCGAAGTAGCAGCACCGCAAAACGTTAGCCCGGTTTCTGGATCAAAGTATCCACGCTCGGTCAAATCTTCTGACCAAAAACAGGAGTTCGACAAGATATACGACGAAATGTCGGAATCTGGTTATTTTGATCAGGGCCATGGGGGTTTGGATGCAATTTTTGATAGCAGGAAATTTGATGACGTTGTTGAACGCGGCTACTTGACGGACAAACAGGTTGCAAAAATTAACAAAGACGCAGAGAGAATGCGTGCGGATTCTGTTACGAGGGAGATGACTGCTCGAAAAAAGACCCAAGTGGCAAAACCAAAAACTGCTGACGTAGCCCAACCCTCGGCGGAGGATTTGGAGTTTGCCCGCAAGTATCCGTACAGTTCCAAGACCGCCGACATTCTTAGGCGACAGCGCGGTATCCAAGATTACGTTCCGCCAGTGGGCAAACAAGATTTTCCAAAAATTGAAATCAAAACAGCCAGGGTTCAAAAGCCGGAATCAGACATTTTTAATGAACGCTTAAACGCAGTTGTTGCACAGCGACGCGCAGAACAAAAAGCGGCATTCCCTGGCTTCACGCCGAGAAAAGTCACGAAACTGGCGAAACGTGATCCGTCGTTAGACAGACTTGAAGAACGCGGCTCCATGATTTATCGCATGTATGACCAAGGTATCGGTAGCAGAAAACGTCCTTCCGGCATGGCGGAATCAGAAGTACAGCGCGGCACGCCAATACAAAATCAAATGGACGATATTGCCGACATGATGCAGGGCGGAACCGGTCAGTTCCGTTACGCAGAAATCGCGGTTGGGTCAAAAGATGTTCAAAAAGAAATTGAACGAACCATAGTTCTTCCAACCGCCAAAATCAAACGTGGCGAAGCAATCAACCCTCGCTATGTTCGCCGCACGAAAGCAACCAAGCAGGGCGAAATGCCAATGCCAACCCTGATGGGCGAGGGCATGGAGGAGTTCAGGCCGACCCGAATGCCACTCAGCACGGAGCGCGGACTGAGTCTTGAGCAACGCATTGCCAAGATGGAACGGGAGGATTTTCCGCAGGCGCGATCAGCACGGCAAGCCCGCAAATTGTCCGAACAATCTCGTGGTGTCCCGGTTGAGCAACAGCAATTTACAACCGGAACCAAGGGTGGAAGTCCGCTTGGGGGCGCAGCGAAGAAGTCGCCCATTACTTCGGTTACAACAAAGAAGCCCATCAAGTACGAAAAGATCGTTAAGCCTGGCGGGCAAACGGTGTACAAACCGGTCAAGTTCAAGTCCGAAACCGTCCCCGCAATCGAAACCACATCCGGCCCAGTGCCAATAGATGAATTGCCACAGAAATGGAACGTGGATCCCACGGTTGTGGAAGCCGGTCGCAAAGCGCGCAAAGCATCGGAGCTTAGGTCACGTGCCACCCAGGCTGCGCGCTTGCGTAATCGAGGCATACAGGGAGAGGCTCGCGGCGTTACGCTTCAACAGACCGTTGAAGAAATCAAGAAGGGCAAAGCTTTCCAACGCCGCTTCGATGAACTCAAGGACAAAAAGTGAAATCACTGGAAGAAATCGTTGAACTGTACCACCAGCGCAGACTTGCCGCTGGCCCCGTACACGCGCAGATGCGTCGGGTCCGCGACCTCGCCAACGGCGACGTAATCGTTCCGCTAAACGAGTTGGACAAAAACGCCAAGACCAACGTCGCAAACCTGTTGGTGCAGGGCTTGGATCAGATGTCGATGCGCATTGCGTCCACGATGCCGTCCCCCTATTTCCCGCCAGCCAAGGAAGGATCCGACAGGTCCAAGGGTTACGCAAGGGTGCGCCGCAAAGCAATGCTTGCAATATGGGACGAAAACAAAATGAAGATGAAGATGCGCCGTCGCGCACGCCACCTGCTCGCCTATTCAAGCAGCGCGATTATGATGCGCCCCAATTTCCGCACGCTTACCCCGCAGTGGTCGGTCCGCAATCCACTCGACACGTTTGCCGCGCCAATGGACGACCCTGATCAATTCGTGCCCGACAACTGTATTTTTACGTACAAGACCTCAGCCAACTGGTTGTTGAACAACTACGGTGAGTTGGTTGCCAATCAACTGCGTTTCGGCAATGTCAACTCCGATGCGCGGTACACCATGCTTGAGTATTCCGACTCCGATTCAATCCAGCTAATCGTGCTCGGGGCGGAAGACAATCCAGAGTTGAGTGCTTCCGAGCGCGCTGGACTGGAAGCGATCATGTTGGAGGCCATCCCGAATCGCACGGGGCGACCCATTGCCGTCATCGCCAATCGCATCACCCTTGACAAGCCGCGTGGTCAGTTTGACGGCGTACTCGGCATGTACTACACGCGCGCCCGACTACAGGCATTGACCGAGATCGCCATTGAGCGCGGCATTTTTCCGGAGGAATACCTCATTGCCCGAACCGGGGAAAACCCAGAGATCCTGCAAATGGCGGATGGCAAAAACGGCGTGTTGGGGGTCGTCAGGGGAGGCGACATCCAACAATTGCAACTCAATCCTGGCTACAAGACCGACACCGCCCTCGACCGCCTAGAGCGCCAAGAGCGTCTTGAGGGCGCAATTCCGGCCGAGTTTGGTGGCGAGTCGGCAACAAACATCCGCACTGGACGCCGTGGCGAATCCGTGCTGTCCGCCACGGTGGACTACCGCGTGCAGGAGGCCCAAACAATTTTTGAGCAATCCCTGATGGAGGAGGACAGAATCGCCATCGCCATGGAGCGAGAGTATTGGGGCGACACAACAAAGACCTTTTACCTTCCGTCACGCACCGCAACCAAACAAGAGGCGTACATCCCGAACAAGATTTGGGAAACCGATTTCCACTACGTCACGTATTCTGCCGCCGGATCTGACGTCAACTCGTTAATAGTCGGTCTCGGTCAGCGCCTTGGCGTCGGAATGATGAGCAAAGAGTCGGCGCGCGAAGCAGACCCGCTGATTGCCGATCCAGAACTGGAGCATGACAGAATCATTTCCGAAGGCGTTGAAACCGCGCTTTTGTCCAGCATTCAACAACAAGCTGCAAATCCGGCCGGTCCGTATCAACCGGACGATCTTGCCTATTTGACCATGCTCGTCATGGAGCGAGACACCAGCCTGTACGAAGCAGTTGCCCTAACCGACGAACGCGCCCGCGAGCGCCAAGCGCAGACAATGCCGATGGGCGCACCAGAAACCATGCCTGGTTTGGCAATGCCGGGAATGGGCGCAGAGGCCCCCGTTGGCACACAAGGCGCACCACCGCTAGAAGCACTATTGGCACAACTGGGGGGATAAATGGCTGAAGAAGCAAAAGGCCGCAGGACGGATCTCAACATGCCGCAGGCAAAGGTAAGGCGCATGGTCGCCAAGAATCAAACATATGGCCAGGCGACCGAACAGATGGAAAGCCAACGCGCAGTACCGATGGGTGCTGGCCCAACGCAGGTCCAGGCACAACAAAGACCGAAGCCGGGTGGTTCCGACTTTTTGCGCCGCACCGAACGTCCGGATGAACCAATTACTGCAGGCGCACCGTTTGGTCCCGGAGTTGGTCCCGCAGCTGCCGGCGTGCCGAGATACGACGCAAGACAGAATGCGTTGGACGAAATTAAATTCATCGCGGAGGTAGGTGGAAACGAAGATTTGTTGGATCTTCTGTCACGCTACATGTCATAATGGATTTTGACAGGTTTTACACCAACGAAGAGTACAACCAGATTGCCCAACAGTTTCGCGCTGCATCATCCGGGCCAACCGCCGATCCACAAAAACTTGCTGAGATAACGCGCAAGTATCCATGGATGAAACCAGAAACAGCCTTGACCCTGGGTCGATTCAACGCGTCGGATGCCGCCATAGACATTGTCGGCGAACAAGCGGCAATGCGCGAATTGGACGACTACGAAAGAAAAAAGAACACCCAGGGTGACTTGATTGCCCCGTTGCGCTACGTCTTCGACGGGTTGGGCTGGCTCAAAAAGGGCACGTCTGCGGCAGTGGATTTTATATTGCCCGAGCTCGGCGAGACAGCACTGAAACGCGTGGCGTTACCGTTTGCCAAATCGGGGCGCTATACACAAACGGCGGCCAAGGGTGCGATCCGTTGGATCAGCGCAATAGGCGATATTGCTCCGGAAACAGCGGCAAACATCGGGTCAATGGTCGCCGGTTCGTCCAACTACGACCTGTTGGGGTTGTGGGAATCGACATCTTTGGCGGTGATGTTGGAGAACTGGCAAGATACCGGTTCTGGTTATTTCATGAACCAAACCCTTCGCGAGGAACAGGCCAAGCGTGCCCGTGCATTTCGTGGCACGATTTACGGCAATGCGTTCACCATTGGTCGTGGTTTGACCAGTTTTGCCGGAGAGGGATCCTTGGCGTACAAATACGGATCCGGCATCATTGACGCAGCGGTTTTGCTTTCAATACCGGATCCAACCAAGTATCTGGCCAAGGGCATTTATGCAATCGGCCAAGGCACCAAGGTTGCCGGCGGGGTGTACCGGCAAATTCAATTGGGAGAAGACATCAATGCCGCACTCAAGGCGGGCGGCGGCATTCGCGGCTTGGTGCCGCTCATGTCTCGCCAGGACGCCAGTGCCGTTAAAACCGCACTGCGCGCCTCAACCAAAGACCTACACGGAGAAGCAGGGCTTCTCAAGGAACTCTCCGGCGAAAGCGTGGACGGCACAAAGTTCTTGAACTTCATGAACAGCAACCCCCTTGCGCGACGCCTCGTGGACCACCTTGTCGAGGAGGATAGCGCCAAAAACATACTTGAGGACGTGTTCCGTTACGAGATTAGTAACGAAACCGCCGCCGGTTTGGCCACCGCAAAAACCAGGGAAGAGGTTATTTCGGTGTTGACCGAACCGTTCACCCTGGGTGATCGCACGCTCAACGCGAAGATCGGCCGCTACAGAGTAAACCAACCGTTCAAGTACATCCGCCAAAGTCGTTTCTTCACGCAAATGCCAAAGTCAACAATCGTTACATCTTCCGACGACCCGTTGGAAAACACCGAGTCCGTGCGCAACATGATTCTTAGCATGCGCACGGCCGGTGTCGCCGAGAACAAAATTTCTTCGTGGGCAGACAAAGCCATTGGTGAATTCAGCAAGAAGGGCACCGGGGCTGGCAGGAAGAACATAATCGACGAATACGACAACGTCGTTCGCGAGGTGATGCGAGCCAACGGCGTTGAGGAAATAATCATCAACCGCATCATGGAAAATGCGAGCGCCGGCATCGAAAGGATGCGTACTTACTTCATCAATCGCGTCGGCCTACAGACCGACAACGGTCACTTAGCCATGATGGCCCAAATTGTCAAAGACAACATAGACGACAAGGTGCTGGCCGAAACGATGGCGCGGGCTCTACCGCTTGGCGACGAAATAGCCTTTGCTGGTCCCGCAACCATTAGTCAGCTCTTGTCACGCGTACAGGTTTTGCCAGATGCGCGTGAGTTGCGCAGGGTTACGCGCAACCCGCTTTTCCAACAACTGTTTTCAAAGGTTGGATTGGGGGAAATGGGGAAGCTGCCGATTGCCGGTAGACGCGCCAAAGTACAAGTAGAGCGTTATCGAAACCCCGCACGAGCCGAGGAGCTGAAGAAAATCGTGCGCGAACAACAGGCGCTTGACCCTTCGCAGCGCAATCAGGATCTGTATGAACAGGCGGCAAAGGATCTTGGGCAAATGACCTATACCGAGGAAATTCGCACCATTACCGGCCAACCGCGCCGCTTGATAGACGCAATAGATTTTGTCCAGAACAAAATTTGGAAACCACTCAATCTTGCCACGGTTGGCTATATCGTGCGCAACGGCATAGACGCCCAGATCCGCATGTCCTTCGGCGGCGCGCGCTCGTTGCTCAATGGCGGAGCACTGCACCCACTCGACTTCATTCACATTGCAATCGGCCTGCCTGGCAAGGGCACGAAATACGGCAAGAGTATTACCGGTATTGATTTGCGCAACCTTGGTGTTGCCAGGCGGTCTTTGCGTACGGGCGAGGTAATTCCAGAATCTGCCGAGGGGGCCGAATTTATATTCGTTGGTGAAAAACGTTTTAAGAACAATTCGATTGGGTTGGCCGCCGCCAACAAATACAGGGAAAGAACGGGCAAACCCATGTTCGTCCCAGACGAGGGGGACATGTTGGACGACGTAACCGCCAGAACGGAAGTTCACCGCCAACTCCGAGAGGGAATCAACCTTTCTTCCTCCAAGGTGGGATTTAGTCCAGAAGACGAAATCCGCCATCGTCACGGAACCGGAAGTTTTGTCGGCGCAGAACGCGGAAAACCAGGCTCGAAACAAACCAGAATGCACACGCGCGGAATCATTTACAATCTGCAAAATTATCAAAGCAGCGAAATGTACAAGAGGATCGCCCGCGGTTTTTATCAAGGCAAAACCGACGACGAGATCGCCGACGACGTCGCTGATTGGATGCTCAAGAACAAAAGCAGTTTTGATTATCAAAGAAGCAAGGACATGCACAAGTACGGCCGCGCATACAAGGCAAGCGAAAGATCCGAACAGACTTTTGCCCTGCCAATCGATTTCAACGAATTTGGCGACGATGTTATACGCCAGGTGTTGCGGGCCGATGCGCTAAAGGTTGACATCGCGGCCCTGAGGGAACTTACCGGCAACGTCGAAGAACTTAAATTTGCCGCTGCGTATGACGCGATTCCGGAGTTCGGAAAAACAAAAGTCGTGCGTTCCTCGGAAATTGTGCCATACGGTGCAGGCTTCAAACCCAAAGAACTCAAGGTGGGTCAACGCGTGCGCATTGGGGACGAACAGGGCGTGATTACCAACCTCGCTAAAACCGAGGACGATGCCGGGGACCTGGTTACTTTTGTGCCGTTTCGCGAGACGGGCGTGCTGGGCAATTATTCAAATGGTTCCAGTAGCCCGACCTTTCAGCAGCTGATTGAGCGCATCAATATTTGGGACGGAACAAGAGGGGTGCCGAACCAGGTTCGCGTCGAACAAATGGCATACGACGATCCGGGTTTTGACCTTAACAACACCGTCTCCGGTTTTGTAAATGGCGCAACCGGCTGGATGTTCAACGGACTAAACGATCTGGCCACGCGTCGCTTGGAGCGCTCCCCGCTGTTCCGGCAGTACTACTACCAGGAGGTATCAAAACACGTCGACAAACTTTCATACGAAGAGGGAAAACGCCTTTACGCAGACATGATCGACAGGGCGGCAGAGGCTGGGCACGACAGCATACGTTCGTATCTGGGCGAAGGTTTGACGCAACGGAACAGGGTATCCACAAAGCTTGAGCGCCTGAATACCCGTGCTGCATCGTCGGCCAAGGGAACGTTGACGGTTCGCGACCTCGATGATTACGCACGATTCAAGGCGCTCGGTGACACCAAGGATTTGTTGTACGACGCGTCTACGCGGAACAACTTTGTCGACGCACTGCGCATCGTCATGCCCTTCGCCGATGCATGGAAGGACGTGGTCGGCACATACTTGATGCTTTCGGGACGACACAACATCCACATGATCCGACAGTTTGCCCGCGTTTACTCCGGCGCGGAAGAAGCTGATCCGGACCAGGATGGTCGCGGGTTTTTCTTCAGGGACCCACAAACCGGCGAAGTCCAATTTTCCTTCCCAATGTCCGGGTCAATTTCCAAAAAACTAACCGGGCTTGATGCGCCACTTGCTGCGCCAGTTGCAAGGTTGTCGCAGGGCATCAACGTGTATCCAGCCCTTGGTCCGTATGCGCAACTTGGTTTATCAAGCATTCTGTCCGGCAACCCCAAGTACAACGACATCAAAGAACTGTTCTTGCCGTACGGCGAAACCGACATCTCGGAAACGTTGACGGGAAACATTGTCCCCGGTGTCGGGCGCAAGTTGTACGAGGCATTCATGGCCGATACCAACAACCTGTCGAACACCTACGGCAATGTTTATACGGAAACCATTCGCGCCCTGAGCGTGAACCCCAAATACGACCAATCAACCCCAGAAGGCGTCAATAGCCTGCTTGCCGACGCCAAGTCGAGGGCTCGCACCCTTACGATCATGCGAATGATGTCGCAGTTCCTCGGACCATCGGCGGGTGTCCAACAGTGGAGAATACCCACCAAGATTGGCGATCAGTACGTCGCGGTCCTGACCGAACAGCTCCGCAAATTCCAGGAAGAGGATTACGACACCGCAATCCTCAGATTTGAAAACCTGTATGGCGAAGAGCTTCAGCTGTATGTTTCGTCCAAGAGCAAGGCTCTTCGCGGCGGTCTCGAAGCAACTCAGGAGTTTGGCGATTGGACCGCCCTGAATCAGGACATACTCAACGAATACGAACGCGTGGGCGCATACTTTGGCCCCTCCGGTTCGGATTTCAATTTCACTGTTTGGGGTCAACAGTTGGAGGAGGGTTCTCGCGAAAAATTGAGCGATAGGGAAATGATCAAGCTGGCACAGTTGCGCGTCGGCTCTGCCAAATACCGCGCCTTTCGTCGGACCCTGCCGGCCAATTTGAGCGAAAAACAGAGCAGCGTGTTGGCTGCCTATCGGGTTTTGTTGAACGAGGAATTGGGCGACGGCTTCCCCATCAAGGCGGAGTTCTTGGTTGGTGATTATCAAAATTCGTTGAGCGAACTTCGCGATGCACTAAAAGATCCGCGTCTGGCCGAGAATCCAATCATGGATTCCCTGCGTCAATACATGGAGGCCCGAGACTCGCTTGAGTCGCAAAGCGGCGTTTCCCTTAAGGCCAAGCGTAATCAAAAATCTCGCGCCAGGCTGTACACATTCGGCGAGTATTTGTCCGATCAAAACACCGAGTTTGGTAGAATCTGGGACCGTTTACTAGCCCAAGAGGTTGAGTCGTGAGCGAAAACAACGAAAAAGACAAAGACACAAATCAACAGTCGCCAACAACCGACATGACCAAGGCGGCATTTCCCATTGATTCAACGAGCAGTGCGCCGATTGGCTCGGGAATGTTTAGTAAGATTAATCAGACTGCGCCGGGACAAACGGCAACACAAGAGCAGGCGGACCTTAGGCGAGCAATTGAGGGTGATAATCCGACAATTTTTGTTGGTGAGGCCGCATTGCGCAAACGCGGGGTGCCAATGGGTGGCGGCCCAATGCTTCAAAATTATTTTTATGGACAGGGCTTGCTTGACGAAAACGGGGTTCTTCAGAGAGTATCTTACAACGAAGCAGATCTCAACACGGAAGCACAAACCGTGTTGGGCAATATGACTTCGGAAATGCGCAAACAATGGGCGAGGGAAGCAAAACGCGTCGGTTTTTATGGAAACAACAATCCAAGCCCCATAATTTTGTCGAGAGGGGACGCGTTTAACTCGACGGATGTAAATGCCATGGAGTTGTTTTTGTTCTCTGCCAACAGAAAAAACCAGACGGTTTCCGCTTTTCTGCAAACAGTCGGGGGTTTTGCTTCTGTTCAAACCGGCACGACCAGAGTCGCACCCGTGGTCAGCTCCCCGGAGGACATCGGCTACTACCTGAACCAAACATCCTTGAGCATGACTGGCAAACCCATGACCAAGGCGATTGCAAAACAACTAATCGAGCAGTATCAGAAAATGGAACGTGAAGCCGCAACCTCGCGCGTGTCGGCCCCGAGCAAATCGGTGTTTGCCGAAAGCGCCGTGAAGAAACGTTTGCCAGACGAAACGGCCGGCTACGCCGTGGGTAAAGCGATTCAATTGGCGTTTCAGGCACTGGCGGGTAGATGATGGCCGAGGGTCGCGAACAATACATCAAGGATCAACTGGCACTTGAAAACCTGAAGGACACCCCCGCTAACCGAAAAAAACTCGGGGCGCGCTACGACAAGATATATAAGGGCGGCGACCGCGGTGACTGGCGTACCTACTTCAAGCTGCAGTTTCCACAGCTTGCCGACATGCTCGACGGCGCAGAAGGAGAAAAGAACGCCCGCGCGGTGTTTGGCGACCTGATTGATCTCTTCATTGAGGTGGCCAACAATCCCAAAAACTTCGATTTGGAAAGCACCGCTGGTCAAGCGGCGTTTACCAACCGGGTAAAGAGCACCAAATACGCAATTAAAACGACCGACAACCAGGCCAAATGGGATGCCCTGGAACAAGTCGACAAAGATCGTCAGATTGCGTCCGCCAAGCGGGCTTTGTCATCGGCGTTTGCATCGTCGCAACTTACGGTTACCGAACTCAACGAGCTGGCAACCCTGTCGTTGCGCAACGGATATACCGATCTAGAACTTAAATACTTGGTTGCCGACAAACTCAACACTCGCCCCGGGGGCCGGGACTTGTTTGAAACCGACGATGCCACCAAACTGCGCAGCGCCTTACGCAGTTACAACTATCTTGGTCAGGTAAGCGACGAAACCATGAGAGCCGCGCTGACCGGTTCCAGCATCAACGATGTTCCGCAAAGTTCGGAATTGTTGATTGCAAAAGCCAAGAATTTTGCGAAGACCAAGTACGAAACCTATGCCAAGTACATTGATCAGGGCTTTACCGTTGACGACATCTTCGAGCCGTTCAAAGAGATCGCGGCCAAAACCCTGGAACTAAATCCAGTGCAGGTCAGCCTTGACAAATTTGATGCCGCCCTCATCGGCAAGAAGGACGGCACTCCATATTCTGCCAGTGAGTGGTCGCGAGAACTGAAATCCAACCCCGACTATGGTTGGGAATACACGCAAAATGCGCGCAACTCGGCAATGCGAATGGTGATGAATCTTGAGAAAGCGTTAGGATTCCGAGAATGAGCATGATGTATCAACCAAGCAACCAGGCGTTTTTTGACCCCGAAGATGTTCGCGAACTTTCACCAGAGCAGGTGCAACAACTCATTGATCAGGGGGTGTTATCTCCAGCGCAACCAGGTTTGAACGTTCCCGCCGATACGACCATCCCGCCAGAGCAGGTCGCACCTCCTGTTGACCCTTATGCCGCGAAACGCCGTTATTACACGGCTAGTTCCAAAGTTGTTATTGAGAATGGTCGCCGCATCCAAGTTGTTACTGACATTGACGGTAATGAAACTCGTACCGACATCGGACCAGCAGAAACTGTCGATGGCAACACGAAACCTGGCGAAACGGAAGCTGAGCGTATCGCTCGTCTTGACCGTGAGGAATCAGCCCGTCAGTTTGCCGCATCCCAAGCAGCAGAAGCCGCCGCTAGGGGTCAGCGACGAGAAAGCGCACGCCAAATAGTCAAATCTTTCTTGAGCAAATACAACATCTCGGGGCTCGACGACAGCATAAACAACATTTTGAATGACGGCATTGAGGACAGCAATGCAGTTCTTTTTATGTTGCGCGATACTCCTGAGTTTCAAAAAAGATTTGCCGCCAACAGAAGGCGGAAGGAAAGTGGATTTGCGGAACTTGACTTTGCCACATACATTGGCATGGAAAATGCATATCGCGAAACCATGCAGGCGTTCGGATTGCCAGAGGGTTTTTACAATGATCAAAAAGATTTTGAAAAATTAATTGAGGGCGATGTTTCGCTTGCGGAACTTACTAATCGCATCAGGGATGGGTTTGTCAAGGTTCGCGATGCCGACCCGGCGGTTCGTCAGCAAATGTTTGAGCTGTATGGGGTTACGGAGTCTGATCTGGCCGCATATTTCATTGATCCAGAGAGGTCTCGACCCCTGATGATGGCCCAGGACTACAAGAAACAGGCCGCCGCTGCCAGCATTGCTGCACGTGGCTTGGAGCAGGGCGGTTTGCAGTTGAGCAAAGAGGAGGCCGAGTCATTGGCGGGCCGAGGAGTTACGCCAGAACAAGCCCGCGCCCAGTTCACACAAAGACGCGAATTGGCTGGTTTGTTTGAGGAAATGGGCGGCGAGGAGTCGTTAACCAGGCAACAAAAACTCGGTGCCACCTTTGGATATGACGTAGAAAGCCAAATAAAACTAGAACGCCGCCGTGACCTGCGCTTGGGTGAATTTAGAGGGGGCGGTGGATTTGCCCGAACTAGCGGTGCTACCTCCGGCACGGTTGAAACCGGCGTAGGAACCGCCCAGTAACTATTGACAAAAGCCAGTATGTGTGTATACTGGGGTCAACAGCCTTTGGACTACCTCCGGTCCGAAGTGGGTAAGAGGAGTGTGGATCATGTCTAACGTTAACGACGACTTCGATAACGAGGCGCAAGAACAAACCGAGAAGAATCCGGTTCGAGCCAGAATGCGAGAACTGGAATCTGAAGTTAAAACTCTCCGGGAAAAAGCGGCAGAGGCGGAAAAGCTCCAAAGGGAGCTGGCCTTTTCAAAGGCTGGAATCCCAATGGATTCGCCAATGTCCAAGTATTTCGTGAGGGGCTACGAAGGTGAGTTCACGCCAGAGGCAATCCGCAAAGCGGCCGAAGAGGCCAATCTCGTAAAGCCCACTGTGGCACCTGCGGAAGAATCAGAGCGAAGAGCCTGGAACAGACTGCAGAAAGCAAGTTCAGCGGGCGAGACAAGCGATGCGATTGTTGACTGGAACGTCAAAATTAATCAAGCCCGTAATCAAGACGAAGTAATGCAGATCTTGGCCCAAATGAGAGAATCAGCAGAAAACATCTAGCCCACAGGCCCCGCGCCTGTCGGGGAAAGTAACAGGTAAAGAAAGTGTCCAAGACACAAACGTCGAGTCTGTCAACAGACCAGACAGCATTTGACAGGATTGCGTACTTCGCACTCCGCAGCGAACTTCTGTTCGACGCGGTGGCAGACGTAATGCCTGTCGCACAAGCAATGCCGGGTTCCAGCGTCAAGTTCACGATTTTCAACGACTTGACCGCCGTTACTTCGGCCCTCACCGAAGACACCGACGTGACACCGGTGGCCATGAGCGACAGCCAAGTCGAAGTCACCCTTGCCGAGTACGGCAACGCGGTGAATACGACCGCCAAGTTGCGTGGCACATCGTTCCTCGATGTCGATGCGGCAGCAGCGAACATCGTCGGCTACAACGCAGGCATCTCGATTGACTCGGTGATCCGCGATGTCCTTGCCGGTGGCACCAACGTCATCTTCGGCGGTGGCGGTTCATCCGATCCGGCAGGCCGCACCACGGTCCAGGTGGAAGACATCATCGAAGCGAACGACGTTCGCAAGATCGTGTCGGCTCTCCGCAGCGCGAACGCGGTGTCGTTCAACGGCATGTACATGGGTTTCATTCACCCCGACGTGTCGTTCGACCTGCGCCGTGAAACGGGTGTCGCCTCGTGGCGTGACCCGCACGTGTACAGCGACCCCGCCGGTATCTACAACGGTGAAGTCGGCGCGTTCGAGGGTGTCCGTTTCATCGAG
>Ga0194129_10002164_pt1 | contig 30036 bp, 47 predicted proteins | sample TA2KigCa35mmetaG_FD_150862 | JGI IMG/M metagenome (GOLD analysis project Ga0194129, IMG submission 150862) | Freshwater microbial communities from Lake Tanganyika, Tanzania - TA2015038 Kigoma Deep Cast 35m | ecosystem: Environmental > Aquatic > Freshwater > Lake | place: Tanzania: Lake...
TCCCGATGTGCCACTTGACCCACTCGTACCACTAGATCCACTCTCACCACTTGTTCCGCTAGTTCCTGAAGAACCACTAGATGCAGAAGTACCTGATGTTCCACTTGTTCCACCCGTTCCACTAGATGCTGATGTTCCACTTGAAGCTGATGTTCCGCTCGAACCACTTGACCCTGAAGTTGCACTTGTTCCCGAACTACCGCTTGAACCACTTGTACCGCTAGTTCCACTAGACCCACTTGTACCCACACCTGTATATCCTGTTGACCCGAAGAAAATCAAGACATCTGAAGGCGATGGAGCAGGTCTTGCTGCTGATATAGTAAGGGTCGTTACGCTAACCGTATAATCTGTGGTAACAGTTTGCAACTGACCATTTATGAAAAATAAGTATTGAGTTGCAGGAGTGATAGAACTTGCAAGAGTAAATACTTTGTTTACATTATTTTGAGTACCGCTAACCCCAATTTGAGTCAAAGGATCTACCGCAGGAGTTTCACCGCTTGTACCACTTTCTCCACTTGTACCACTTGTACCTGAAGTACCTGAAGTACCATCTTGACCACTTGTACCACTTGAACCGCTAGAAGCAGATGTACCGCTTGTACCCGAAGTTCCCGTAGAACCTGAAGTACCTGATGTACCCGATGTACCCGTAGAGCCACTCGTTCCGCTTGTTCCCGTAGTTCCCGAAGTGCCTGAAGTACCACTCGAACCGCTAGTTGCAGAAGTTCCTGATGTACCCGATGTACCCGTAGAACCTGAAGTACCCGCAGTAGCATCTTGACCACTTGTACCTGAAGTACCGCTCGGTTGATTAAATGTGGTTTGAGTATAGGAATAATATGTTTGCCCTTCGGTATATAGAATTATATTATGTGATTGATTTGTATTATTTACTGCAATTAATTTACAATAAAGTCGATCTGTAAGATTTATGTCTGTATATGGAATAAATACATCACTATAAATTTGTTGTACCGCACCACCATTGTAAAGGACATTGATACTGTTTGTTGTGCCAATTAAAGTTGAAATATCGCTCGTTGTGTATGTATAAACTTCTGCATATACGTTAAAATTAGCATTGGAATTATCGAGAGATAAGTGTACTATGAAAGCCCAATTACCATTTGGTATAAATTCTGAGTTAGGTACTCCACTATCAGTCGCAAATGTTGAATATGTTGCAGTAGTTGACCCTGCTATGCTTGTAGTAACGGTTTGTTGTACGCCTCCCGTTGGATTAGGACTCCATTGTTTATAGGTTGGAGTTCCAAAAGCAGAATTTGTGTTGTTTGATTGATTCATATAATAAACCAATCCCCCCGCAACACCGCTAACACCACTTGTACCCGTTGTACCGCTTGAACCTGAAGTAGCGGATGTGCCACTTGTACCATTCGTGCCACTTGTACCACTTGATGCACTCGTACCGCTAGAACCTGATGTACCACTTGTGCCACTCGTACCATTTGAACCATCTGTTCCATTTGTACCCGATGTTCCGCTAGTTGCACTTGTACCGCTAGATCCATTTGTACCACTCGTACCGCTTGATCCTGAAGTTCCACTCGAACCATCTGTACCACTAGACCCACTAGAACCGCTAGTTCCTGCCGTAGAAGATGTACCGCTTGTACCACTAGACCCAGTTAAACCGCTAAGAGATATATTCCAAGTACAAATAGTACCGCTTCCAGTAAAATCGTAAGGTTGAAATTCTAAAACACCCGTTGAAGGATTATATGAAATAACCTCACCATAAATATAAATATTGTTTCCATCCCACAATTGAATAAAATCACCCGCATGGAAAGCTAACCCCGTTTGCGTGGTAATTGTTATTGGACAATATATATTATTAAAAGGTGGGGGGAGTGCCATTAATTACAATTTATATATATTTCATTTTTTTATGAAGGTAATGTTGTAGTAGTTGTTGTAGTGGTTGTTGTTATATTACAATTTCCAATTTCAGTTAGAGTAGTACCATTAGCAGCACTAGGACTACCAACCGTATTACAATTACAGAAATTACCCGTTGGGTCACCAAAACTAAGTACTATTGTTTGCAGTGCTCCATCAGAACATCTATAGTAAGTTATTATATCTCCCCCTTCAGGAATACTTGCTCCAACATACTCCCAATTCTTACAACTTGCACAAAACTCAGTAGTTGTAGTAGTCGTTGTGCTAGTGGTTGTACATTCACTTAGTGGTAGAGTAATACAAGTTCCGCTCGTACCATAATAAATTTGTGTTTGACCACTTGTTCCCGCAGTTGCACTTGTTCCACTAGATGCAGATGTACCACTTGTTGCTGAAGTACCCGAAGTACCGCTAGTGCCATTTGATCCATTCGTTCCTGAAGTTCCGCTAGAACCTGAAGTTGCAGAAGTACCACTTGATCCATCTGTTCCGCTTGTTCCACTTGATCCCGATGTTGCAGAAGTACCCGAAGTACCTGATGTTCCACTAGATCCATCTGTACCATTAGTGCCTGAAGTACCGCTTGTCGCAGCCGTTCCCGATGTTCCACTAGAGCCATCTGTACCACTTGTGCCACTTGTTCCCGTAGTTCCGCTTGTTCCACTAGACCCATCTGTACCTGATGTTCCACTAGATCCATCCGTTCCGCTTGTTCCCGTAGTTCCCGAAGTACCACTAGAACCATCTGTTCCGCTTGTTCCTGAACTTGCACTTGTACCATTTGTACCTGATGTACCACTCGAACCGCTAGTTGCAGAAGTTCCTGATGTACCTGAAGTTCCCGTAGTTCCACTAGAGCCATCTGTACCCGAAGTACCACTAGACCCCGAAGTTGCAGAAGTTCCTGTTGTACCCGCAGTTCCCGCAGTACCACTTGATCCTGATGTTCCCGTAGTGCCTGAAGTACCGCCCGTACCCGTTGTACCCGCAGTTCCCGAAGAACCGCTAGTACCTGAAGTACCCGTAGTTCCGCTTGTACCTGTTGTACCACTTGTTGCAGAAGTACCGCTAGTTCCCGAAGTACCACTCACACCACTGCCACCACTTGTACCACTAGAACCACTACCGCCCCTTGAAATTACAATAGCTGCATTCGTTGCTATTTTTATGTAAACGGGGTATATACCACCTCCAACGGGGGGAGTTAAAGCCAAGTTATTAGGTTGGGAAGGATCAAAGTATAAAACATCACCAATAACACCTATAAGAGTAGGTAAATTGGTTGCTATCCTGCCAACAGGTCGAATCTTTACATTTCCTTGAACGGGAGTATTTATAGATGAAACAACACCTGCAATTTTTACGGTATCATCAGGAATAGTACTTATAACACGAACAAAGTTGCCACTAGAATCTATTCTAACAAAATCACCTACAACTAAAAGCGTAGATCCAACACTTGTAGAGCAATTATCTGCAATACTAAAAAAGTCGTTATAATAGTTCCTAAAACGAAATCTATCATGTAAGTCATTGAGCCAATTGGTCAAATCACCAAGTTGGCTTCTTATTTGTTCAGTAGGGGTTATAACGGGCATTCCATCATCGCTAATTTGGAATATTAATCCCGTAAACCCTGCGGGTGGGTAGTTGTTACCTTCGCCCGTATTATCAACTATGAGATTATATAGGTCAACATCTTGTAAAGTGACATCGCATTGAGTGCCTTGAGCATTTACATTCGATACTGCACAAATTTTATAGCAATTGCCGTTTGGTAAACCAATCCACATATCAACTTGAATGTTGGATGCGTTGTACTTCAATGGTGGTATTGTATCGTAGGAGCTAGTTTCTTGCCCAAGAACAGTTAGTGTACAATTAAATGTATATGGCGATCCATCCCACGGACTAGAAGGATTAGTGTAAGTTGCATTTACCGTTGTACTCCCAAAGTTTATTGATGCGGGAATACAAATAGGAGGGGTTATCAATTGCGCCATACATCAATTTACACTTTTGCGAAAAAATTAATTGTCAAAGTAGCTGACCCAACAGTAGCATAACCTGCAAGAGTTGGAGATAAGCTATAAAATGTTATCGTTGTAAAGCCACTATCCTGAAACATAGAGTAATTACCCGTTGTGTTACCCGTAAATGTTCTAGTAAGCACGTTAGCACCATTTAGACCATTCGTAAAAGCCCCAACGACAACATTTCCTAAAGGATGTCCAATAGTAAATTGAGTACCACTATTGACTGTAAATGCCCAACCCGCAGCACCTATCAGATTTGCGCCTGTTGGATCGGTTGCAGTCAATACGCTGCTCAAATTTCCATTTTCAGTAGTAATTACAACTGTAAATGTTTTAAGAGTACCCGCAGCACTAACCCCACTCGTACCCGCCGTACCTGTAAATCCTGCCGTTCCACTTGAGCCTGAAGTTCCACTTGAACCCAAAGCACTTGTACCGCTTGAGCCTGATGATCCGCTATTTCCACTTGTTCCCGCAGTTGCATTTAAACCACTCGTACCGCTAGAACCTGTTAAACCTGAAGTACCACTTGAACCACTAGATGCAGATGTACCGCTAGTACCCGTAGAACCGCTAGTTCCACTTGTACCGCTAGTGCCTCTAAGACCTGATGTACCACTTGATCCATACGAAAGACCTGAAGTACCTGAAGAACCAACGCCACCAGTACCGCTACCACCTCCGCTTATCAGACTTAATCCATCTCCACCTAGAAAAGATGTACTCATTGCATAACGCTTTTTGCTATTAATTCATTTAAGAAAACTTCTTTTTGAAGTTTTCCGCTTTCATATAAAAAGAATCTAACATCATCTCCATCTTCATTCAAATAAACCGTTATATCAACTTTGTTAGACTTCATTTCTTCACTTAAATCTTCTAAGATCTTTTTGATATATGGTGGTGCAATCATACTAAAACCTGACCTATCTATCCATTTAACACCCAAAATATCTTTTATAGTTACCTCTTCCTTAAAATCACCTGTCACATACATCTGATAACCTACTTGATGCTCATCTTTTAAGTATAAAAGAAGAGATACATCATGCATCCCGCAATCATAGTTATCTACATACCTTTTAATCCCTTTTGTGAAACATTTACTTGTTTCACTTACAATAAACTCTTCCATTTATGGTTTTTTTTTGGTTTCTACTTTTATTGCGTAGTTAGTACCACATCCGCAATGTCGCCTCCCGTTGCCGCACTAATCGTCACTCCATCAATAGGCACACTTGTACTTGGCGCACTTATTGTTACACCCTGATTTGGGGAAAATGTTATCGCATTTGGTGAAATCCCCTGAAAGGTGGCACTCCCCAAAAAGGTAACACTGCCTTGTCTGCACATAACAGTTAATCTGAGAATATTATCCGCCGCAGTAATCGTTAAAGTTTCATTCGTTAACGTGTATGTAAATGGTGTAATTGAACCTATTGGCATATAATTACTTTATAAGGCTTTTTAAATTATTTGTATAAGTGAATGGAACTGTTGTTTTGATAAATCCACTTTCAATTTTCACATATCCTTCAATATCAAAAATAAGATCCTTTGCACCTACCGTTAAAGTTACAATATTTATCAGATTCCCTAAGACAATTTTAGGATTAAATGAGAGCCTAAATGAAAATTTACTTGTACCATTTGGTCTCACCAAAATATCCTTTACTTCATTCACATTACCAACCTTCACTTTATTAACATAAAGGTCAAGATACATTTCTTTGATAGTGGCTTCTACGTTGGAATCGTTGATAATTTTGGTATCTATATCAAGGACAAGATTATCAGGTTTTAAAGAAACTATACGAAGTGCTGTAACCTTATATTGATAGTTCTGAATAAATTCAACTTGCTTTTTATAATAACGATATAAAGCATACCCTATCAAGCCTAAGCCCGATGCAACAAGTAACGCTCTTAATCTTTTTATATCTTTCATTTTTTCTTAAATATTAAATATCCTAATATACCCAAAACTAACACTCCTCCGCCAATAAGTAATATATTTTTATTACTTTTTAATTTTTCGGTAATTGATTTAGAATCTTTTTTTGCAGCTTCTACGCTAGCTTCACTAACTGATACCAACTTTTGTTCAAATTTCTTTTCTTCTTCAGCCGCTCTTTCCGCTTCTACATCAGCACAATTGGCAATTTTGTACTTTTTTAATTCCCCTAAAATAGTCTGATTTTCTTGGATCATTACTTTTGCATCTTTCAGGGCTTTAGCCTTCATGGTAGCACTCTTTTTAATCAGAGCAGCCGTATCTTCTTCTATGATATTAATAGTATTTTGGATTTTACTGCAATCTGTTGGATAGCTTGCCCACTTGGTCTTAATAGATGCTTTGAAAGCACCTACTTTTTTCTTTTTACTTCCCAATAAACAAGCAAAATTCTCTTCTATTTTGGGATTCTTTTTACCTTTTATAGGTTTGTCATTGACAAAGTTCTTCATCCCCAATCTTGAAGGAGCTAAAGCACCCATTTCATTATATTCTAACATATCTACTGCCATATACTAAAATTGATATTTTATTCCTTTATTTCTCCAATCTTTATTTATACTATCCACTCTTCTACGACTCAATCCACCGTATTCATCTCCAAGTTCTGAATTAACAAAAGTAATTAGGTCTTTTGGGCTTCCCGTAGGTATTCCAAAAGCATAATCTTGTTTTACCCCAAATGATTTAATTAATTTAGCCACATCCACATTATTTTGCATCATTTTGAGGATTCTTTCTACATTTCCATAATTATCTCCAACGGCATATCTCATTCCTTCATATATGTCATTTGCGAAGCTAACATATTGACTTTCAGTAAAAGATGGTTTCAGACCCTTATTCTCATTTTGCTTAATTTCTTGATCTACTTTATCGAGAAGCTCACGAGCTTTTTTTTGAGCTTCACTTGGAAATAAAGCTGAATATACCCTAATTCCAACCAAAGCCAAAACAAGCCCACCGCCGACAATAACAACTCCTTTTGCCCACGGTGGTAAATCTTTATAATATCTATATGTTTGCTCTTTCATACCTTATTTTTTGGCTCTACCTGTGGCAGTCAAATAAATTTTGTTTTGGAATTGAAAGTCAGCCTGATTCTGCTTCTTAGCTTCACTCCACGCCACCAAAAAAGGCTCTTCAAATCCACTATATTTAGTCAGTTCAATGTCCAAAATTGCTCTTTCTCTTGGCGTTAAATACATTTTTTTTGCATATTTCAAAATTACAAACCCCGCAGCACCCAAGCCAACAAGCCATAAAAGTGTTTTAAATCCTTGATTCATATTATTCTATTATTTTTTTGATTTTCGGCAAATTTTTACCCTTTGGCTGTTCACATGTATAAAATATACCTCCTGCTACACCGCCTCTAGCTACCCTTACATAACCTTCAGGACATTTGAAAGAAACATCTGTTCCAATTGGCGTTTTGTTTTCAGGCACTACAATAGGTGGCGTAGGAAGTTTTGGCAAAGGATCAGATTCTTCTCCGCTTGGCTTTGCCTCTTCTTTTTTCTTGCTAATAGTACTAAAACTACTTAATAGCAAAAATGTAGCGAATATTCCACCCCCTATGAGCAAAGAATTTTTAGTTCTCTGTTGCATAAACATCAGTCAATTTGTGTTCTTCAATATAATCACGAATAAAGTTATTCATAATCTCATATCTATTTGCATTCATTTGACTTGGCGCACCCTCAAAGGTTTCCCCAAAAGCAGCATACGCTTCTTTAATTGGATAACCCAAGCCTAAGTAAATAGTAAGTGCGTTAAGGTCTGCTTCTACCTCATCAGAAATATCGCTATTTAGATAATAGTGAGAAAATTCATGTAGCAAAATTGCCATTCTCATAGGTATTGTAAAAGGTACAAACGCTTGTTGAGAAACTTGTATTCTGCCATTTTGTGTGGATATTCTTGCGGGGGTAGCTAAAACTTTACCACCCATAGATTTTATAACAGGCATATATTCGATCTTAAATTGCCTCGTATTACTATAATAGTCTTTTGGAGGCAACCATCCTGCATTATAAGAGAATTTTTGTGAGAAGTTTACAAAACTCCTTACAATTGTAGTGTCCATATTTGTTTTAGCCAAAGTCAATTGCAAATCCTCTTTTTTTATATCTAATACTTTAAAAGTATCTTCTTCTTCTTGCGGTCTTTCACCAATTGCATCATTGTAAATCTGAATTATTAGATAGTTTGGTGCAAGTGGCATTCTAATAACTAAATCCTGATTTCCATTTACAACTTTGGATGCATCAATAAATTTGGTGTTTGCCTGATCTTTGTCACTTGCAATCAACCTCAATTTTGTAGGTTTAGGGGTCTGTACTTTTATCCTAACCATTTCAGGCTCATATCTACACCAAAGTTTAAATTTCATTAGATATACACGGGTTTTTTCTTCGCACGGTTTATGATTTCTCTTGCTTTTCTGTTGTCCTCAATCTTCATCGCTGCTTCCTTAACGGCTTTGCTTGCCTGATTAGGAGGCATAACAATATCGTATTGACTTAAAAATGCAGGAGAGAAATTCTTCTCTTCTACCTTCGTGGCTTCGGCAATAGCTACTTCAGGGGTTTTTGCAGCAACATATTCCTTCTGCTTTTTGCGATACCACACATACCCTAAAATACCCGCACCAATTAATATTGGAATCCAAAGTTTTTTATCCATTGTTTTTCTTTTTCATGATTTGAGTAACGACTATTGCTCCAATTATGACTACTCCTACAATAACTAAAGTTGATGTAGGAAAACCTAGTATTCTGTGTGCTTTTTTTTGCTCTGAAATACCATTTAAAGCCATATACACCTCTTCGTTAATTTCTTTGTTTATTGGGAATACCCCTTTTTTCTTTTCTCTATTTAGCCAACCCGAAAAATTTAGCGTACCTCCCTCGTCTTTATAGTCTTTATAAAGTTGATTCGCCGTTTTTTCTTTGATCATTTCTTCCATTGATGGTTATATTTTGTTATATTGTTTTGTCAAATCTTGAGAGATCTCCATTTCTGTGATCGCATCAGTAATTCCTTGACTCTTCAATCTATTTTTGATAGTATCAATTTGAGCATCAATCTTTACGATTGTGTCAAAATCTGTTGTCAATGATCTTTGGATTTTTAAGTCCATTAATTTTTTAAAACTATCAAGTTTTAGTCTGCGAATTTTTGCTTCTGAAGATTCTTTTGGTTTTCTTAAAAATACTACCGCAAGTACTCCAATAGCAACAAGTGCAGAAACAACTATATATCTATCTGTTTTTTTCATTCTTCTTCAGTATTTGGCAAAATAAGGTGAGTTGCTAACCCACCAACTATTGCTCCTACTATGGCACTTGATACGATACTGTAATTTTTTGTTACTCCGTATAACATACCAATAGCCGCACCAATAAGAGAACCTGTTACAGTTCCTTTTTTCTTCTTCATAGCCATGCTTGCGCTACTAGATTTCAAAGACTTTACGTTATTGATTATTTTTTCTGCTTCTTCCATATTATCTAAAATTTCCCAACATGGTTGGTTGAACGGGGTTTTTTACCACGCTAGAACAAGCCGTTCCTATGTTAGTTGTTTTGATTGCATTTGAACCATCTGCGTTATGGTATCTGCCATAAACATTTGGAATCAAATTAGTGGGCTTTACATATATTTCTCCCTTTTTACGAGCATCCATACCAACGAACAAAACATCACTTTGAGGAAGTTTTCTTTTCTTCATATCGCTTTGTCCTTCCTTTTGTTCCCCTATAGATGGTTTAGGTACAACTCTCTTCTTATATGCAAAAAAAAGAGCCAAACCAACGACTCCCGCTCCTGCTATCCAAATCCAATTTTCTTTTTTCATTTTATACTTGTTGAAGTTTTTTCAAATCATCTATTGTTATTTTCCCTTTTTTGAGAAGTTTGGCTTGTCTAGTTGATTGTTTTACCCTTCTAGCAGCAATCCTCTGTTCAGCAGTTTGTGGATTACCCATTATCTTATCAACCAAGTTACTAGCCGCATCAACGATGGTTGGCTTTCGTTCAGGCATTTTTTCATCTTGTTTTTTCTTGGATTGTGCAGAAGCGTATAATCCAACGCTAACAAGTGCTATAACACCCACGCCAATAAGAATATATTTATTGTACTTTTCCATTTTTTATTTTTTAATATCGTTCAATTTAATTTTCTTTTTCTTTTGATATTACATATATCCTCCAATTGCCACAAGACCCAATGCTATGTACATCCAATTTTTATTACTCATGATTTATTTTTTTGATTGTTTATAGATTAAAAATCCGATTCCAACAAGTGCTATAATACCTACACTTGCATACAAGACTGTATTACCACTCAATCCTCGACCAAATTTTCCTCTCATTTGATCTTGTTGTGCTTGTAACAAAAGAGATTGTTGTTCAAGAGCATTTTGCCTTCTTAAACTATCTTGATTTATCTTATCAAGCCCATATTGAATACCCGCATTCACATTTTCTTTAGTGAGAACTTTATCTTTAGAGAATGACCACAAATTTGCTAGTGCTTTACCTATTCTCGTCTTTCCTTTTTGTTGAGAAGCGATTTGGGATGCTTGAGCGGCACTTGCCTTAGCTCTAGTTAAAAGATCAGAAGGAATTGTTACACTTGTTTTTCCTTTTCCATCAGCAGCTTGAAAATCATCCCAACCTGTGAAGTCATTAAAATCATCTGTACCTGTCCAAGAAAAATTTGGCTCGTAAGTAACATCATCAACTCCTGTGAAACCAAAATCTTGATCATTGCCTACAATACTTTTGAATTTTTCTCCTGCAATTGGAAGTTTATTCTGCAAAAGTTTTGCAAGGTCTTTCCTAAATGGTTTGCTTTTTTTATTTGCTACCAAAACCGCAGTTGTTACTTCTGCATCGCTCGGATTGTCTTTGAATTTAACACCATATCTTTTCAGCAATTCAACCAAGCTACCTTTATCAGTAATTATCGTGTAGCTCAAAAGTTCTTGTATAGCTTGTTTAGCATTAATTGCAATCATTTTTTCAAATTTGTGGTTACAATAGCAAGAGCGATAATTACTGCTCCTGCAAGCACCATAACCGAAGTTTCAGTTGTAATTCGTTTATTTTCGGCAATTGACATAGCTTGAGCTTGCCCCGAAAAATTCATGTAGTCCATAATCGTTGGAACTTGAGCTTTATCAGTCTTTTCCTCTGTTTTTGGAAACTTTTTACTATAATAATCTAAGAATAATTCTTTATCGGGATTATTCTCAATAATTTCCATCAAAACAGATTCGCCTTCCATTGCAACTAATTGCTGCAATACGCTTCCTAATGGTTGTGATTTATCGTAAGTATATCCGTATTTGTGAGCCAAGCATTTGACGAAGTAAGGATTACTTGCGGCGGTATAAGAATATATGTTGATTGGTTGACTCATATATCAAATTTAAACAAAATAAAAGAAAAAAAGGGGGAAGAGAAATTAATTCCACTTCACCCCAATTTTTATGTTGTACTGAATGCTAATTATCTAGCAGCAGGGCGAATCAACTGAGGATTGCCATATTGCTTAGATACAGGCGCACCTGCCAATCCACGAGCGATGTTGATGTTATCAGCAGGATAGAATTGGAATTGTACGCTAGTTGAAGCAAAAATGCTGAAAGTCAACTTAGTAAAACCATCAATTCTAAACGCTTGTTTCAACTCGATAACACCAGATTGATTCTGATAAGGATCAATTGTTGGTGTCAGGATTTTTACGGCTTGGTTACCGTTTGCATCTTGAGTGGTAAGTGTCAAAGGATTCAAAACCTGAGAGGTAGTACCATTTACACTTGAAATCAAGGTAGATCCGACTGTGAACGGAGATACGCTAGATTGGTTCAACAAGTTGTAGTAAGTAGTGTTAGACAAACCACTTGAAATAGTTACGTTACTTACGGTCAAAGAACCTGCGGAGAAACCTGCGTTGTTCAAATTGATGTAAGCACCAAATACATCAATAGTAACGGCTGCGTTAGACGCATTTGATACTGTAATGATGTAAGGTTGAGACCTTTGAGGAGCAGCGGCAGCTTCCATGCCATCTGCACGATAAAAATTAGCGATGTCTGAATCGTCTGTGAAAGATTCAAAAGCACCGTCAACGCCAATAAACTGCTCATTCATAGAGCGGTTAGCGTTTTGGAGGTAACGTTGAATACTTGACATTTTATTAAAATTTAAGATTTTTTTTAAATTCGTGTCTTAGTTATTCCCCGATTACTTGGAAATACCTGCTTTGTCAAGCAAAGGCTTGAATACAAGCATATAAGCAGCTACTCCTGCTGATACTACCAAAATGTCGCCTACAAGTTTTTTAAAGTTCATTTTATACTTTTTTTAAGTTAGTAAATGTGGAACTAGAACGCAGATTCTCAATTCCATATCAAACTTAATTAATTGATTTTTATTACTAATTATTCAATATTACTTTGTTTGCAATACATTATATGTTGCAAATCAATATGTTTTGCAATAAATATTAATTATATAGTTTGCAAATAAAAGCCCGCAAGTGTAAACAAGCGGGCAAGAAGCCTAGATTAAAACAGAGTATTAAAAATGGTCAATGTAAGTTAGCATGATTCGTTCTTTTACCTTTTCACGGGCAGTATTTGGATTATGTAGCTTTTTGCCCTTGCCATCTACCTGATTAAGATATGGTTTTATTAGTTGCCTATATTCTTTATCTAAATAATCGTTTACCGCTTGCTCGTAAACTTCTTTGGAAAAATCGCCCCTAATCTTAGCTTCATCCATATCTATATACACATAAAACCTTTTATTGCCTTTAGAGTATTCGTTGTTAACCATGTATTCGGCTATTTTCATGTACTCCTCTTTATCAGGGAATTTCATTTTATGTCTTTCAACACTTTCTGTGTTTTTATGTAGCCTCAAAAGATTCATATTCCCCCAAATCTTAGTATTGATACGCCCAATCGACTGATATGAAAGTAAAATATCTAGTCCAACGTGTCTATTAGTACATATTGCTCCGACTAGATCTGCGGGCAAATGGTCACTATGCCACTTATTAGGATCTTCAATCAGAAGTAAACCATTTTTAAATGTGTTCAAAACAAAAAATACTGCGTTTGCCCACTCATCCAAAAGCATACGGCTTCCATCAGGTCTAAAGGGTCTTACTCTCCTGATTTCAACATACGGATGTATTGTAAATAACTCAATATGCTCTAGTGATATGGCTCTAACTCCAAACATTCCATACTCATCATTCACATCCATGATTAAACACTTGCGTGGTTTTACTCCACGATAAGGATCGCCCATCACATAACCTTGCATCATCAAGTTATGTTGGTATGATTTACCAACGCCTTTTTTCCCCGTTGCACAAATTAATAGTGGTTCACGCATCTTTTAAATAATTTTCTTTTTTTATCAAAGTTTTGATGCTTATCGCATCTGTTTCAACTAGGTGTTTAAATATTTTCCCTTCGTAATTATTCCAACCTATATGCTTTACGTTTACATCAGGATGAATATATAATTTACCTCCTAAACCTCTCCATAGATTACAAAAGCCCCAATCTTCACTTTGATAACTCCCATTCTCTACACCTGTTTTAAAAAGATTGTAAAAATAATGATTTGCTCCCTGATATTTATCAACATAATTTTTATACTTTAATTCGGGATAATGATTTACAAGTTTTATAATTGCTTCTTTCTTGATTGATAAAAAGCCTGAAGGAATAAAGTCTAATTCGATTAAGTTATCTTCTGTTAGCTTAATATTTCCTCCCATAGGGAAATTAACAGGCTCTAGTCTAGGATTATTTTTTACCCTTTCCCAATCAATGAATTTCTTTGGATATATCCCTGATATTATCTCTTTGTCTGAATTTAAAAGGGTTTTTATATGTTCGGGTTCAAAAATTATATCAGAATCAATAAAAAGCAAATGAGTGCTTTCTTCATCATTCAAAAAATGTGCAACTGCCGAATTTCTCGCCCTCGGTATTAAACTTTCAAAAAATATTTGATGAAAAGTGTAATTGATATTTTCCTTTCTAGCATAATCAGTAAATTTCAGAATTGACATCATCCATTCTGTGAAGCATTGGTGATTATAGCATATTAAAGGAATAAAAATTTTCATCTAACATATTTTATATTGAATCATTTACTAAACTTTATTTCTTTTTCTTCAATGTCATCTCTACCCTAGCCGTATCTCTAAATCTTGAGAAGGCTAAAGTTCTTATTTCTATTTTACAGTTTGTAAAATCATACTCCACTTTATATAATTCAGGTTTCTTTGTGAAAACGGGAAACACCTTGCAATCATCTACCCACAAACTAAAATCATAATTGTTCTCAATATCAAATATTAGCTTATTGGACTCGCCTTCAAAAACTTCTATAAAGTCAAGTATTGCTTTTTTAAACTGCGCCCATTCATCACTTTTGATGATCATTTCAATTATCGTTTTGATTTATCGTTTTTTGTTTCACTCAAAACCAAAGCATCAACTATTTCATCTTTATCTACTGAATTAACATAATCAATTACACTTTTTTTGCGACCTCTCTTACCCGTTTTTCTTTGCGCCATCGCTTTATCGTAGCTACTCATTTCACTACCTGCATTTTGTGCATCCTGCTTCCACTTCTTTTCCTTACTCTTCTGCTGCATCAATCTTTGTTTACCGCTACTCGGAACTTTCATTTGCTCTACCGTAGAAGCCATGACTGCTTCATTTGTTTCAAAGTTGAACCTTGATTCATCAGCATTTACTTTTGGAGCTTTTGGTGGCGTAGGGTCTGAAGGAGCGTAGGCGTAAGGCGAAGTTGTTTGATCATTATCGCTCTTACTATCATTTTTTCTTGGTCTTGGTTTTGGAGTTGCAGCACTTCCATATCCTTCTTTTTTCAATGACATCCATAGATTCAACATATCCTTTTGTTGTTTCTTGATTCCAATAACTTGAATAGCTTTTATGCCAATATCTTTACCGAATTGAAATAATAACATTTGTTCATCAGTCATTGATGCACCTCTCTTAGCCAATACTCTTTCAAGAATTGGTAAAGTTTCTTTTTCCCATTTAGGATCAACTACCAAAGCATCTTTAACTTGATCATTAAATTCTTGAATATAATCTGCGGGTGTGACCGTGTTCCCTTGACCATCAGGTAGTGGAATTGACAAATCTATTTCTCCCTCTGATTCAAGCAACTGCAATTTACCTTGATTGAAAGGCAACGCTGCATTTGCCCAAACGTGACCCTGCTTATATACATCCATAATAACCTTTGCAACGTACTTAGCACCTTCTTTCCTATCTCCTTCGGGAATGTTATTCAAAGTTGGATTAATAGGTGGTGGTGCTTGTTGTTGCGAAGATCCGCTACTTGCATTTGGACTACCCCCTTCAAGAATAGTTCTATATGGATTCTCCCTTCCACCAACATTTTGTGGTCGATAGCTTGGTTCAGGGATTGCTTGAGCCATTTGTTCTTGAGAAACATTAACACTACTCACAGTATATGGCTTCTCATTCACATTATCCATCAACGGATTGAAAGCGGGTTTTGGAGCTTGTTGTTGTGGTTCTTGTTGTATTGGAATTACTTCTAAATCTTGTTGCACTTGTTGATTATCCATAGTGGCTATTTTTTGATTTCGTTTATTTTTTTATCTAATTTATCCTTAATCTTCAAATATGGAATATCAGCCTTATATTTTGAATCAAGTTTGTCAATTAATTGTCTATATCTACTAAGTACGCTTTTATCCTTATACTTAAAAAGTCCTTTCTTTTGCAGATCACCAAGAGAATATTCTTGATATAGATAATGCAAGCAGAAACCTATCGCATACTTATTTTCCCCACGCACATATTTGTCGTAAATCAATTCATTCAAATCTATTGCAAATTCTTCACACACAATTTTTACCACTGCTAAGATTACTTGATCTTCAATTTCTATACTATCTTGTTTAGATTTTAATAGTTTTAATGTGTTTTCAAACCCATTTTTCTTGATGGAATTAGCCAAAGTTTGAAAAAGCTCTATTGATAATTCGTAAGTTGCTTCCATTTATGCAAATTTTAACTCAAATATATTGCAAATCAACACGTTTTGCAAAAATTAAGGCATATAAATTTTGCAATTTTATCACCATCCCTTGATTATTTTCTTTAACATTGTCCCGTTGGTTGCAAACCATTCTTTCCCTATCACCCTTAAAACCACATCAGGATGGTATTTTGCCATACGCTTATACTTAGTCCTGTCCTTTGAGGTTTCATAACCCTTGACTTCAAAATACTCGAAATTTCCGCTAGGAAACTGCACCTTAAAATCAACTTTATAGCTCGTTGTACCCCTTTTAATCCCCTCAAACCAAAATGTTTCAGGCTCGTACCAATAATCAATAATATGACCATGTTGCTTCATAAGAGATAGGTAAAGACAATATCTTTTTTCCCACTTGGATTTTAGGTACATTTTTTTACCATCAACATCAAACCATCCTTTGTGGACAACTCTTTGAGCAGTTTGAGATCCCCCTGTTGTTAACTGCATTTTTTATATTTTATACTTTACCTTGAACTCTTTATCCTTGATGATGGTTTCAAAGCATAGTATAGAGAAATCCACATCTGATGGGTAGTGTAACCCTAAATATTGCCTTGAATAGCATATGTCGTTGGATAAATTCTCAAAAAACTCATAATGTTCAGGAAAATGATTACCAAGCACATAACAGATAGTTTTAGCCTGCAATGCGTGTCCTGAAGGATATGATGGAGAATCGCTTGACATGGATCTAAAAGGAAATAGTTTCAGCTTGTATGCGAAAGCTAGTTGGTAGGGTCTAGCCCTTTGAAAATACATTTTCAGCTTGATTAGTAAAGGGTTCAGATCATCGAATAAAGAGTCAATCATACCGATTAATTCTTCATCCATTTTGAATTTCATTGCAAAATGTGCAAATGTTCTTTCAAGCTCAAAATCGTAGGATTGATAGCGTTTGAGAATATCAGGTGTTTGAGTGACATCCGATACATAATCCACTACTTTGTTTAGTTCTTCTCTAGTTGCTTTTGATGAATTTCTTGGGAAGGTAAATTTAGAAAGTGCTTCAAAATGTTTGTCTAAAAATGAAGTTGCTTCTAAGTACGGCAAATAATCCCTAGAGGGATTGCCATACACGATTGAATCAAGCATATTATGGTTTTTTTTTAAATCAACATTCTCTTCCTAGCCCTTCTCGCCATACCATTTGCATTGGCAGCCTGTTCCTGTGCTTTTTTAGCTGCCATCTCACTTTCCATCTTCTGCATTCTTGCACTTAAATCAGCATATCCGCTTTTACTCATAGCCATCTCAAGACGATAGTAAGCAATCGCATAAAGGAATGTGGCTACCCCAAGTGCTAGAAGCCCTGCTTCGACCATGTTAATATCAGAAAAGAACTTCCCTACGGGATTAACACGATTTGGCATACCTCCACCCATAGCATAAGCAGGTGGCATACCACCACCCATCATGGTTGGATTTGCACCCATAGGTGCTTGTGCGGGGGGCATAGCTCCACCTGTTGTCATCATTGGATTTTGAGGCATTGCACCTCCTGCTGCCATAGGGGCTGCGACTGCGGGTGCTGCTGCGGGTGTTGCGGCTGCTGCGGTTTGCATATAATTAGATTTTCTTGCGTTTATAATACATATATCCTCCTACCCCTGCTATCAGTAATAACCACCAATATTTTTGCAGGAATGAAGGTTGTGCTTTTGCTTGTTCCTTAGATCCACCTACGCCACCACCGCCCATAATTGGCACGGGTGCTTTACCTAAATTACTTGGAGCTATGACAGGTAAATCAATTTTAGTAGAAACTTGAATAGGTGCTTGTTCTAAAACAGTTTTTTTGCTAGGGCTTCCTAATTGAATATCAGGTGTAGGTAAATTTTTTTTTCCATTTTGAATAGGAGGTCTAGTAGTTGTATCGGAAGTAGTAGAAGTTGTCGTACTACTTGGTTCGGGTCGAACAGAACCACTCCCTTGTGAGACATCCAATTGAGGCGGTTGATCTTCGGTTGGCTTGTCGATTGGAGCAGTGTCACTAGAAACTAGATTAACGTAATCTTTTACGTTGTAAGATATTCCCGTTTTTCTATCACGAACACGAGTTTTCGGAGCGACAAATTCATGTTCGCCCTCGAAGATAATAACCTTCTCTTTTTTCATTTTATCCCTTTTTTAATTGGGCAGATGCTCTTTTAATTGCATCAGTCCAAGCCTCTTTCGGTTTGCGAATCTTTTTTGCAAGTTTTGCAATGTCAGCTACGCTTACCTTTTTTACTGCTTTTGCCATATTTGGGGTTTTTATTTTTGACCACCTTTCCAACCTGAAGAGATAACTCTAACAGTAAGGTAAAGAACACCAAGTCCTACTGCTAAACCAATCAATGCAGGTACTAATCCATCTTTTTTCATAAAATTTGTTTTTATAATTAAAAAATATTACTCGAAGTTATGTAAAAGTATTATTTTTTTAGATTTTTAAATTTTTTTTCTTCTTCAAGAATATTTTTGGATAAAACCCCAAAAACGGTTCCCGTTCCTACTAAAGCTACACCTACTTTCAATTTATGGGAAAATTCTCCTTTGGTAAAAACAACTGCTACAAGTACCAATGACCACCATATTGGATTCAAGCCATAGTAAGCTAAAGCATCTCTAGTCCAATATTGCTTGGGTGTAATTTTCTTTTCTTCCAATAGGCTTTTATTCTTCTCCTGCAATCTAAAGTATATAGCATCGGCGGGAGTTGGAATGATGTCTGATAGCAGCAAGCCTACCGTTCCTGCGTATAAAATCGCATTACCATGTCCTGTTTTGACTGCTTTTTGTATTGTCCCTACCATTTTGTCATATTATCATTACCCACAAAACTCTTTGCAGAAATGAATTCGCCTTCTTTTTCCCCACTCATACCCTTCAAAACATTATCAAAATAGGTAGATTCATTTGCTGTAAAACTTTCCATTTCTTCTCCTTCAGCTTGTCTAATTACTCCGTGTACAAGACCATTTTTAAGTATTTCAATTCTGTCATAAACCCTTTTGCCATTGCCTTTAAAGGTATATCCAAATTTCAGACCCCAAGCCCCTGAAATCAAATAGCTTGAGTCTCCTTTTATTGTAACGGGTTTCCCATTAACAATAAGATCTGCCAACCCCTTTTTGAAATCAACACTCTTTACCTCCACTTTAGGCTGCCAAATATTATTACGATAGAATGCATATACGTTTGTAATAGCTATAATTGCAGCACTTATACCTGCAATTTTAAGTATCCATTTTTCTCCTTCGTCAAATTTAAAAGCCATATTAAGCGTTTAATAATGAATGAAATAAATTAAACTTGTCTTGTCTGTCTTTAAGCCCAATTGTGCCTCCATTTACTCTTTTAGTTATAGCGGTAACGGTATCGTATCCCGCCCCTTTATCACAGATATCCCACAGCCTATTTTTATCAAAAAACCATATTGCACTATCCATAGGGTATTTAGTGGCTACAAGGTCAGGGTTGGCTACACAGTCCTCTCCGATAAAAGCAGAAAAGGCTTTGTAGTTATCTTTACCTGTGAGTTGAATATAGCCCCTCCCTCTAAAAGTGAAACCCTCTTTTGAGGCTTCGTCACCATTACCCATCCTTCCTCCATAGACCCTGCTACCAATCATTTCGGGGTTACGAGCGTATTTATCAGCCGTAGCCTTGTCTTTGAAGTATTTGGGAAATATTTTTAGAAGCCCGTCAGCCGAATAGTTTAGGTTTTCCCGAACAGCAGTAAAGTTGCCTGATTCGTGGGCTATTTGAGCCATGAAGTGAGCCAACCGCAGCGGCTGCGTGATATTGTATTTGCTTACCACCCCTACTAAAAAGGTCGAAGCGGAAGCGGGTATTTTAGAAGCGAGGTTAGCGGTATTCATTATCCTTTATTTTCTTCTGATTTTTTAAATATTTTCTCAGCACTTGTAAGACCTAAGGAAGCAAATGCCAACGCACTTACTGCATACACTACTGAGTCTGCGGGATTATATTCTTTCAGCATAGCACCACAAAGAAAAGCGGCGCACATAACGCCTACCAATCTTTTGCTTGACGCTTGCCCATGATCGGAAACAAATCCTGCTAACCAATTTATTACTTTTTTCATATAATTCATTTATTTTTTAGTTTATTATTCAAATCTTCACTTGATTTTAAAGATTTATGTTGATAGTAAATGTTAATTATAGCTGTTACTATCAATAGAGTAATTATTATTTTATCGGCTTGTTTCATATAATATTTTTACCAAAGTATTTTATCTGCGTAATAACCTGCCGTTCCTCTCACAACCCTATCCTTTGCATGACGGATTTTGTATAGCCGTCTTTTCTCATCTGCAAATTCTTTTCCTTTCTTCTCCATAAATGTTGGATAATCTCCGTAGCCTAAAGCTCCGATAGATGCCACTTTTTTGCCATTTTTGAATACATCAATCTTCTTACCAAGCGTTTTAGATGGCTTGATTTGAACACCTAATCTTTTGGCTTGGGTTCTACTGTAATTTTTTATTTTGTAAGGCATTTAAATAGTTTCTCCCGTTATAAATCAGGGTTGCTCCTGCGAGTACAATAAGCCCTAAACGAAGTGTTTTCGGCAATTCTTTTTTTGTTCCTACATAAAACAGGAAAGGGGCAACCACAAACACATCTAAAAGTCTTACTTGTTGTACGTTTATCATTATTTTTTTAAATATTTTGCTCCAATTCCAAGCGTTATAATTGCGATTGCTCCACCTAGAATCCACCATCCCCAATCACCGCCTTCTTTCTTAGCTGGAGGTGGCGTATCAAATGATGGCTGTGGTTCAGATAAGGTATCGGTAGGTGGATTGTAAACGCCGTTTGCAGCCATTCCGCCATCAGCCATAACCATCGTTCCGCTTAGTTGTGGTTCGGGATCTGCAACGGGAGGCTCTGCTACTGCAACATCTTCACCACTTGCAGATTTTTTGTCAGCAATTTTTTTCTTTCTTGCTGCAACTGCCTTTTTCATATTTTCTGTGTACTTGTCTTTATTGCTATTCCAAACATGAATCTTTTTAGTGATAGTTGCATCAGCTTGTTCGAGATCAGCTTGGAAGGTGTTTAGTTCTTCCATTAAAGTCTCTTTTTCTTGGGGATCGCTACATGCTTCATAATTTTGGTATGCTTGGTCGTATTCTTCCCACATTTCGTTGAAAACTTCCATTTCATTTTTAATACCTTTTGGCATTTGATTTTGGTCTAATCCTAATTCTTCTAGTTTTTGGATAAATTGTACTTGCATTTTGTTTGATTTTTATTGGTTAATGATTGTTTTTTGAATGTTAACTATCTTTTTTTGCTTTTTCAAGTTTTTTTATTGCTTCATCATAACTAACGGGAGTTTCATCAATTTTATTTTTTTGCCATGCTTGGAATAACAAATACCCACCAATTCCTACGGCGGCTACTGTCAGTATGATTCCGATATTTTTTTTCATTTTACTTAATTTTTCCAAGTTTTGAATAATCTCTAGCCGCATCAATTCTTGATTGAACAAGGTTCAAATATGCCGATGATGTCATGGTAGAATATCCTGCTTTTACCATTCTTTTGATTTGCTCTTCAGGACTAGGTGCAGTAAAAACACCCATCTGAATATACTTTTTTGATGGATCTCTTAACACCGCTACATAACTATTAAAGGCTTTTCTTGGATTTGGGTAGGTAGCAAATGGTTGCTTGGTTTTTACTTTCTTTCCTTTTACTACTTCTATGGTATCGAGAAGTACTTTTCCTGCCCCTTGTAAAGAACCAAAGTTCTTAACACCCCCAAAGTTGTTATATTTTTTCGCAAGTTCACTTTGCCCATAGTCACTTTCCATAGCTTTTTGGGCGGCTACTGCGCTGAAAAACAATCCTGTTCCCTTGATGGCTTCTGCAATATCCTTACCATAAAGGTCTATGAATTTCTTCATATTTTGATATGTGTAATCGCTATACATATTATCTTTTTTTGTAATACAAGTAAGCAGCTAGTACAACTAGAGCTAACCCAATCGAAAGTTTTCCTTTATTTTTCTTTACCAAATCTATAATATTTATGCGAGTTAAAGCCGATTTTAAGCCTCTATCGTATCCCTTGACACTAGCGGTATAATAACCCCTTTTTTTCAATTTTTGGCAAAATCAAGTCGTATCTGACACCTTTTTGAGGTCATCGAATGATACCCCACCTCTTGAAATTTTGTAGTTTCTGTTAACCAAGTCCTGCACACTAGCAGCAACATTAGGATATTTAGCATAGAAATCGCCTTCAGGAGATTTGTTGCCTTTTGTGGCTAGGGGTTGATTTACAAACTTCATTCCGAACAGGTTGTTGTTTGTCCTGTATTGGTAGGAAGTGTAATTTCCCGTTTCATGCCTTGCTTGGGCTACTATAAGTTTTGCGGCGGAAGGAGTAAAACCCGCTTTCAACGCCGCCGTGTATATCTGTTCGTCTATACTCATTTTTTCTTCTTTTTAGCTTTTTTTATGGCTTGAAGTCTTTCCCTATAAGTTTGCGCTCCTACGATGCGTTTTGCGGAGTCCTCTGCTTCGGCGGGTGAGAAAGTCTTGCCATAGTCTTTTTGAACCGCTTTTGGCACTTTCTTGCGTTCTAGGAGGCTTTTTTTAACTGCTGCTACTTTGTCTTTGAATTTAACTCTGCCGCCGCCTTCCATTTTCTGCTGCAAACGATAAACTTTAGCTGCAACTTTATCTCCTACCTCTTTGGCTTCTGCTTTGTCATAAGTTTTCCCATATAAGTCCTGATACTTAGAAGGCACTTTTTTACCCTCGTAACATGCAGCTACCTTTTTGGAAAGTCCTTCAAAACCAATTTTACCACCCTTCGCCATCGCTTTAATATCACTTGGCTTAAAATCTCTTGAACTGTAAAATTTAGGGTTTTTGTTTCCGTATTTATCTTTCAATTTAAAAAATGTACCTGTTGATTCGTACACCTCACCTTCCACTCCTTTTTTACTTTTTACCATATCACCTACTTTAACTTCAATTTCCCCACCCTTCGCCATATAGCCACCTTTAGCATAATCATAATCAAAATCATACTCAAGAGGAAGTTTAGTAAAATCATTAATTTGAGAATTAGTCAGTTCTGCACGATATACTTCATTCCCATCTTCATTTGTTTCAATAAATTCAAGTTCTACATTTTCTTTACTGGCTTTTTCTGTGAGTTCACTTACAAGTCTTGGTTTTATCATAAAATAAATCTGTTCAGTTTCTTCTGTAATGCCACCATCAGCCATCATGCCACCATGTTCTTTACTAACTCCATATTTGATCATGTCTTTCAAGTTGCCATCTTCAATATCTTGATCGGTTGCCCTTGTTTCTACATATTTACTACCTTCTCTTTTTACAAAATGATGATACCCATCCCAAAATCCTTGCCACTTAAATCCATCAACTTCCATCCCTTGATAATGATATTTTTCATGTTTCATTTTCACTTGACCACCTTTAGCCATTTTACTATCAATCGACCAACTCATACTATCAACATCGAAAAATACTTTTTGCCCATTTTTTAGGATTCCTGAAGCACTTTCAACTGTTTTTTGTGGCAAATCTTGAATGAATTTTACTATTGGGAATCCCTCTGCAAATTCACTTCCAAAGTTCTTTTTTACTTCTTTAGAACTCCATTCATAAAAATCACCAAAATCTGTCATGCCACCATCAGCCATGATTTCCTCGTATGAAATTTTGTGGAAACCGCCTTCTTTATCAGAAAAAGCACCCATTTCAGATGTAGATTCACCTAAGTATCTGAAAGTTTTTCCATCCTTAGTTTTGTAGTATCTACCTACCTCAAGTTTACCACCTTTAGCATATTCTTCTTCACCTTGTTTCTCCTCTCTCTTTTGCTCATTTTCTCCATCTAAGTAGTGAGTAATATCACTCAAATCGGAGGATGCCCTTTCAGCTTTAGCAACTACCCAAGCAGGCACATGATCGGCTTTTTTTGCAGCATCTTCGAGTTCTTCGGCATGATGTTCAAACCCTTCGGCTCTGTTCAAAAGCATTTCTTTGTTTTCATCGCCAATATCACCGCCATGTTTGTAAGTTCTGCCTTTTAGAACTCCCTGATATACTTCCTCTGCATTCCTAGATGACATATAAATATCTCTCTCAAGAGGGAATTGCCACTTGGTTACACGAGTAGATTCAAGTTGTTTTCTTGAAACGCTTCCAATTTCTACGTTTCCATTCATTTCAACTATTGCCCAAATGTAATCAGGATCTTCGGGGTCTGAATTTAACAAATACCACCTTCCCGATCCATAAGGGTTGAATATCTTGGCTACTACCTTTTGAGAACCCAAATCTGATCCTTTTGGATATTGTGCAAATAATTGTTTATCAATTTCCTTCGTGAATAATTTCATAACTATTTATTTATCGTAACGATGTGTTTTTGAATGTACTTTAGGTAGATCTCCACCATGTTCCATTTTACCACCTTCTACTCTTTTACCCGTTTCGAGATAAACTACTGCTCTTCCTGTTTTGGGATTATCAACAACTACGCTATTTTCCCAAAATTGGTCTGCAACAATCTTATCTCCCATCTTAAGTCCATGTGAAACTGCACCCCCCTTCGCCATCATTCCACCATACTTTCTTTCTTCAAATCTTGCATCATCTCTTCTCGAATGTTCTTTCTTTTTGTGGCTTCCAACAAAATATTTTTTTGACATCTTTCCATGTTCCATAGCTAACCTTTCATCCTCACGATCATCGTAACCTTGATCCATCATTCCGCCATCAGCCATTTTAGGGTTGTTTTTGTGCCTGTTAATTAGTTCATCTTCTGCATAAAGGGTTGGATGCTTCTTGCCTTCATCAAAATTTTTCCAACTACCAACTACCCAATAAAAAGGGAAATATGTACCATCGGGTTGTTCCGCTGCATAATGCTGGTAAATTGTAGCATCCGTGGGTTTTAGCTTACCACCCGAATATTGTAAAACTTTTATTTTTTCACCTTCTTTGAATTTAAAGACTACTTCTTCTTTTTTGTCATAAAAACCACCCTTCGCCATCATGCCGCCATCCTCAAGTTTTGGGTATCTTTTTGGAGGTTGCTTGATGTCAGTACGATTCAAGCGGTATTCGTAGTATGTGTTACCACTTTTAGACTTACGCTTGCCTATTGGTTTTGCAGGTCTTTCAGCATCTTTTTTGATGTCAACTCCGCTACCCTTATAACCCTTGTATTTTGAGTTTTTCTTATTTATCAGTTTTTGTAAGTTAGATGTGGAGGGCTTTTTAGCTGATTTTTTCGGTGCTGAACCCTTTTTCATACTAGCCAATTCTTTTTCAGCCTTTTCAAGTTGCTCCTTGAATTTAGGAATGAAACGAGCATTTGTACTCTTGCTTTCTATCGCAGCTTTAAGTTTTTTAATATTTGCCCTTAATTTGAGTGCGGTTGCCATTGTCTTATATTTAATGTTATAAAATTAATTGTTATTGTGCTTTTAAAGTTTTTAATTTCTTTTTTAATGCTTTTATTTCGTCTTTGGCATCTTGTACTTCCTGTGGATCGCCAAGCACTATGAGTAATTTTAATCCATCTATTGCATCCTTAATTTCATTAATCCTTTCTTGATTTGATAAGTTCTGTTGGATTTTTGGTGCGGGTTTAGGCTGCGGTTGTGGTGCAGGTTTGGAAGGAACAAATTGGGCGGGATAATCAATTCTTATTTGGGTCATGTAATCCAAAATATTACCCTCTACATATATCATGTTTTTTAAATCAATCTCCCCTTGAACAAAATCTATATCAGTCATCCACCTCTCTGTATTCCATCGACCATAATATTGATCCCAAACGTGAACTCTAAACTCTATTTTTTCATCAGTCCTTGAATCAAGTTGATAAATCTGCTTAGGAGCATTCGGGGAAAGAAACAAGTCGCCCACATGAAAATCATGCTTTTTTTCCTCTGAAACCATCTCCACAAGGGGCTTTTGACCGACTGCATACTTATCGTTCAAAAATTGGATTGTATCTAATACTGCCTTATGTAAGTCAGGATTCTTGGTTTTCAAATCCTTCAGCTTACTAGCGTTATCAGATACAAACTGATTTATCTGTTCTTTTATGGTTTCATTCATTTCCATGTCAATCTATTTTTTCATAACTCATAGGATCTTCAATATCGAAAGAAACGCATTCTGATAAAAATGCTGATCTCTCGAACATATCCTTGAATTTTTCGTCAAGAAATTCTACCTCACCATCTTCTTTAATCCTCGCTATTCTAAAATCATAAGCCATCTCCCCCGCATTCATATAACTTTTCTCGTATTTTACTATGATGCTATCCTTTTGCGGAACATAGTTTAATATTTCAATATTCGATATGTTTCCATACCCACTTTTGTTAAATTCTTCAAAGTTGTTCAATAGTTTTCTAAGTCCTAAAAGTTGCTTGTTGTTGATCTTTGGTTTCATATTGATTATTTTGTGTATGAAAAATTGCTTAATGCTTCTATAACTCCTTTAAGTATTTCGTTTCTGTACTCTTTCTGCTCATCTGTGGTTGGGTAGAGTCCATCTTCTGCATAGGTTGTAATTTCATCGGTTATGTTTAAAACATAGCTTCTAAATAGAATTTCCCCTTGTAAATTTCTAATACCATAGCCATACAACCCTCCAAATCCACCTACACAAACACCTTCGGTTGCATCCAATATTTTATCTCCTATGTCTTTCAAATATTCGTTTAAAGTGATACTTTTTGTTCTGCTCCTTAGAGGTTGTACATACTGCAAAAGTGTTTCGTATTCTTCAACGGTTTTAATCAAATCTTTTTCAATTTCAGCCAAGTCTTTCCTATAATCTTGAGAATTGAGAATGTTGACTTTATGCTTCAATACACCCGCAGACATTTTCATCCACCAAACAAAGAAGGGATTGATATTTTGGTCTAAAAGCATATCACCAAAGCGACCTGAAAAATAAGTTTGCACACCCTCTTTGAATGAATCAAACCTAGTTTTTATGACCATATCATGAAAAAAGATCATGGCTTCGGCAGAGGTTTCTTTTGATTTAAAAATACCTTGATTCACATATTCTTGGTACTTATTTCTGTACCTCTCAAACCCTTCAAAATAGTCATTTTGACACCAATCGGGATTGCCTCCCACGGCAGGATTTGTATCTGTAACCTCTTTTTTAAGTAGTGTTCTAGCGATAGAAGTATAAGCATCGTTGCTACTACTAGATGAAGTCATAAAACCCAAAGCTTTATCAAATTCCTGACCAAAGTCTTTTGCTATAATTGGTTGTACATAAAGAACACTATCTCTTTTATTGGTTGATTTATCATACATTGGAAGCCTAATCCCATCCAAATTAGCCCTTAAAGTCATGGCTTTTAAAGCAACAAATCTTGTCATGTAGAATCTTACCTTGATACCTATGCTTTCAAGATAATCCGCTACCATCATAGCGGGAATATGGCGTATTGCAAAGGAAATATCTCCATTCAAGCTCGTATAATAAAAAACGCTATAAATTTCTACATACTTGACCCTACCACGATTTCTCTTATAAGTTAAATACACTTTTCTATTTCTAGTGGCATACTTTAACCTAGCGTTAGGTAGCCCAAGATCAAGTGCAGTTTGACCTTTTTGTCTAATCTCACATGGATATTTAAGTCCATTATCATTGAATGTGAATATCTTTTGACCTTGATAATCTTTTTGATTGATATAGTTCGGAGGTACTACCCCACTTGGTAAATCATATCCACTAAACCTGCTTGGATTTTCATCTGCTAGTTTTTGGGAATAATATTCAGGCACACGATACAACCCTCTTGAAGCGAGTGAAAAGTCGAAAATTCCTGTTGACCTATCTGTTGCTATCAGCTTACTTTTTTCGGTTTCCCCACCCAAGTTCAATGACATTGGTGCTGATTCAAATAATTTTATGATGTAATTATTGAATGCTCCATCTTTATAATTTTCTAAGTATTTATTAAAATCTATAATTTGACCACTTTCACGAATAGTTTCGTAGTATTGATCAAAATCATCAACCGCCCATCCTAAAATATTATAACGATCAAATGTATTCATCCTATTGTTGATAGTTTATTATCATTGACTTAGCTTGATTTATCTCATCAGGAGTGTCAAAGTTTGGAGCATCAGGATTGAAAGGCATTTTGTTTTTAGCCTCTACAATTTTCTTAAATCCTGCATAGTCAACTTGATTAATGATAGTTTCTTTTGTTGTTGGTTTAAACAAATTGAAGAAATCATCCATAGTATCAATGATTGTTTTAGGATTGGAAATTGCACTATTTGAAACATTCCCTTTTTTCTCCATCACTTTGTCAACAATTGCTCTATATGCAGTATAAGTAGCTTTTGAATTGATCATTAAACGCAGAGATACGAATGCTTGACCCGTTGCCCTTGCATCCACAACCGCCTTTCTTACTTTTGTGAGGAATATCCAAATAAATGCAAATCCCTTCATAATATCAGTGAACTCATAGCTCAAGTCAACAAATACTCTATAAGTAGATCCAATGAATCTATCCTGAAGTGAAAGGTCTTGCTTAAAGTTAGCTTCATAATCGGGATCTATTGTATTGAGTGGTACGTTACCCGTTGCTATGACAAATAGATTTTTGAGTGACAAAAGCTCATTTTTACCATTTCTGATAGTAGGAGCTTTCATCGTGTTGGTGGCTTCATCATATATGAAAGCCTTAACTTTTGCTAGGGCTTCGTTTAGAATACCCGCAGTATTGGGATCTATTTTTGGCAATTCGTCAAGGATCAAAACCGCACCCGCAACTTCTTTTTTGCTTCCATCGGGCATAGTTATCATATTTGACCAAGCCATAGAAAGTTTACCCTCTTGGTAGCCTTCGATTGTTTGACCTCCTAAAATATCTAGCGGAGATGTGAATTGGTTACAGTTTAGGATTATTTTCTCCCAACCAAGCATTTCTGCAATTTCTTCTGCAATGAATGTCTTACCTGTACCCGCACCTCCGTATAGATATACGTTGTTTCTAGCCATTAAATCGGTTAGAATCTTTTGGGTTAAAGGTCTTTGAAGCATACTAGCCTTTACATTTTTGGTAAGGCTAATACCAAATAATTTATTGATTGTAAGATTTACGCTTCTTGATGAGTTGATCAAAGAAATCAAGTCTTGGCTCAAATCTGAAAGGCTTATCTTTCTAATTTTAAACTCTTCATTAATGAACCTTCTTACTTCTGCTTCGTTGGTAACTCCTCCGCTTATAGCTTTATTCAAAGCTGCAAGTATAGCTTGTACTTCATCGCTTGCCTCCATAGATTGTGCAGCCACTTGTACGTTAGCCGATCCGACAGAAGCCAATGCTTCTAATCTTTTTTTTGCTAGTTCAACGGTATCAGGATCGTTTGATGTGGCTATAATTCTTTCTAGTTCTTGAATCGGATTCATCTTATTTTGAATTTATAATTAATTGACTAAGTTGTCTTGGTGTAGCATCGTTTGGCAATCCCATACATTGTTTTATGTTGCTGAAATTCATAGATGCCAAAAATACTTCTCCCAATTCAACATTTCTGAATGTGCTTACCAAAATATTAATAGGGGTGTTGGTGCATTGTGAAAGGTTTTTTATCAAGTCAGAAAAATTTCCTTTAGTAGCTGCTCCACCAAATCCACTACTTGAATCTTTTTCCAATTCTCCTGATTGTGGAGGTTCTGTGGGTTGGGTTTGTTGCTTTCCTTCTCCTTCGCCTTCTTCTTCTCCGCCTTTGCCACCTTCTCCTTCTTCTCCTTCCTCACTTTCTTCATCTCCCCCCTCACCTTCGCCTTCCCCTTCACTTTCTCCCTCGCCTTTACCCTCTCCTTCT
>Ga0194129_10002166_pt1 | contig 30029 bp, 38 predicted proteins | sample TA2KigCa35mmetaG_FD_150862 | JGI IMG/M metagenome (GOLD analysis project Ga0194129, IMG submission 150862) | Freshwater microbial communities from Lake Tanganyika, Tanzania - TA2015038 Kigoma Deep Cast 35m | ecosystem: Environmental > Aquatic > Freshwater > Lake | place: Tanzania: Lake...
GCATCTTTTCACCGGTTACCCCACGGCTCTGGATGGCCTTCTGGTAAACACGGCGGAACTGTTTCTCGAGCAGGCCGTAGCCATACTTCATTTTCTGCTTCTCGCCCATGGCGATGGCGTAATCGGACTGCTTCCTGCGTCCCTTGGCCCCGTGCACGCCGGGCGGGAAGTTGCGGCGTTCGAGAGCCTTGGACGCACCGAAAATCGGCTGGCCGAAGCGGCGGTTGATTTTGTCGCGGGGACCGGTGTAGCGGGCCATAAATTCTCCTTAGACGCGCCTCGCCTTGCGCATGCGACAACCGTTGAACGGCACGGGGGTCACATCACGAATCGTGCTCACCTCAAGCCCGACGGCCTGCAGGGCGCGCACCGCGGACTCCCGGCCGGTGCCCGGGCCCTTCAGACGAACCTCCACCTCCTTCACCCCGTGGGCCATGGCCTGGCGACAGGCATCCTGGGCCACCACCTGCGCGACATAAGCCGTCGATTTCTTGGAACCACGGAAACCCATCTTCCCGGCGCTCGACCAGGCGATCACATTCCCCTTCTGGTCGGTGATCGAAACCACCGTGTTGTTAAACGAGGCCAACACATGCGCTACGCCGTGCTGGATCTGCTTCGCACCTTTGATCTTCGGAATTTTGACTTTCGCGGCGTCGTCCAAACCATCGAGGGTAAGGCTTTCCGGTGCAATGATCGGTTCGGCCTTGGGCGCCGCATCCTTGGGGGCGCCTTTTCCTCCGGCAGCCTTCGGCTTCTTTTCCTTCGGCGCGGCGGGCTTGGCGCCCTCGGCCTTGGCCGGGGCGGGCTTTTTCTCTGCGGGTTTCTTGTCGGCGTCGCTCATCGCTTATGTTTTGGCGGACTTAGCGTCCTTGCTGCGGATGACCCCCACGGTCTTGCGGGGGCCTTTGCGGGTGCGTGCGTTGGTGGAAGTGCGCTGACCGCGCACGGGCAGACCTTTCCGATGACGGATGCCCCGATAGCAATTGACTGACTGGAGGCGTTTCAGGTTCTGCTGGATATCCCGGCGCAGGTCGCCTTCGATCAGAAAACGGTTTCGTTGGATCACGCCGATAATCCGGTTGATCTGCTGGTCGGTCAAATCCTTCGCGCGAAGTTCCGTGGGAATCTCTGCTTCAGCCACCACCTGCTGGGCGCGGGTGGAACCAATGCCGTATACGTAACGAAGGCTAAATTCAACCTTCTTCTCACCCGGGACATCCACGCCAAGAATTCGTGGCATACGCTTTAACCCTGCCTCTGCTTCAAACGCGGGTTTTTCTTGTTGATGATATAGATACGACCCCGCCGGCGAACGACTTGGCAGTCGCTGGTGCGGCGTTTGACGGATGCTCTGACTTTCATAAGACGTAAATGAAAAACCTATCAAGCCGCAAAACTTTTGGCAAGCACCTTCCTATCCTTTTCTCCATCAACAGATTCGGTTAATATTTCCGGTTCTCCCTCTGTAATTAAAATGACATGCTCGAAATGGGCTGAGTCTTTTCCGTCCGCCGTCACAGCTGTCCAGCCATCCTTGAGGATTCGGACTTCGGGACTACCTTCATTGACCATCGGCTCAATCGCCAAAGTCATGCCAGGCCGAAGAATGGGGCCCGAGTTGGCCCGGCCGAAATTTGGGATTTGGGGCTCCTCGTGCAGCTTGCGACCCACCCCATGACCCACAAACTCTCGCACCACGCTATAGCCCGCCTCCTTGACTGTCTGTTCCACCGCGTGACATAGGTCACCCAATTTCGCCCCTCCCTTGGCCGCGGCGATCCCGGCAGCCAGGGCCGCCGTGGTCCGTTCCAATAAACGCCGCCGGGCAGGGGTAATCGCACCTATCCCTATGGTGGTGGCGGTATCCCCCACCCACCCATCCAAGAGAATTCCGACATCCAATTTCACCACGTCCCCGTACGCCAGTCGCCGCCCACCCCCGATTCCATGGACCACCTCCTCATTGACGGAAATACACAACTGACCGGGAAACCGCCGGTACCCGAGAAAGGCGCTCCGTGCGCCGTGCTTGGCGATCAACTCTCCCGCCTTTTTGTCAATATCACCCGTGGTTCGGCCGGGCTCCAATTCCAAACAAAGTTCCTCGAGGATTCTCCTCGCCGTCCGGCAGCTCGCCCGCATCCCGGCCACGCCGGCGGCGTCTTTGATCGGGATCGCAGGCATGAACCCAATCGCCTAACGGATGGACAGAACCACACCGGCGAGTGCAATGACCGCGATGATCACCAACAGCCAGGCGATCTGACGCTCGGAAATCGTATTCCCCCCGCCAACCATAGCCGTACTCCGTCCCTTGATCTTGCCCTTGCGGAGAAAACCGTCGTAGTGGCGCTGTAAAAGGTAGGTTTCCGCCTGGCGCATCGTGTCGAGCATCACCCCGACGATGATCAGCAGACCGGTGCCGCCAAAGAACTGGGCCGTGATGCTGGGAATTCCCAGAAAGTTCTGCACTACCATGGGGAGGACCGCCAAAAAGGTCAGAAAAATGGCCCCGGCAAAGGTTAGGCGGGTCATGGAGTAATCGAGAAATTGGGCGGTGGTTTCCCCCGGGCGCACCCCGGGGACAAATCCCCCATGCCGCTTCATGTCATCGGCAATCTGGATCGGGTTGAAAACCATCGCCACCCAGAAATAGGAAAAGAAAAAAATCATTCCGGCATAAAGAGCGTAGTGCAGCCAGCCGGATGCCAGCATGGCGGCGATTTTGTTGGCCGTGGGTGAGCCGGGGAACAGGAAACCGAGGATACTGGCCGGAAAGAGCAGGATCGCGCTGGCAAAAATGATCGGCATGACCCCGGCGTAATTTACCTTGAGAGGAAGAAAGGACGTTTGACCTCCGTAGACCCGGTTTCCCCTCACCTGCTTGGCGTACTGGACGCTGACTTTCCTCACGGCCTGCGTCAGGGCGATCGTGGAAGCGATCACCGCAAACAGGAAGGCCAACAATAGAAAGAGCACGAAGGGACTGATGGGCTCCTGGCCACTCCCCGCCGGAGGCACAAACACCTGCCAACCCGCCACCAGGGCCGCCGGCAACCGGGCCACGATTCCCACGGTGATGATCAGGGAGATTCCGTTCCCGATGCCCTTGTCGGTGATCTGCTCCCCGATCCACATCAGAAACATGGTCCCGGCAGTCAAAGTGATCACCGTCATGACCCGAAAGGCGATCCCCGGCTCGGGCACCAGCGGGCCCATTCGTTGAATCACCTGGTCAATGCCCGAAAAAATCGGGATGTTGGCGGGGTTTTCAAAGCTGACCGCCAGCAGATATCCCTGAACCACGCAAAGGATCAGGGTGCCGATTCGGGTGTACTGGGTGATTTTCTGCCGGCCCCCCTCCTCCCGGACCATCTTGCCCAAGGATGGAATCACGCCCGTGGCCAGCTGCATGACAATGCTGGCGCTGATATAGGGCATGATCGTCAGGGAAAAAATCGCGCAATTCTCAAGGGCGCCGCCGCTGAACAAATTAAAAAGGCCGATGACGCTGCCCTGATCCTGCGAATCAATCACCTGCTTGAAAAATTCCCCAAGCACCAGCGGGTTGATCCCCGGGCACGGGATGGAGGCGCCAATCCGAACCACCACCACCAGCGCGAGTGTGAAGATGATGCGCTGCCGAAGCTCCGGAATCTTGAAACAATTGATGAGGGCTTGGAGCATGGCCCGGCCTCGGACGGTCCGTTTAGGACTTTACGAGGGTGAGTTTGCCACCCGCAGCCTCAAGGGCGATTTTCGCCGAACCGCTGACCGCATGGACTTCCAGAATCAGGTTCTTCGGCTTCAGTTTGCCGCCCCCGAGGAGTTTCACCCCGTCCCAGCTTCCTTTGACCAGGCCGCGGGCGCGCAATCCGGCCTCGTCCACCTTGGCACCATCCGGAAACGCCCCAAGCGTTTCGAGATTCACCGGGGCGTAACGGGTTGCAAAATCTTTATTATTGAAGCCACGCTTGGGAATACGCCGAATGAGGGGCATCTGACCGCCCTCAAAGCCGAGGCGGATGCTACCTCCGGAACGGGCTTTCTGGCCCTTGTGACCCTTGCCGGAGGTTTTGCCGTGGCCGGAACTTTCGCCGCAGCCCACTCGTTTCCGCCGATGCCGGGCGCCGGGGCGAGGAATCGTGGTGCTCATCAGGCGTCCTTTCCTTTTTCGGGCTTCTTCTTGCCGCGGGTCTCCAGAATCTGGGATCGGGTCCGCAACCGGGAAAGTGCATCCACGGTGGCCTTCACCACGTTGGCGGGATTGCTGGAGCCCATCGACTTGGCCAGAATATCCTTCACTCCGGCCGCCTCGAGCACGGCCCGGACGCCGCCCCCGGCGATCAGGCCGGTACCAAGCGAAGCGGGACGCAGTAAGACTTTTCCGCCCCCAAATGCCCCGGTCACCTCATGGGGAATAGTGCTGGGTCCAATCTGGTAACCATGCAGATTTTTCTTCGCGTTTTCTGTGGCCTTACGGATCGCTTCGGCCACTTCCCGGGCCTTGCCGAAACCCACGCCCACTTTCCCCTTGTTGTCCCCCACGACGAGCAAGGCGCTGAAGCTGAAGCGACGACCCCCCTTGACCACCTTGGCGCACCGGTTCACAAACACGACTTTCTCAAACATGTCGGAAGGCGTGCGGGTGCGGTCCCGGCGGGAGACGACCGGCTCAGCCGTCGGGATGAACTCGGAGGTCTTGGAAAAGGCCTTTTCCGGAACGGCTTCCACGGTTTTGGGCGCTTCGGTTTCTGGAGTTGCGGGAGCTGAACTCATTCTGCCTTCCTTCCTAAAATTTTAGGCCGGCCTGCCGGGCGGCTTCGGCAAAGGCCTTGACCTTGCCTTGATAAAGAAAACCACCCCGGTCAAACACCACGGCGGAAATGCCTTGGGAGGAGGCTTTTTCTGCCAGCGCCTTGCCCACCTGGGCCGCACCCTTGGCGTTGGGCTTGGCACCCTTGTGGGACTCCTGGGTTGTCGCCACCGCCGCGAGGGTTTTTCCCGCCGTGTCGTCGATGAGCTGGGCGTAAATGTGTTTGCCGGTAAAGGCCACACAAAGGCGGGGCTTGCCGGTCTGTCCGCGGACCCGCAGGCGAATCCGGGCATGGATCCGGTGGCGGCGCTCGCGACGATGCTTGGACGGATTAGGCATGATGAATTAGGCCGACTTGCTCTGCGCAGTCTTGCCCTCCTTGCGGCGGATGATTTCGCCGGCAAAACGGACACCCTTCCCCTTGTAAGGCTCGGGCGGATAATAACCCCGGATGTCGGCCGCCACGGCTCCGACCAGTTGCTTGTCGACGCCTTCGATGGTGAGTTGGGTATTTTCCGTCACCGTCACCTTGATCTCCGGCGGCACGGGATAATCAATCGGATGGGACTTGCCGAGATTCAGCACCAGTTTTTTCCCCTGCAAATTGGCTTTGAAGCCGACCCCGTGGATTTCAAGTTTTTTGGTGTACCCCGTGGCCACGCCCTCCACCACGTTTTTCACGAGGCTACGGGCCAAGCCGTGGAGCGAGCGGGCTTCGCGATCCTCGGCGTCCCGCACCAGAAGGATTTGGTTCTTGTCCAGTTTGGCGCTGATTCGCGGAGGCAGGTCCAACCCCAGTTTGCCTTTGGGGCCCTCTGCCTTGAGGCGCGACCCCTCCAGGGCCACCTTGACGTTGGCCGGAACGGTCACCGGGGCTTTGCCAATGCGGGACATTACCAGACCACGAGGAGAAGCTCCCCGCCCACATTCTGTTTCTTGGCCTCATCCCCGCTCAACACCCCGCGCGGGGTGGAAAGAATCGGCACGCCCAAACCGCCCAAATACTTCGGGATTTCCCGGGATCCCACGTAGCGGCGCAAACCGGGCTTGGACAGACGCTTGATGCAGGTGATCGCCCGCCCCTGGCGGGTCCGCGCGGCCTTAAGCGTGATGTGAAAGTCAGCGTGACCGGCATCTTTCTTCAGCTCGAAATCTTCGATAAATCCTTCCTTTTTCAGGATGGAGAGAATGTCTCCCCGCATGCGGGAGTGAGGCGCCCTCACCCGCTTCAAGCCGGCCACAGAGCCGTTGCGGAGGATGGTCAGAAAATCAGCAAGGGGATCGGTCATCATAAAAATGCTTACCAACTGGCCTTGGTGACGCCGGGAATCTCACCCTTCAGGGCCATTTCCCGGAACTGGATCCGGCTGATCCCGAACCGCCCGAGGTAGGCACGCCGCCGCCCGGTGATCGAGCACCGGTTGTATTTCCGGCTCGGAAACTTCGCCTTTTTCTTTTGCTTAAGCCGCCAGCACTTCTTGGCCATTGGTTTTCTCCTTGGGGGCCGCCTTGGCGGCGTCCGGCGCGTGGGAACGTTCGATGAACGGCATGCCCATGCGCAGCAGCATTTCCCGGGTTTCTTCCCGGTCTTTGCCCGTGGTGACAAAAGTGACGTCAAACCCGAGATTCCGCTTCACCTTGTCCAATTCGATTTCGGGGAAAATGGTGTGATCCTTCACGCCCAGCGTATAGCCACCGCGGCCGTCAAACCCTCCGTTCGGCACCCCGCGAAAGTCACGGATGCGGGGAAGCGCCATCCGGGTGAACCGCAGAAAAAATTCATACATCCGCTTGCCGCGGAGGGTCACCTTGCAGCCGATCTCCTGATGCAGGCGGAGTTTGAAGTTGGAAATGCTCTTTTTGGATCGGGTCTTCACTGGCTTTTGCCCGGAAACCAAGGTCAGGTCATGGAGAGCGTCTTCCAAGGCCGCTTTGACATCCTGGGACGAACCGGTGGAGCAATTCACCACGATCTTTTCGAGCTTCGGCACCTGCTGGATGTTCTGGTAGTTCCGCCCCTGCATCATCGCCGGGACGACTTCCTTGACATACAGTTTCTTGAGATCGCACTCCATGGCTTATTTCTTGCCCTTGGCGGGCTTCTCCTTCCCCTTTTTATCATCCCGCTTGCCGATGGCCGGGCGATGCACGAGCCGCACGTTGGAAACATGAATGGTGCCCTCGCGCTCGATGACCCCGCCCTTCGGGTTGTCTTGGGTCGGACGAACGTGCCGCTTGATCAGGTTAACGCCCTCAATCAGCACCCGATGGTCGTCGGTTTTCACTTCAAGGATTTTTCCCTTGCGACCCCGATGGGCCCCGGTGATTACCTCCACCTCATCCCCTTTGTGCACGTGGAAGGAATTCATCAGATAACCTCCGGGGCCAGCGAAACGATCTTCATGAAATTTTTTTCCCGTAACTCGCGGGCCACCGGGCCAAAGATCCGGGTGCCGCGTGGATTTTGGTCCTTGTCGATAATCACCGCCGCATTGGTGTCAAAGCGCAGGTAGGACCCATCCGGCCGGCGAACCGGGAAGCGGGTGCGGACCACCACCGCCCGGACCACTTCGCTCTTCTTGACGGTGCCATCCGGAGCCGCCTCCTTGACATTGGCGGTGATCACGTCCCCCACCCGCGCGAAACTGGTTTTGCGGCCAATCACGCCAATCATCGTCGCCTTGCGGGCGCCCGTATTGTCGGCGATATCCACCCAGGAACGAATCTGGATCACGGGTTTGCCCCCACCGAGGTTTCCGCCTGGGCAATCACCTCCACCAGCTGCCAGCGTTTTAACTTGCTGAGCGGTCGACATTCCGCAATGCGCACCGTGTCGCCTTGCTTCGCTTTCTTGTCGCCATCGTGAGCGTAGAACTTCTTCTGAAATTTCACGATTTTTTTGTACTGGGGGTGCGGAAACCGGCGCTCCACCCGCACCACGATAGTCTTGTCCATCTTGGCGGAAATCACCTGCCCGATCCGCTCCTTCAAGACCACGTGGGATTCGCCGGCGCTCATCGTTTGCCTTTCCCTGCGGCGGCCTGCTGAGCCTCGCTCTTGGCGGTCTCCATCCGGGCCAAAGTGCGCCGGATTTCACGGAGTCGGTTGGGCTTTTCAAGCTGGCCGGTGGTCTGCTGGACGCGCAGCTGGAACCGCTCCCGGCGGAGTTCCTCCGCCTTGCGTCCCAGCTCGGCCTCTTTCAGCCCACGGATCTCTTCCATCTTCAAAAGATCAACCTCCTCGCGCGGCTCACAAAACGGTTACGCATTGGCAACTTGCTCGCGGCCAGCCGGAAACATTCCCGCGCGTCCGCTTCGGCCAGACCGTCGAGCTCGAAAATAATAGTCCCGGGCTTGATGACAGCCACCCAAAATTCCGGCTGTCCTTTCCCCTTTCCCATGCGGGTTTCCGGCGGGCGGGCAGTCACGGACTTGTCCGGAAACACCCGGATCCAGAGCTTTCCGCGGCGGTTCATGTTGCGGGTCAAGGCCACCCGGGCCGCCTCGATCTGGATGTTCGTCAGCCAGCACCGCTCCAGGGACTGCAGGCCGTAGGAACCGAAGGAAAGGTGGATATTCCGGGAGGCAAAACCCTTGCGGCTACCCCGCTGGGTTTTGCGGAACTTCACGCGTTTGGGAATCAGCGGCATGACTTAATTCCCCTCTCCCTGGCAAATCCAGACCTTGACGCCAATTTTACCCGCCACCGTGTGGGCTTCCGCAAAACCGTAATCAATGTTGGCCCGGAGGGTGTGCAGCGGAACTTTCCCCTCGTGGTACTGCTCCGACCGGGCGATTTCCCCGCCGCCCAGTCGCCCCCCCACGCGGATTTTTACGCCGGCGGCCCCAAAATCCAGGGCTGTCTGCATCGCCTTTTTCACCGCCCGCCGGAAGGAAACCCGCCGCTCCAATTGCAGGGCGATGTTCTCCGCCACGAGTTGGGCATCCAGTTCGGGGTTCTTGATCTCTTTCACGTCGATCAGGACTTCCCGTTCCGGGGTCAGGGCCTGGGTCTCCTCGCGCAGCTTATCCAGCTCGCTAGCCTTGCGACCGATCACCAGGCCGGGCCGGGCGGTGTGCAGGGTCACGCGCACACGGTTGGAGGCCCGCTCAATCACCACTTTGGAAATGGCCGCACTTTCCAGCCGCTTCTTGATGAAGTTGCGAATGGTGTAATCCTCGTGCAGGAACACGGGAAAATTCTTTTTGTCGGCATACCAGATCGAGCGCCAATTGCGCTGCACCGGAAGCCGGAAACCGACGGGGTTGGTCTTTTGTCCCATAAAACTATTCCTTGGCCGAGGCCTTCGCCTTGGCGGGTTTCTTTTCTTTGGTCTCTTTCTTCACCTTGGACTGGCTCTCCTCGGCCGAGGCTTCCTTCAACGTGATCCGGATGTGGCTGGTTCGTTTGCGAATCGGACCGGCACTTCCGCGGGCTTTGGGTTGAAACCGGTGGAAAGTGGGCCCTTCTCCCACCTGGACTTCGTGCACCACCAGCTTTTCGGCCGGAATGGAGAGCTGGCTCTCCGCGTTAGCCACGGCCGAACGCAGGGTCTGCACGAGCAGACGCGCGGACTTTTGCGGGGCAAAGCGCAGTCGGGCATCGGCTTCGGGGGCCGCCAAGCCCCGCAGGCAGCGGGCAATATCGCGGATCTTGAAAGCCGACATCCGGGCGTATTTCATTTCTGCGCGGGCGAGGCGGGTCTCCGTGCTCATTTCTCGGCCAACACCGACACGCGGTCCCCCACTTCGAGTTGGATTCCTTGGCCCAACTGTTCCGGCAGTCCCGCAGAGGTCATCTCGCGCACCTCAATCAAGCGACAACTGCCGATCACTCGATCCTGACGCAAAATCCGGAAGGGCATCCCTTCCTGGGCTCCCTGCAGACTGCCGAGATTGAGCACCACGGCCTGCTGGTTACGATCCACCGCCACGATTTGGGCATCCGTCAACCCCGTGGCGACAGCACGGGGCTCGGCATCCCGTTGCTGGCTCGCCTCCAGCGTCCGCTTGGCCGATTCGAAAGCGGACCGGGCCGCCGCCTTTTTGGCCATGTCCGTTTCGGCGGCCCATTGGACCGCCGCCGCCACCACTGCCTTGGCCTTTTGCAAAATCTCCATACGGGCCCTTTCGGAACGGAGCAATTCCCCGGCAAGGCGGGCCACTTTGTCGTGACTGTCCCGCGCTTCGGGGCTGAGCGTGGCCACCCCCAGCAACTCATCGCGGCGCTTGAGATCCAGCCAGGCTTCCCGATAGGCCTTGGCTTCTGCCTGCGCCATCGCCAATGCATCCACGGGGGCGGAGTTGGCCGCAAAAACAGAGGCTGCCGAAACCATGAGGAGGGCCAGGGTCGGCTTCATTTCGTCACCTTCTCGGTGTGGCCACCATGCTTCTTGAAGACCCGCGTCGGCGAAAACTCCCCCAGCCGGTGCCCGACCATATTTTCGGTCACAAATACCGGGTTGAATGCCTTGCCGTTGTGGACCAGAAAAGTGTGGCCGACGAATTCGGGCGCGATCATGGAACGCCGGGACCAGGTCTTGATCGGCTTTTTGGAAGTCCCCATTTTCTGCACCTTGATCATCAGGTGGTCGTCCATGAACGGACCCTTTTTCAGACTGCGACTCATGAGCTCTTCTTCTTTCTCCGGTCCTGCACAATGAACCGGTTGGAGGGCTTGTGGCGGTGGCGGGTCTTCAGGCCTTTGGCCAGCTGGCCCCACGGAGAAACCGGATGTTGGCGGCCGCCGCCACCCTTGCTCTTGCCCTGACCCCCACCCATCGGGTGGTCGATCGGATTCATGACCATGCCCCGGACATGGGGCCGCCGGCCCAGCCACCGGGCGCGCCCCGCTTTTCCTAAAGTAACTTTTTCGTGGGCCACGTTCCCCACTTGTCCGATCGTGGCATAGCAATCAGCGTGTACTCGGCGGACCTCCCCGGAGGGCAATTTCAGGAGCGCATAATCCCCGTCGATGGCCGTGCAAATGGCGGCCGTTCCGGCGGAACGGACAATCTGCGCACCCTTGCCTGGGGCCAGTTCCAAATTGTGCAGGGGTAGGCCAAGGGGAATCTTGCGCAGCGGCAGCGCGTTGCCGATTTCCGCCGGAGCCGAGGGACCGGCCGCCACTTGGGCACCGACCTGCAGACCTTCGGGTGAGAGGATGTAGGCGCGATCCTTGGGGCCGTATTCCACCAAAGCCAGCCGGGCGGACCGGTTCGGATCATATTGAATCCCAAGGACCCTGCCGGGGCTGGGACGCTTGCGCCGGTTCCACTCGATAATCCGGAACTTCTTTTTATGACCTCCGCCGCGGTGGCGGGAGGTCATTCGTCCGTAGGCGTTCCGGCCACCCGTCCGGCGCTTGATCTCGAGAAGCTTTTTCTCAGGTTTGGACTCCCGGGTCAGTTCCGAGAAGTCCCGGAGCACGGTGTAGCGGAGCGACGGGGTCAGCGGACGGAATTCTTTGAGGGCCATGGTCGTGCTCCTTAGGCGGTTTCGATCTTTTGACCTGCAGCCAGCGTCACGATCGCCCGCTTGGTATGGTTTTTGCGGCCCGGCTCACCCCGGCGGGAACGGCGGGTTTTGCCGCTGCGGCGAAAAGTGTTCACGCGAAGGACCTTTTTACCGAACAGCGAGCTGATCGCCTGGCGGATCTCGAGCTTGGTGGCGTCCGGCGCTACCTCGAAAAGATACTGGTTATGGGCGGAAGCCAGCCGGGTCCCCTTCTCGGAAACACAAGGACGGTGGATGACCTCGGTGGGCGATCTCACGGCTTCCCCTCGGTTTTGGCGGGCTTCTGCAGACGCTTGCCCAGCTCAGTCCAGGCGTCCTCGGCGATCAGCACCTGGCGGCGGCGCATCAAATCCTCGGCATTCACTTCCCGGGCGGTGCGCAGATCCACCTCGCGGAGATTTTGCGCGGCCTTGAGCAAATTCTTTTCCGGCTGCTTGGAGGTCACGATAAGGCAGGAAAGCGGTAGACCGGAATCCTTGATCCAACCGATCAGTTCCTTGGTCTTCGGCGCCTTCAGGGCCGGCACGGAGCCGGTGTGGAGCGTCCCCTTGCTGGCGATATCGCTGATCGCGCGACGCAGGGCGGTCTTGAGAACGGTCTTGGGAAGATTCTTGCGGTAGTCGCGGGGTTTCGGACCGAACGCCACGCCACCGCCCACCCAAACGGGCGAGGACTTGTAACCCGCCCGGGCGCGGCCGGTCCCCTTCTGTCTCCACGGCTTCTTGCCGGAGAGATCGACGGTGGCCTTGGTCAGTGTGCTATGCGTGCCGGAACGGCGGGCGGCACGGTAGGCGGTCACCGCCTCGTGCAACGCCTGGCTGGCCTTGCGGTTCTTGTACAGCTCCACCCCGAGGGCTTTCTCGGCGGCGGCAAGGTTGATGGCTTTGGATTTGCTCATCGAAAATTTTTCAGGCCTTCACCTCGGCTTTGATGGCGTCACGCACGATCACCAGGCTGCCGTTCGGACCTGGCACCGCTCCGCGCACCAGCAGGAGCTTGTCGTTCTCCCGGACCTGGACGACCTTCAGATTCTGGACGGTGCAGTTGTCGCCACCGAACGTCCCGGGCATGCCCGCGTTCTTATAGACGCGGCCGGGGGTGGAACGGCAACCGATGGCTCCGTTCCGGCGGTGGGTGGTGGAACCGTGAGCGTCCGCCTGTCCGGCGTAGTTGTGCTTCCGCATGACCCCGTGGAAGCCCTTGCCCTTGGAAACTCCGAGCACGTCGACCAGTTGGCCGGCCTTGAAACGGGTCAGGTTCACCTCGGCGCCCGCGGCCAGGTCGGCCGGAGCCGCCCGGAACTGGCGGAGCGCGAGGGGGTTCTTCCTCCCCTGCTTCTCAAACGCCACCCGCTGCGCCTTGTTGGTGCGCGTGGCTTTGCGTTCGCCGGTCCCCATCACCACGGCCTTCACCCCGTTTTTCTCGGGGGTGCGAACCTCGTACACGGTGTTGGTTTCAGCGGAAATGACGGTCACGGCGGTGGCTTGGCCCTGGTCGTCATAGACCCGGGTCATGCCCACCTTCTTTCCGATCATGCCAAAACGCTCGATCATGGTTTCTCCTTTAAATCTTGATGGTGATGTCCACCCCGGCCGGGAGGTTGAGCTTCTTCAGCTCGTCCACGGTCTTTCCGGAGGGCTCAAGGATATCGAGGAGCCGCTTGTGGGTGCGGATCTCGAACTGCTCCATGCTCTTCTTGTCGCAGTGCGGGGAGCGGTTGACGGTGTAGCGCTCGATCTTGGTCGGCAGCGGGATCGGGCCGGCCACGCGGGAACCGGTGCGATTCGCGGTTTCGGCGATCTCGCCGGCCGCCTTGTCGAGGAGGCGGTAGTCAAAGGACTTGAGGCGGATGCGGATGCGGGTCGCGGGCATGGCTTATCCTTTCTTTTGCTGCGTCACGGCCGCCAGAACGCTGGACGGCACCTGCTCAAAGTGGGACGGCTCCATGGAGTAGGCGGCGCGGCCGCGGGACAAGGAGCGAATCGTGTTCACGTAACCAAACATTTCGGCCAGCGGCACCTCGGCCTTCACCACCGAGGTCAGATTCTTGGAATCCACATTCATAATCTTTCCGCGACGGCGGTTGATGTCGCCGAGAATGTCGCCCTGGAACTCGTCGGGCGTGGAGCACTCCACCGACATGATCGGCTCCAACAGGATCGGACCGGCCTTCTGCATGGCGTCCTTCACCGCAAAAATCGCCGCCATCTTGAAGGCCAACTCGTTCGAATCCACCTCGTGATAGGAGCCGTCCATGATCTGGATCTTCATGTCGATCACCGGGCTGCCGTGGATGACGCCGTTGAGCAGGGCCTCTTCCACGCCCTTCTTCACCGCCGGGATGTACTCCTTGGGGATGTTCCCGCCGGTGACCTTGTTCTCGATCTCGATCCCTTTGCCGCGCTCCTGGGGGGCAACCTGCAAAATGACGTGGCCATACTGGCCACGACCACCGGACTGTTTGATCAGCTTCCCCTCACCCGGTGAAGATTTGGTGATGGTTTCCCGGTAGGCGATCTGCGGGGCGCCCGCGTTGGTTTCCACGCTAAACTCGCGCTTGAGACGATCGCAAATGATCTCGAGGTGGAGCTCGCCCATCCCGCTGATGATGGTCTGGCCGGTCTCCTCGTTGGTCTTCACCATAAAAGTCGGATCCTCTTCGGACAGGCGCTGCAGGGCCTCGCCCATCTTTTCGCGATCGCCCTTGGTCTTCGGTTCCACCGCCATCGAGATCACCGGCTCCGGAAAACTGGGTGGTTCGAGGGTGATTTCAAACTCTTCGTTGCAAAGGGTGTCCCCGGTGGCGATGTCCTTCAGACCTACCGTGGCGGCGATATCCCCCGCGAAAACCGTGTCGATATCTTCCCGCTTGTCGGCCTGGATCTGGACAAGGCGGCTGACCCGCTCCCGTTTCCGGGTGCGGGAGTTGTAGATGAACTCGCCCTTGCTGAGCTTGCCGGAGTAAACGCGGAAGAAGATCAGTTTGCCCACGTAGGGATCGGTCCAGAGCTTGAAGGCCAGCGAGCAGAATTTCTCGCCATCATCCACCTTCACAGGAATCCGCTCTTCGGGATTCTCCGTGCTGTGCCCCACCGCCGGGGGAATGTCGATCGGGCTGGGAAGGTATTCCACCACCGCGTCGACCAAGGCTTGCACGCCTTTGTTTTTGAAGGCGGAGCCCCCCACCACCGGCACCAGCTTGTTGGCGATCACCACCCGGCGGATGGCTTCCTTGAGCTGCTTGGCAGTCGGACGTTTTTCCTCCAGGAACAGGTTAGCCACTTCCTCATCGACGTCGGCCACGGCTTCAACGAGCCGATCCAAACCCTTTTTGGCCTCATCCTTGAATTCGGCCGGGATGTCGGCGATCTCATAGGTTGAACCAAGGTTTTTGCTATCGGTGTAAAGAAACGCCTTTTGGTTGATCAAATCGATCTGGCCCAGGAGTTTGTCTTCCTTGCCGAGCGGAAGAAGAATCGGCACCGCGTTGGCGCCCAACTTGGTCCGCATTTCATGGACGGCCTTCTCAAAATCCGCGCCCGTGCGGTCCATTTTATTGACGAAAGCGATCCGCGGCACCCCGTACTTGTTGGCCTGCCGCCAAACCGTCTCACTCTGCGGCTGCACCCCGGCCACCCCGCAGAACACCGCAATCGCACCGTCGAGCACCCGGAGGGAGCGCTCCACCTCGGCGGTAAAGTCGACGTGTCCGGGAGTGTCGATGATGTTGATGCGGTTCTTGGTCTTCTCGAAGGACTTCACCAGGCCGGGCTCTTCGCGCACCGGCCAGAAGCAGGTGGTGGCGGCGGAGGTGATGGTGATGCCGCGCTCGCGTTCCTGCTCCATCCAGTCGGTCACGGTGGTGCCTTCGTGCACCTCACCGATCTTGTGGATGCTACCGGTGTAAAAAAGAATCCGCTCCGTCAGCGTGGTCTTCCCGGCGTCGATGTGCGCACAGATCCCGATGTTGCGGGTGCGCTCGAGGGTGTAGGGCCGGGTGGCTCCGTTGGCGGCGGGAGGCATGGTCGTCTCCTTACCAGCGCAGGTGGGCGAAGGCCCGGTTGGCCTGCGCCATGCGGTGGGTTTCGTCCCGCTTCTTCACGGCGTTGCCCTGCCCGGCCGCGGCATCGCGGATTTCCTGGGCGAGGGCTCTCTCAAAAGCGACTCCCTTGCGGTTATTGGCGAGATCCACGATCCAGCGGAGCGCGAGGGAGAGTTGGCGTTCCGGGCTGGTTTCCACCGGCACCTGGTAGGTGGCGCCACCAACGCGGCGGGACTTCACCTCGAGACGGGGCTTCACGTTGTCGACTGCCTTCGTGACGACGGCGAGCGGGTCCCCGCCCGCGCCGCCCTCGTTGGCACGCTTAATGGCGTTGTAAACCAGGCGGCTGGCGGTGGAGAGTTTGCCGCGGCGCAGCACGTAACCGATCATCCGGCCGACCAGCGGGCTTTCGTAAACGGGATCCGCGTGGATCGGGCGGGATTCATGACGACGACGGCGGGACATACCTTCTTCTCCTTAGGCCTTGGCCGGCTTGGCCTCGGCCGCCGCTTTGGCTGCGCCGCCGCCTTTGGGACGTTTGACGCCGTATTTGGATCGGGAAACGAGACGGGCAAGCTTGTTGGTGTTGCTGGGACCGGAGGCACCGAGGGCGTCGAGGGTACCGCGGACGATGTGGTAACGGACGCCGGGCAAGTCCTTCACACGGCCACCCCGGACGAGGACGATGGAGTGTTCCTGCAGATTATGGTTTTCCCCGGGGATGTAGGCGATGACCTCTTCCCCGTTCGTCAGACGGACTTTGGCAACCTTACGGAGAGCGGAATTCGGCTTTTTCGGCGTGCGGGTCATCACCTGGAGACAGACGCCGCGGCGCTGGGGGCAACCGTGCAGGGCGGGGGCCTTCGTGCCGCGCTTGAGGGCGGCCCGGCCAAATCGCACCAACTGGTTGATCGTCGGCATTTCGTTCTCCCCCGCAGACGTCCCTAGACAGCAAGCATCCCCTTGGCGGGTTCCATGAAGCGCGTGGCGCACGCATGGAGGAAGATCTCCTCAGACCTTCACATGCCGACTGACCTAATCCGGCTATTCCCTTTCAGGCTCCGGTCGGATGACAGCGGAACTGAAAACCCTGCCTACAAAGCCCTTTGTTGACAAGGGTTTTCCGAGGTTTTTTCGGGTCAGCTGGCCAAAGCCGTTGGGATATCGAGAGCCACCTTTCGGGACCTCTCCTCCTCTGGCGCGGTCACAACGAGCGGATCTCCCACAGGCTCACCGAGATGCAGAAGCTTAATCTTCCGGTAGGCGCTGAAGCCTGTTCCGGCCGGGATGAGGTGACCCATGATCACGTTCTCCTTGAAGCCCTGCAGCTTGTCGATTTTACCCAGCGTGGCCGCATCGGTAAGAACCCGGGTGGTGTCTTGGAAGGAGGCCGCCGAGATAAAGCTGTCGGTTTCCAGCGAGGCCTTGGTGATCCCCAGCAACACCGGAGTCGCCTCGGCCGGCTTTCCGCCCTTCCCTTCAATCTCCTTGTTCTCCTCCTCAAAGGCCATCCGGTCGATCTGTTCGCCCCAAAGGAAGCGGGTGTCGCCCGGCTCGGTGATCTTCACCTTGCGCAGCATCTGACGGACGATGATCTCAATGTGCTTGTCGTTGATCTCGACGCCCTGCAGCCGGTAGACCTCCTGCACCTCGTTGACGAGGTACTCCTGGAGCTCCTGCGGTCCGCAAACCTCGAGGATTTCATGCGGCACCACCGGACCTTCGGTAAGCTGCTGACCCTTTTTCACCGTGTCGCCCTTGTAAACGATCAGGTGCTTGGACAGCGGAATGAGATGCTCTTCTTCCACACCGGTCTCCGCATCCTTGATGACGAGCTTCTTTTTCCCGCGGACGTTGCCCTGCAGGTCGATAATCCCGTCGATCTTGGCGATCTCGGCCGCATCCTTGGGACGCCGGGCCTCGAACAGCTCGGCCACCCGCGGCAGACCGCCGGTGATATCCTTGGTCTTGGTGACCTTCCGGGGCGTTTTCGCCATCCGTTGTCCGGCGCGCACTTTCTCCCCGTCCTTCACTTCAATGTGGGCTCCGGCCGGGATGCTGTACGCTGCCACCACCGCGCCCGCCTCGTCCACAATGGCGATCTGCGGGTGCAGGTCTTCCTTGTGTTCGATGATCACCGTGCCGACGAGCTTGGTGGTCTCGTCGGTCTCGCGCTTCATGGTCACTCCTTCGAGGATGTCCTTGAACTCCACACGCCCGGCCTTTTCGGTCAGAATGGAAATGTTGTAGGGATCCCACTGGACAAAGCTCTGACCCTTTTTGACCTTACCACCTTCGGGCACCGAGATCATGGAGCCGATCACCACCGGGTAACGCTCCAGTTCGCGGCCATCCTCAGCGTGGATGCTGATGAATCCGTTCTTGTTCAGCACAATGTCGTGTCCTTCGAGGGCCTTCACCGTGCGAAGGTCAGTGTACTGCACCGTGCCGTCGTGCTTCGCCTTGATTTGCGGCTGTTTGAAGACCTGGGAGGCCGTCCCACCGATGTGAAACGTCCGCATGGTCAGCTGCGTGCCGGGCTCGCCGATTGACTGGGCCGCGATGATCCCGACCGCCTCGCCGAGCTTGGCGCTTTGATTGGTGGCCAGGTTCAGACCGTAGCAGGCGGCGCAAACGCCCCGCTTGGTTTCACAGGTCAGGGCAGACCGGATCTTGACCCGCTCCATACCGAGAGCCTCAATCGCGATGGCCGCCTTCTCGCTGATAATTTCGCCCGCAGCCACCACCTTTTTCTTGCTAACCGGGTCCACGATGTCGTCCACGGAGGTCCGGCCGTAAATGCGGTCGCGCAAGCGGACGATCTCATCGTCCCCCTCCAGGATGGCTTTGACCCAAATGCCCCGTTCGGTGCCGCAATCCGGCTCGCGGATAATGATGTCCATGGCCACGTCGCAAAGCTTGCGGGTCATGTAGCCCGAGTCCGCGGTCTTGAGAGCGGTGTCAGCCAAACCCTTGCGGGCGCCGTGGGTCGAGATGAAATACTCCAACACGGACAGACCCTCACGGAAGCTGGCCGTAATCGGCCGCTCGATGATTTCGCCCGAGGGCTTGGCCATCAGTCCGCGCATGCCCGCCAACTGGCGGACCTGGTTGCGGTTGCCGCGTGCCCCGGAATCCACCATGAGATAGACGGGGTTGAAGTCCTTGCGGCCCTCGTTGTGCTCGAGGGTGCGGTACATGGCGGCGGAGATTTCTTCGGTCGCCTGGGTCCAGATATCGACGATTTTGTTGTAACGCTCACCGTCCGTGATGGCACCCATCCGGTACTGCTTCTCGACTTGTCCCACCGCCTGGCGGGCCCGGTCGATCACCTGCGGTTTGTCTTCGGGGATGATCATGTCATCGATCCCGATGGAAACACCCGCCCGGGTGGCGGAAGAGAAGCCGAGATCCTTCAGCTTGTCGAGGCACTCCACCGTCGTGTTGTGACCGCACTTTTCGTAGCAGCGGAGAATGATCTCCCCGAGTTGCTTCTTGCCAGCGGCCTTGTTGAAGAAACCAACCTCCGACGGCCAGATGCCGTTGAAGCGGACCCGGCCGGGGGTGGTTTCAATGAACTTCTTGGTCGCGTCCCCGAATACGGTTTCCTTCCCGAAATCCGGATTCTTGAAGAGGATGAAGTCGTGGGTCTTGATGCTCCCCTCGCTCACCGCGAAATCGACCTCGTCGGCGTTCGCAAAAACGCTCAACCGCTTTTTCTTCTCCACCTTCTCCGTTGAACGGACCGGGTTTTGGGTGAGATAGTAGCAACCCAAAGTGATGTCCTGGCTGGGCGTGGTGATCGGGCGGCCGTTGCTGGGGCCGAAGATGTTGTTCGGGGCCAGCATGAGCAGCCGGGCCTCGAGCTGGGCTTCCACGCTGAGCGGCACGTGCACCGCCATCTGGTCACCGTCGAAGTCCGCGTTATAGGCGGTGCAAACCAGCGGATGAATCCGGATGGCGTCGCCTTCAATAAGTTTCGGCTCAAACGCCTGCACGGATAGACGGTGCAGCGTCGGGGCGCGGTTCAGAAGGACGGGATGCTCGCGGGTCACCTCGTCGAGGGTGTCCCACACAATGGATTCCCGCTTCTCGATCATCTTCTTGGCGCTGCGGACGGTGTGCACCTGGCCGAGCTCCTTGAGCCGGCGGATAATGAAGGGCTCAAAGAGCACCAACGCCATCTTCTTGGGCAGACCGCACTCGTTCAGCTTCAGCTCAGGCCCGATCACAATCACGGAACGGCCGGAGTAGTCGACGCGCTTGCCGAGCAGGTTCATCCGGAAACGACCAGTCTTGCCCTTGAGCATGTCGGAAAGTGACTTGAGCGGGCGGTTCCCTGCCCCGGTGACTGCCCGGCCGTGGCGGCCGTTGTCCATGAGGGCGTCGACCGCCTCCTGCAACATCCGCTTTTCGTTGCGGATGATGACCTCGGGGGTCTTCAACTGGAGGAGATTGCGGAGACGGTTGTTCCGGTTGATCACCCGGCGATAAAGGTCATTCAGGTCGGACGTGGCAAAACGGCCGCCTTCCAACGGCACCAACGGACGGAGATCTGGGGGGATCACCGGCAGCACTTCAAGAACCATCCACTCCGGACGGGCCCCGGCCTGGATAAAGCCCTGTACCAGCTTCAGCCGCTTGGCGACCTTCTTGCGGGTCTGCTTGCTGCGGGTCTGTTCCAGCTGCTGTTCCAATTCCACGGCCAACTCGTCCAGATCGATCTTCTTGAAAACGTCCCGGATCGCCTCGGCGCCCATCTTGGCAACGAAGGAATCCCCGTATTGCTCCTGGGCCTCGCGATATTCGGTCTCCGTCAGGAGCTGCTTCGGCTTCAGCGGCGTCTTTCCCTCATCGATGACCAGATAATCCTCGTAGTAGATCACCCGCTCCAGCTCACGGGCGGTCATGTCCATCATCAGGCCGAGACGGCTGGGCATACACTTGTAGAACCAGATGTGGCTGACCGGCACGGCCAGCTCAATGTGGCCCATACGTTCGCGCCGCACGCGCGCCAGGGTGACCTCGACGCCGCAACGGTCGCAGATGACACCCTTGAACTTGATCCGCTTGTACTTTCCGCAGGAGCATTCGTAATCCTTGGTCGGCCCGAAGATCCGCTCGCAGAACAACCCGCCCTTCTCCGGCTTGAACGTCCGGTAGTTGATGGTTTCGGGGTTCTTCGTCTCACCGCGGCTCCAGGACAGGATCGCCTCCGGGGAGGCGACGGCGATGCTCACTTCGTCGAAGCCGACGGAGCGCTCCATGCCGAGGATTTCGCGGGCGGATTGGGTCTGTTTGTTCATGGGGGGATGGTTCTCTTGGGATAGGGGTTAAGCAGCAATGACTTCCAGCGGGCTGGGTTTCTGCAAATCCTCGTCCACGACGCGGCTGCGTTCGCCAACCTTCACGTCAAGACAGAGGCTCTGCATTTCCTTGATGAGGACGTTGAACGATTCCGGCGTGCCGGCTTCGAGCGAGTTGTCCCCCTTCACGATACTTTCATAAATGCGGGTGCGCCCGGCCACGTCGTCGGACTTCACGGTGAGGAGTTCCTGGAGGGTGTAAGCGGCGCCATACGCCTCCATCGCCCACACCTCCATCTCTCCGTACCGCTGACCGCCGTATTGCGCCTTGCCGCCCAGCGGTTGCTGGGTGACGAGCGAGTATGGACCGACCGCACGAGCATGGATCTTATCCGCAACCAGGTGGTGCAGTTTCATCATATAAATCAGGCCGACCACGACCCGCTGGTCGAACGGTTCGCCCGTGCGCCCGTCCAGCAGGAGGGACTTGCCGTCCTCATCCAGTTTCGCCTTCTTGAGGAAGTCCCGGATCTTGGTCTCGCTGATGCCGTCGAACACCGGCGTCGCCACGTTGAAGCCGAGGGCCCGGGCGGCGATCCCCAAATGGGTTTCCAACACCTGCCCGACATTCATGCGCGAAGGCACGCCAAGCGGATTGAGGATGATGTCCACCGGGGTGCCGTCCGGCAGGTACGGCATATCCTCTTCGGGAACAATCTTGGCAACCACGCCCTTGTTCCCGTGCCGGCCGGCCATTTTGTCACCCACGGAAATCTTCCGCTTGGCAGCCACATAGACTTTGACCTGCTTGATAATGCCAGGATCGATATCTTCACCGGCTTCCACCCGCTCCAGCTCCACCTCCTTTTCATTGGAGAGCTGATTAAACTTCTGTTCGAAGCTGGAAATGATTTCGCGGATCTTGATCCGGATCGGGCTCGGATCGATTTCGATATGGTTGTACACATCGGCGATTTTTCGCAGCAGCGTCTTGGTGATCTTGCGGTTCGCCGGAATAATGATTTCTCCGGTTTCCGCATTAACCACGTCGAGGGGAATCTTTTCATTGAGCAGAATGTTGGAGAGGGACTGGGTCAGTTCCTCCTTCAGCTCCGCATATTTCTTGATGAACTTGTCTTCGACGGTCTTGGTATGCTTTTTCGCCTCGCCCGGGGCCAGCTTGATGGCGTCTTTTTTGAGGCCGCCACCCGTGACCTTCACATCCATGACGATGCCGGCAGAGCCGGACGGTACCACCAAGGAGCTGTCCTTCACGTCCGCGGCCTTTTCGCCAAAGATTGCGCGCAACAGGCGCTCTTCGGGAGCCAGTTCGGTTTCGCTCTTGGGGGTGATCTTGCCGACGAGGATGTCGCCCGCTTTCACCTCCGCCCCAACGCGCACCACGCCGTCCGGTCCGAGGTTCTTCAGGGCCTCGTCGCCGACGTTCGGAATATCACGGGTGATTTCTTCCGGTCCGAGCTTTGTGTCCCGGGCGGAGATTTCAAATTCCTCGATGTGGATGGAGGTGTAGACATCCTCCTTGACCAACCGCTGGTTGAGGAGGATGGCGTCCTCGAAGTTGTATCCGTGCCACGGCATGAAGGCCACGACCACGTTACGCCCAAGAGCCAGTTCGCCGCCGTCCGTGCAGGGTCCGTCGGCGATCACCATGCCTTTGGTCACCCGCTGGCCGACCTTCACGATCGGCTTTTGGTTGATGCAGGTGCCGTTGTTCGAACGCATGAACTTGCGGAGGTTGTAGACGTAGATTCCCTTGTCCGGATCGGTCTTGAGGCGTTTCCGGTTTTCGGGAGCCTCCCCATCCTCGGTGACCAGGATCTGGTGGGCCGTGACCGAGGCCACTTTTCCCGACCCTTCACTGATCACCATGGCGTAGGAATCGCGGGCCACCTTGCCCTCCATACCCGTGCCGACGACCGGCGCTTCGGAAAGCATCAGCGGCACGCCTTGGCGTTGCATGTTGGAACCCATCAGTGCGCGGTTGGCGTCGTCGTGCTCCAGGAATGGAATCAGCGAAGCCGCCACGGAGACGAGCTGCTTGGGCGAAACGTCCATGTAGTGAACCTTGTCGGGTTCAACCTCGAGGAACTCCCCGCGGTAGCGGACGGAGACCTTCGGCGAGGTGAACTTGCCGTGGCCATCAATGGCGGAGTTTGCCTGGGCCACGATAAAGTTTTCCTCCAGGTCGGCGGTCAGGAAGTCGAGATCCTCCCGCACCCGGCCGTTTTCGACCTTGCGGTAGGGCGTTTCGATGAAGCCGAACTCATTGATCCGGGCATGGGTCGAAAGACTGGAAATCAGCCCGATGTTGGGGCCTTCCGGCGTCTCGATCGGGCAAATTCGCCCGTAGTGGGACGGGTGCACATCGCGCACCTCAAACCCGGCACGGTCGCGGCTCAACCCCCCCGGTCCAAGGGCCGAAAGACGGCGCTTGTGGGTCAATTCGCTGAGCGGATTGGTCTGGTCCATCAATTGGGATAGTTGGCTTCGGCCGAAAAAGTCGCGGATCACCGCAGACAGGGCCTTCGGGTTGATCAGTTTCTGGGGCGTCATGCCCTCCGTGTTCACGTCGAAAAGGGTCATCCGCTCCTTGACGAGACGCTCGGTTCGGCTGAGGCCGGTCCGGCATTGGTTGGAAAGAAGTTCCCCGACGGTCCGCACACGGCGACTGCCGAGATGGTCGATGTCGTCAGTGGTCCCCTCGCCAAGGCGCAGGTTGATCAGGTAACTGGTTGCCGCCACGACATCCTCTTTGGTGAGGATCCGGATTTCCAGGTCGGTTTGAATGCCGAGCTTCTGGTTCAGCTTGTGACGGCCGACGCGGCCGATGTCGTACCGCTTGGGATCGAAGAAAAGACGCTTGAGCAGCGCCTTGGCGTTGGTGACGGTGGGCGGATCGCCCGGGCGCAGCTTGCGGTAAATTTCCTTCAGCGCTCCTTCCGTATCCTTGGCCGGATCCTTCTTGAGACACTTCAGGATCGTGTCGTCCACGCGGATATCGACCACCTCGGCGCTCTTTAGCCCAAGATCCAGCAACTGCCGCACCACGCCTTTGGTCAGGGGTTCGAACGCACGGGCGACCACTAGGTCAGCGTTCGCCGTGTCTCTCACCTCCTTGATCAGCACCTTTTGACTAAGTTCATTTTCCTCCAGTCCTTCGGAAAGCTTGAGGCTCTCAATCCGGTAGAACAGGGAGATAATGTCTTCGTCCGTGCTGTAGTCCAACGCCCGCAGCAGCGTCGTGAGGAGGAACTTCCTTCGGCGCTTCCGGCGGTCGAGATGGACATAAAGCAGGTCGGAAGTGTCGTAGGACACCTCGAGCCAGGAACCGCGGTCCGGAATGATTCGATAGCTGTGCAGAATCTTCCCGTTCGCATGGACACTGGACTCAAAGCAGATACCCGGGGAACGGTGCAACTGACTGACGATGGCCCGTTCGGCGCCGTTCACGATGAAGGTCCCCTGTCGGGTCATCAGCGGGAGTTCGCCCATGTAGACGCGCTCCTCGATGGTTGATCCCTCATTGTGCAGGGCAAACGTCACGTAGAGGGGTGCGGCAAAGGTCACGCCCTCCCGCAGGCACTCGATCGGACCCATTTTGGCCGTCCCGAGCTCATAGTGGCTGAAGTCGAGTTTGATCTTCTCGTCGTACGACTCGATCGGGAAGACCTCCCGGAAGACGGCCTGAAGGCCGTAATTTTTCCGGTTCTTCGGGGTGATGTCCTCCTGGAGGAAGGACCGGTAGGAGTCCAACTGAACCTCGATGAGGTTCGGCATCTCCACCGTCTCGGGCAACCGCCCGAAATTGACCCGCTCTACTTTGGCCGCTTTTGACATGCTTTTATTCTCCTCGCCCCGGTCACCCGGGATCAGGCTTAGATTATTTGACCTCCACCTTGGCACCCGCTGCCTCAAGTTTCTTTTTGATCTCGGCCGCCTCCTCCTTGGTGGCACCCTCCTTGACGGTTTTGGGTGCGCCTTCGACCAGGGCTTTGGCATCGGCCAGACCTAGGCCGGGCACCACCGCCCGGACTTCCTTGATCACGCCGATCTTGTTGGCGCCCGCGTCCTTGAGAACGACCTCAAACGTGGTCTTCTCTTCCGCCGCTGCTCCACCGGCGCCGCCGCCCGCCGGAGCCGCTGCCGCCACCGCTACGGGTGCCGCCGCGCTCACGCCCCACTTGTCTTCGAGTTTCTTCACGAGTTCGGACGCCTCGAGAACGGTCAGGCCGCTCAGCGTCGTCACTACTTCATCCAGATTTACCGCCATGGTTTTCTCCTTCCCCTCCGCCGTCTTCCTTGGGACGGCCTTGGGGCAATGTCTTGTTGGTCCCCGAATTAGCCGGCCACACCCGTGGCCGAATTATCCCGGAAAGGCTTCCGGGCTAACTCTTGGATCTTGCCTTTACTGCTGTTCATGAAAATCAGGCGGCCGCCGCCTCGGGTTTGGACCGAACCACCCGCGCCACGCGGGCGCCCGGTTCCTGGATCAGGCGTGCCAGCGTCGCCGCCGGAGCCTGGATCGCGCCGAGCAGGCGGGCACGTAGAACCTCCGCGGAGGGCAGGTCGGCGAGCATCGTCAGCTCGGAGGTGCCGAGGAGCTTCCCGTCCATCACGCCCACGCGAAGGTTGGGACGGGTGAACTCGGCCTTGAAAGTCTTGATCACCTTGGCAGCCGCCGGGGCATCGGCTCCGCCGGAAACCACCGCGGTCTGGCCGGCCAAATCCTTGTCCATGGCCGGCATCGCCGCTTCGTTGAGGGCCCGCTTGAAAAGGGTGTTTTTCACCACTTTGACGGCCGCGCCCACCTTCCGCAGGCGCCCGCGTAGCTCGGAAAATTCCGAGACCTTCATCCCGGTGTAGTCCAGCACGATGAGATAGGGCGACGATTTCACCCAATCCTTCAGCGTGCCGATCATCACATTCTTTTCTTCTTTCATGGCCTCTCCTTATTCATCGGAAGCGACCGCTTCCGTTACCGCAAGCGGGATGCCGGGCGAAAAAGTGGCCGACAGGACGCAGTTCTTGATAAACTTGCCCTTGGCGCCGGACGGACGGGCCTTGCCGACCGAATCGATCACCGCCTGGACGTTCTCCCCCAGCTTCTTTTCCTCAAAATTCAGCTTTCCACAGCTCACGTGTAGGTTCGCACCCTTGTCGACCTTGAACTCTACGCGGCCGGCTTGGCACTCCTTCACCGCCTTGGCGGTGTCTTCCGTCACCGTGCCAGTCTTCGGATTCGGCATGAGCCCGCGGGGTCCCAGCACCTTGCCGAGCTTGCGGACCTCGATCATCGCGTCGGGCGTGGCCACAGCCACGTCGAAGTCGGCCCAGCCATCCGTCACCTTCTTGATGAGATCGGCAAAACCCACTGCGGTCGCCCCGGCGCTCTTGGCCGCTTCGGCCGCCTGGCCCTGCGCAAACACGATCACCCGCACATTTTTCCCGGAACCGTGGGGCAGACTGACGGTGCCGCGCACCACTTGGTCGGTCTGCTTCGGATCCACGCCCAGGTTGAAGGCGAGATCCACGCTGGGGTTCGCCTTGCTTTTGCCCGCGGGCAGCTTCTTTAAAATCGAGACGGCTTCGCCGACCGAATAGCGTTTCTTCGCCTCGATCAGTTTGGCGCCTTCGCGATACCGGCGGCTGGAAAGTTTGGCCATGGCGCGCTCCCTTACTCCGAGATTTCCAAACCCATTTGCCGGGCCGTGCCGGCAATGATACGGAAGGCCGCCTCGTCCGAGGCTGCGTTCAGGTCATTCCGCTTCACTTTGACGATGTCCATCACCTGCTTTTTCGAAACTTTGCCCACCTTGATCCGGTTCGGCTCCTTGGAGCCCGAGGCCAGATTCGCCGCCTTCTTGAGGAGAATGGAGGCGGGCGGCGACTTCGTGATGAAAGTGAAGCTCTTGTCCTTGTAAACCGTGATGACGACCGGAAGGATGTTGCCCCCCTCCTTGGCGGTGCGGGCGTTGAACTCCTTGCAGAACGCCATGATATTGACGCCCTGTTGACCAAGCGCCGGACCCACCGGCGGGGCCGGGTTGGCCGCCCCTGCGGGGATCTGCAAACGGATGATTCCAGTGACTTCCTTCGCCATAAAACTCCTTAGGTCTTCTCCACCTGCCAGTACTCGAGCTCGACCGGGGTGGACCGACCGAAGATGGAAACCGCCACCCGGACGCGTCCGCGCTCGGTGTCCACTTCCTCGATGACGCCTTCCTGGTTCTGGAAGGGCCCGTCGCCAACCTTGACCCGGTCGCTGACCGCAAAAATGACTTTCGGGGTCACTTTCTCCTCCTTCTCCCGGATCTGGGCCAGCATCCCCTCCACCTCGCTGGGCCGCATCGCGGCGGGCCGATCGCCATCGGCGAAACCCAGCACACCCGGCGTTTCCTTCACAAAATACCACGGCCGCTCGTTCAACTTTTTCTCGGTATCGTACAGCGCCATCTTCATGAAAATATAACCCGGATAAAGTTTCCGCTCGGTTTCCACCTTCTTCCCTCGCTTGATTTCGGAAACGCGCTCCGTCGGAATGACCACTTCCTGCACATAGTCGCCCATCTCCTCGGTTTTGATCCGGCTCATCATATGACGCTTCACGTTGCTCTCCTGACCGGAGAGGACATGCACGGCAAACCAGGCGGGCTCGAAGGTGGTGGCGGTTTCGCTCATCGTCGGGGCCTTAGAATTTCACCAGCCACCCGACCACGCGGGTAATGAGAAAGTCAAATCCGGAGGTGTAGGCCGCCAGCACCAGTGTGGTCATCGCCACCACCGCGGTGCTGTCGATCAGCTCGCGATAGCGCTTCACGCCGGTTTCGGTCGGATCCCACGGCCAGGCGCACTTCACCAATTCGGCTCGGACTTCCCCGACGAACTTGGCGATCGCGGCACGATACCGGAACAGCAGGAAGACGGCGGCGAGGGCCAGGCCCCCGACCACCGCAGTCCAAATCCAACTGCCGCCAATATTTTCAACTTCCATGTGCGTGCCTTGTGCTCCTTGTTCAGATGCAGGGCAGGAGGGACTCGAACCCCCAACCGACGGTTTTGGAGACCGCTACTCTACCAATTGAGCTACTGCCCTCCATCCGTCCGGCTGGCAGGGCCCCGCTTGCGGGCAGGGCCCCTCCCACCGGTTCTTAGTTGTTCCTGAAACTACTTCAGAATTTCCGTGACGCGGCCGGCGCCGACTGTCTTGCCGCCCTCCCGGATGGCGAAGCGGATCTGCTTCTCCATCGCAATCGGGGTGATCAGCTCGACTTCAATATCCACATTGTCTCCCGGCATCACCATTTCCACGCCAGCTTTGAGCGTGACCACGCCGGTCACGTCGGTCGTCCGGAAATAAAACTGCGGACGGTAGCCGTTGAAGAACGGAGTGTGCCGCCCCCCCTCATCCTTGCTGAGGACGTAAACCGTGGCCTTGAACTTTGTGTGCGGGGTAATCGTTCCGGGCTTGGCAATGACTTGGCCGCGCTCCACGTCCTCCTTCTTGGTGCCGCGAAGGAGCAGGCCGACGTTGTCGCCCGCCTCGGCGGTATCAAGGAGCTTGCGAAACATTTCGATATCGGTGACGGTCGTCTTGGCGGTGGCCTTGATGCCGACGATCTCCACCTCTTCCATCTTTTTCAAAACGCCCCGTTCCACCCGGCCGGTCACCACGGTGCCCCGTCCCTCAATGTTAAACACGTCCTCGACCGGCATCAAAAAGGGTTGGTCCTTCGGCCGCTCGGGGATGGGGATAAATTTATCGACGGCCTCCATCAGTTCGATGATCGGCTTGGCGGCGTCGCTCTTGGGATCGCCCGACTCCAGCGCCTTCAGCGCGCTACCCTTGATGATCGGGATTTTGTCGCCGGGGAATTCGTATTTCGAAAGCAATTCGCGGACTTCGACCTCGACGAGGTCGAGCAGGTCCTTGTCGTCCACCATGTCCACCTTGTTCAGAAAGACTACCAGGGCGGGCACGCCGACCTGGCGGGCCAGCAGGATGTGCTCGCGGGTCTGCGGCATCGGACCGTCGGCCGCGCTCACCACGAGAATCGCACCGTCCATTTGGGCGGCGCCGGTGATCATGTTTTTGACGTAATCCGCGTGACCCGGGCAGTCCACGTGGGCGTAGTGGCGGGTATCGGTCGCGTACTCAACGTGCGAGGTGTTGATGGTGATACCGCGCTCTTTTTCCTCGGGCGCGTTGTCGATCTGGTCGTAAGCGCGAGCTTCCGCCAGACCCTTTTTCGCAAGGATCGTGGTGATGGCTGCGGTTAAGGTAGTTTTGCCGTGGTCAACGTGGCCAATGGTGCCGACGTTGACGTGGGGTTTCGAACGATTGAATGCCTCTTTCGCCATAACGCTATTTCTCCTTGCTCGGGTGTGACGCCTCTCGGGTTCGCCGGGGATGAACCCGCCGTCGATATCCCCGCCCGGGGTTTTATCGCGGCCGAGCCCATGACCGGGTTTGAACCGGTGACCTCGTCCTTACCAAGGACGTGCTCTACCAACTGAGCTACATGGGCGATTGGGAACCCGGAAGGGTTCCGGATTTCGCCCGGCGTTTCCACATCGGCACAAAACTTGCTGCAAGCCGCACGACTTGGTCAGATATTTGTGACAACTAGGAACTTATAAGGATGCCAGTCGCCCGGGTCGGGTGTCAACACCCTCCTTATTAAAAAAAACCTCCTGTCATTAACCCGTCATCATTCGCAAGACATAAAAACCAACCCCAAAAAGGGCAAAAACGGCCGCAGCATAAAGTAGGAAATTGGAGCCAATTTCCTTTCCTTTCCCCTTGATGGGACTTAGGTTACGAAAGTTCTGGGGAATCCCCAAATCAATTCCGACCTCTGCCTGAAAGGCCTCCCCCGCCTCCGGCAGAGCTAGGGTAGCCCTCACCATGTTGCCTTCGTATCGAAAAGGTATCTGCCCAAACTGCACCCTGTCGCGGTCTTGCAATTGCGCCTCCGTGATCTTTTCGTCGTTTACGCGGATCCCGTTCGTGGAGTCCAAATCACGCACTTTGTACTCCTGGCCCTCCAAAACCAGGTCCGCGTGCCGCGAGGAAACGCTGCCGTGCAAAATCTGCAATTCATTCCCATCCGCACGGCCCACCCCGGCCCGCGGGGCCGTCAACTCCACCGTTAGACCCGGAAACTCTTTGCTTTCAGAAACCAGTTTTGCCATGGGAGACCGTTAACTCTTTTTTTTAACCCCGTCCAGCAGGTCGGAGAATTGCCGGAAAAAGTAAGCCGCGTCGTGGGGACCCGGCGCCGCTTCCGGATGATACTGGACGGAAAAAGCGTCGCCGGAAACCAACC
>Ga0194129_10002169_pt1 | contig 30011 bp, 26 predicted proteins | sample TA2KigCa35mmetaG_FD_150862 | JGI IMG/M metagenome (GOLD analysis project Ga0194129, IMG submission 150862) | Freshwater microbial communities from Lake Tanganyika, Tanzania - TA2015038 Kigoma Deep Cast 35m | ecosystem: Environmental > Aquatic > Freshwater > Lake | place: Tanzania: Lake...
GCAATGGTTGTCGCGCCGACCGGCAAAAAGGATTACATCGCGCAATATCAAGGCGCAATCACGAAGGCGTTGCGCGACTTGGAAGTAAGTGCGGGCAGTTTTCTCATCCCAGAAGAACTCGCGACATACAGTCCGAAATTCCTTCACCTGCTTCATAATGTCCTTGATAAACAACACATCGGTCTCCACTTGATATACAGTCAGTTCCGCACATTGGAAGGTATCGGGATTTTAAAACTCATTCTTGAGGCCAATGGATTCGCACAATTTAAAATCAAACAGTCATCGATGGGTGACTGGACGATTGATATGACGCCGGAAGAACAGGAACGCCCATGTTTCGCACTTTATACGGGAACAGAAACACCGGAAGAAAAGGAAATCATCCGTAATATATTCAATAGCAAGTGGAAGAATGTGCCGAAATCCATCACGGATAAACTCGCCCTTCGAACCACCAATAACATGTATGGCGAAGTGATTAAAATCCTGATGATTACCGCATCGGGGGCGGAAGGTATCAACCTGCGAAATGTGCGCTACGTCCATATTACGGAACCCTACTGGCACCCGGTTCGCACAGAGCAGATTATTGGTCGCGCGCGTCGTATTTGTAGCCACATCGATTTGCCGGAAGACCTGCGAACAGTGGATGTGTTTCTCTATGTTATGCGATTCACTGCGCGCCAAATGGCGAGTGACAATGACGAATCTCTCAATATTCGGATGAATGATAAGAGCAAGACGGACGGAGTGACGCCGATGAGTACAGACCAGTCGCTTTACGAGATATCCAATATCAAGGAACGGATTACCCGACAGATATTGACGGCAGTCAAGGAGTCTTCATTCGATTGTATGATTCACGCCAACGCGGATGCGAAGGAACGCCTCCAGTGTTACTCGTTTGGAATGGGGACCAACGAAGATTCTCTCGTGTATCAACCAAATATTGCGTCCGAAGAGGATGATAAGACGAAGAAGTTGAATAAACAGACGAAGAAGGTCGCATTGCGTAAATTAATTGTGAATGGGAAAGAATATGCGGAAGACCCCGACACGCATATCATTTATGACCTAGAATTGTATAACATGGGGAATTTGGTGGAACGAGGACGGCGGACAATATTGCCGGCCGACCCACAGAGGGGGGTGAGCGAGCAGTCGCGGGTCGAATTTATATAATTACGACGTCATACGTCGTCATACGTCGTCATACGTCTTCATTTACCATCGGTTTTCTTTTTAGTTTCAGAAAGATTGGGTTCGTATCTTCCTGAAATCTCACTTTGCGTGTGTCTTCCGATTCTTTTGCGGTGACTTGCGGTGGCATGGTGGCCTTCATTCTCTCGGAGATTTCATCCAGGTCTCGTTGACGCGCCGCAATTCTCTCGGCAATCAGTCGTTCCATATCATCGCCGAGAGGACTGTCGTCGCTATTGTTGCGCGACACATTATCCAAATCCACGATTTCTATATTCGCAGATGCCGCTGGCGCGTGTTCGGGTGCGTGTTCGGGTGTGGGCGCGGGCGCTGGCGCCGGTCTTGTTTTGATTCGTGGTGCATGGTCTCTCGGAAAATCAGAAAAATCGATTTCTGGTGGACGTGGAACTTCAAAATACGACCGCATCTCGGCTTCTTGCTCTCGCATCTTCATCTCGATTTCTTGGCGTTTCTGGGATTGGAAATCCTCCGCATTATAAATCTCTCGAACGCCACCGCTGCTGCCGACGCTGCCGCCAGTCATTGAATGCGCCGTTGTTGCAGATGGTGTCTTCGTCGGAAACACCCGCGTCCCTAATTTTATCGAACTTATATCTCTCGCGAGTTTTGGAATGTTAATCGCGAGAGATTCAATCGCGATTTTATTCAATTCCTTCAATGAGAATGAAGATGCGCGAATACGGTCGATTTCCATTTTGATTTGCTTGGCTGCTTCATAATCTTCGGCTTGTATTGCGAGTTGCTTTCGGACCTCCAGTTTCTCTAATCGCGCCAATGGCGCTTCCATTTCGTCGATGGTTGCGCGGATATTTTTGGCTGCGTCGTAATCTTCTTCGGCAATGGCTTGCTGCTTTGCGTGATGGAGTTCTTTCAACTTGGCCGCGTGAAGGGATGGAATGGTTGCCGAGAGATTTTTCAGGATTCTCTCGAAGACATGCTTGACTTCTTCTGGAGTGACATTCTCGGGAATACCGTCGAATATTCCTTCTTCGGATAATAATCCCCAGAGAAGTTCTTTGTTTTCTTGGGATACGAGAGATGACATTGTCGTAATAAATGATATATACCGTCTGGGGTTTATATAATTTATGGAAGATTTTGGGTGGTGAGGTGTGTGGAGAGGGGTTTCAGATGTTCGATTATCTACCAAAAAAACTTCTGAATCCTGTTGCTACGTTTGTTGCTTTGTTAGCAACACCCTCAACTAGTTTAGTCGCATTTATTTGATTACTAGATGTTTGTTGTGGAGGAAGAACTGATTCCATATATTTTGTATATGATAGACCAAAATCGATAAATTTACGGTTTGTCAATTTAGTGGTCACCTTTTGTTTTGAGTCCCATCCAGTTGTTATCTTATCTAAAACATCATTAAAATCACTAGGTGATAATATGGGACGAGACCCTACTACTTTTTCTGCTCCTTCTATACCCAATAATGAAGACACGGCATTTTTAGCTTTGTCTGTTACATCCGACCCAATTTTAATTGGGTCATAAGCGTCAATCATCATATTCTTATTCTTATTATAAAATGTTGAATATCCTGATTTAATTTCATTTGCGTTTTCTACTATACCATCAATATTTTTTAGATATCGATATAATGATTGTGTGGCAAATGTATATCCGGTCTTTTTGAATGTCTCTATGCTAACTGGATTAAATCTGTCGGACAGCATACTTTCTGCTCCGGATTTCACACTGGACGCTATTTGTTTCGAACTAGGTGTAAACGGAATCCACCACAACCCACCCCGCATCGTCTTATTTTTACGCACTCTGCGCTTCAACCCGCGACGCGTTCTCTGCCTCCGCAATGTCTTTTTCATAGTTACGTTATACTATACAGACAGATTATAAATACAAAGCGACCCTATCACTCTATCACCCTATCACTTTATCAACGGTTCACCTTATCAAAATGTATGAATGAAATTGCCGACCGCGAGGTCGGAGGGCCGGTGGGCGGGCCAGCGCCCCCTAAAACTCCACATTCGGCGTCGGGACTTTCTCATCCACATTAAAAAACTTCCGCCGAAACCGTTGCATATACTTATCCGTCAATTTCTTCTTATTATCCAAAAAATCCTCCACCGTCATCTTCCCTAGAAGCATATGAATCAACATAAATATCGAATACACACCGCATTCGGAATCGTTTTGCTGATGATGTATATTGTTAATGTATTCCTTGAAATGGATACCGTGCGCTGCGCCCTGTTCGCACACCATCCGCATAAAATCGCGTATTCTGCGCTGTGGGGCGTCGCCCGTGCTATCAAAGAAAAAGACGACTCTCGCGCGCACATCAATAAACATGGAAACCCAATGCTCGCCTGGTTTATCGTGCGGGTCTGTATTGAATACAATCCCGATTTTCTGTTTTCCGTTCTTGATATGTTTCATAATATCGAAATGACAGAGTTCGTCCCATACACATTTCCCGTCGTCGAGCACTTCGTCATAATCCATCGGTGATGGACCGATGAAGACAAACGATGGAACCGCGTGTTCGTATTGCTTGAGTGAGTTCGCAATATCAATACTCGATAACCACTCATGGATATCTTTCTTCCATGTGGTGGGCGCTTGTGGCGCGAAAGTATAATGAAGTATCTCGCGGTCCATTCCGGAGGATGCGAAATTCTGGCGCAACCAGCACGCTTCCTGGTGACATACTCGATTCATATGCTGCTTCAATGCCGTCCATATGGCGCGCGGGTCAGTGTCTTCGATTTTCTGGTCGGGGTGGCGTTTATTCCAAAGCGATTTCAACTTTTCGAGAGATTTGGAGGAATAACAGGAGAAATCCTTGGTTTCATTGATATCCGGGTCAGTCTCATCTCTCGGAGCACACGCAACATGTTTGAATTTCTTGCCGGAACTGGCGGTTGTCGATGATTCGTTATTGCTAGCGCCGCCGATGGTTACTGCTAGCGGTGGCGCGGGTGTGGGCGCATCTGTCGTATACATTACAATACTAAACTTATACTATTCTATCATAAAAAATTGAACCGTTTATACTCACAGGAGAAAATCACACACATCGTATTATTACGGAATGGTTGCTGTTACTCGCTCTCGCACTCGCTATCGCTCTCATTACAACACTGGCGGCGCTGACAGTCCGTCAACATCCACGGAGGAAGAACCGTCTCGTGTGAATTTGTTTACGCCATCTTATCGCGAGGCAAGTATTCGGAACTATAAAATATATACGCCAATCAAGAAATCACGTCGCCATCGCAGTCATCACGACGACCACAAAGATGAAATGACCGACGCGGCCGAAGCGTTATTGACACTACACGTCCAGGAACAGGAACAAGAACAAGAACAAGAACAGGTCCAGGTCCAGGAGACTCGTGCGAATATGGACGCACAGTGTTGTTTGAATCCGATGCGTCCCATCACTAGGTTCATTTACCGCATATCTGTTTATAATATGGCCCAGACCACCCACTTCAATACGAGTTATGTCATATATAACAATGAAAACCGTATGTTTTACACATACACGATTGTTTCGACGTCGGTCCAAGGAACTGCCGCCTCCACCGCGATGGATGACAACGGACTTCCTCAACCTCGCAATACAATTCAAACCAAGTACGTCGTTACATTTACCAAAACCCAAGATTATATCATGAATGTCATCGTTCCATTACACGATTATTGTATTCTATCTGATATTATCGGTGTTGTATCCTCGGAGGAAGAGTTCAATCGTATCGCATTTGACCCTGAATCGTCCTATTACGATATCGATGAGTTATGGACCAGTGACACCTCGAGTGAAACAATGACAGGTCATAAAGCGTTTATCATATCACCAACCCGCGTATTTTACAAGAATGTGTCGTGGTTTGAATCGCCACTCAACGACGACGGCGAGATACAATCACATCCGCACTGCCATTGTGAGGCGTATACACCTATCATATTGAATACAATCTTACGTATATTACGACAGTAAACCCGGGGATTTGACATGTGACCGGATTTGACATGTGACCCGGGGGGTGTGGGCGCACTATTTTTTTTCGGCGCGTTTCATTATCTCATGATGATAATCGCGAATCTTTGGTAACCTGTCGGTGATTTCTTTTTCGCGTTCGGCCGATAATGGTTTCATCACGATAAAATCATCCATTGATTTCTTGCGAATACACATTTTGTTCGCAAATGAAACGATACGGTCTTGAAATGGTGGTGGTCGAGCGACGCTGTCGCTGTGGTCGTCGCTGTGGTCCTCGCTGTGGTCGTCGCTGTGGTCGTCGCTGTCATCCGCCAGAATCGGCGTCTCATCGATTTTCTTCTGTATTTCATTTCGCGCAGTCAACAAGGCGTCGTGTTCGGCAGCGTCGTGTTCGGCGTCGTCGTCGTCCCGCCGTTCCTTTCGGTTATCCTCTTTCACCAATTCAGTGATATCATTCCACTTCAGATATTCAATACACTCTTTCAGGTATTCGTGATGTGCTTTATTTATATTATCGTTTTCACACCGTTCATGAAACAGGTCCTTCGTCATTGCGAGGATGCGTTCTTTATAATACATCTTCTCTTTATAAAAGAGGTCTATCTCTACATTCGAGTCCATGGATTTGATTTTCACATACTTCTCGTATCGGTTACGATTCGCCATCACCGATAGGGTCAAATCGTTTAGGTCATTCCATGAATTGCGAGAGGGTTCCATGTTGTGCGTAATATAACAATTGTCGTATTATATTACACCGACGAAAACGAACGTTGTGATTGGATTACATCCAACCTCGCATCGTTAAATGTTCGCGCGCATTCGATGTCGCGGTTGCGCGAGGAATATATGTTGGAAATTTCGATGGTTTGCCATTGCCGTGGTTGCCATTGCTGCTGCTGTTGTCCGCAGGAATACGTTCACTTGAAAATCCTTCTTCAATATGGGAAAAATGTTGCTGTTGCTCCTTTTCCTTCTTCTTCCTGTCCAACTGCTCCTTCGGAATGTAATTCGTCGCAGGTTCGATGGTCGGTCCGCCTTCGCCGGTACAAAATCCATCATAGGTACAATCCAATGTCCGAAGTTGGAACCGGGTAGAATTGTCAAATGTCAATTTGCCTAAATTGTTGGGGTTCGGATTCATCGGCGCGAAATTCGTAGCGCCATTGTCAAACAAATACGGGTTCGGTTGTTCGACCTCACGCGCGTCAATGGTGACTTGATACAAATCACTGTCGGAATTCGGAACATACACGGCGCGGTTATTGCGTTGAAGTGCGAAGAATTGGTTTCGGAGGGATGATTCGACATTCACGCGCTCGGCCCATCCATGCCATGGCGCTTTTGCGTTGCCTGGGTTGAAGACAGATTCTGTTGTAAAATGTTGATAGGCGGGGGAGCGGACAGTGGGGACGGGGCGAGACTCTAAAATCGGCATCATTGCGTATTTGGATGAAATGGGACGGACATCGAATGCGGGTCGAAGCGATGCGGAAGGTAGATTTCTCTCGGAGATACGTTCATTGATTTCTCCAAGTCGGTCGTGATGATTTGAATATGCGCCATTTACAACACCGTGGAATTCCATTTTTCAATAACTACTGTAATCTTATTCTATAATGTGAAAATATATTCAGCGAACATGGGCGTAAAACGAGTATAAACATACGTTTGTATATTACTATACTTGGGTTCGTGTATCCGTCCGTATCCGTATCCGTATCCGTATGTGTGGCATCTTCTACTTTCAGACCGTATCTCGCATCGCCTTGGCGCAATTGAAAACATTACAGGAATATTCGATATTGTCATCTCATCGTGGTCCAGATAAGACTATCTTTGTGAATGATGATACACGCGCATGGGGGTTTCATCGTCTCTCCATCAACGGGATGGAACCGTCTGCGGACCAACCATTCCATCTAAAGAACTGTCGGTTGATTTGTAATGGAGAAATCTATAATTTTCGCGCATTGATTGCGGAATTCGGGTTCGAGAATGAATACAAAAGCGGGTCGGATTGCGAAATTATTATCCATTTGTATCGTAAAATCGGGATTCAAGAAACGCTTCGTCGCTTGGATGGTGTATTCGGGTTTGTATTACATGATTATGACAATGGGATGACGTATGTCGCGAGAGACCCGGTGGGCGTTCGTTCATTGTTTATCGGTGTGTCCCGGCACGATGGCGTCTTTGGCAGCGAGTATTCGGATTTGACATGTGTTTCGATGGACCCGGACCATTACGGTATTTGTATCGCGAGCGAGATGAAGTCGATACATATGTTATGTGATACCGTCGCACAATTTCCCGCCGGTTGTTATATGGAGTATCAGGGGGAAGATAGCGCGGATGGCAGCGCGGTATTTCAGTCCTATTATTCCTATGCGGCGATTTCTTACGGCGACCGCGACGGCGTATTGAAAAGAACAAACTCCGTATCATTCCTTGAATGCCAAATCAAGAATCTACGCGTGAATTATTCGTATCCGATAAAAGACGATGAGACCTTAACGGAAGAAGAGGTTTGCGACAATATTCGCCGTTTATTTACTGCCGCAGTTGTAAAACGATTGATGAGTGAGCGTCCCGTAGGTTGTTTATTGTCGGGCGGACTGGATAGTTCGCTGGTGACTTCGATTGTTGCGAGAGAATTGAAGAATACCGCGCCGGATACGGTTCTGAATACATACAGTATTGGGTTGGAAGGGTCGGTTGATTTGTATTGGGCGCGGCGTGTTGCCGAATTCTTGGGAACGTGTCACCACGAGGTCGCATTGAAAGAGAGCGACTTCTTAAACTCTATCCATGAAACGATATTTCAAACCGAGAGTTATTGCACGACCACCATTCGCGCATCGGTGGGGAATTATTTAATCAGCAAATACATTCAACAACAGACGGATGATGTTGTCATTTATTGCGGAGATATGTCGGACGAAATCTTCGGGTCGTATCGCGGATTCTTGAAAGCGCCAACGGACGCGGACTTTCATCGTGAAAACGAGAGAATGATTCGCGATGTCCGGTTCTTCGACCTCCTTCGTTCCGATAAAAGCATCAGTGGCGCTGGTTTGGAGGCGCGTGTGCCATTTGCGGACAAGGAGTTTTTGACATATGTCATGACGATTCCGCCGCGGTTGAAACGCTTTAGTTCCGAGAGAATGGAGAAATATCTGCTTCGTAAGGCGTTTCAGGGCGAGGGACTATTGCCCGATGATGTATTGTGGCGGCGAAAGGAGGCGTTCAGTGATGGTGTCAGTAGCCAGGACGGGCGCACCTGGGTCCAAATGATTAAAGAATACTCCGACCGTATCATTTCCGATGCGGAGTTCAATAATAAGAATCATTACCTATTTTCTCTCTATAACCCACCCTATGACAAGGAGAGTTTTTATTATCGTCGTGTATTCGAGATGTCCTATGCGGGATACGGCAACACGATTCCGTATTATTGGCGACATCCGTTTTGTGATGATGTTCTAGACCCCAGTGCGCGTTTGTTGTCGTTTTATGAAACGGACCGTATTCATGTCAAGGACGAACCGGGCGAACCAGGCGAGTAGGACGAACCAGGACGAACCGGGCGTATTATTATATACTATTTATATACATAACACGATATCGTGAAAATGAATTCTATCAAAACCGCGGTGGAAGACGTCACATTGATGGTGATTACGAAAATCCGAGATATCATTATGCCAGTATTCAATAAATACTCCACGTATTACCGGTATATCGACCTTTTCTTCTACGCAACATATGCGATTATCTTGCTCGGGTTTTACAATACCGTTCCCGAATACATTCCCGCATTACGAAATACGATATTATACATCGCGGTATTCATCCTGTTATTGCGTTTCAATACCATTTCATGGACGAATTCCAAATTCGCGATTCTGGGTGGAAATAAATTTAGTGAATTTGACCGGCGTCTCATCATATCCACATGTATTTTCATATTAATCACCCATATCGTATCCGAATCGGTTGCGAAGTATGCGAAAACGCAAATCCAGAAGAAGATAACACAACCGGTGACCGCGGGTGTCATTCATCCAATCTACAATTATATCGATACGTCGGGGGCGGTGGATAGGGTTCCGGTCGCGAAGAAGTTTATACAAGGACAGATACAGGCGCAACCACCGGCGCACCTGTCGGCGCAGTAATCGCATACCTGTCGGTGAAATCATTTGACAAAAAATTGAAATGTTTTATGTCAAATACGTGATATGACATCACTATCATAGACAATGGAACAGACAGACGATATTCAGAAACAACTTGAGACGGTTATGGCGATTCTCGAGGAAAACCAAGACAAAATCAGTGAAGGTGAGTATTTACGCGGAATGAATGCGCTTGGCGCCTTACACAAACACAAACGAAATGCGACACAGGGCGAGACGTCCCGTTCCCGATTCAGAAACCGACTCACTGCCATGGAAGAATGGTTGACATTCGATGACGTTCATGATGATGATGACATTTATGACACTGTCATGGAACTGGCGGACAACATTCTTGTTGAGATATGTGGCGAAGACGCAACCATTTATGTGGACGAGCATCATTATATTGTTCCTCGTGGTGAAGAAAATATGGTAATCGACCGTTTACTCAATTATACCCCGGAATTTGGAAATGCTGGATATGACGCAACGCCGTTACTGCTTCACCATGCGATTCAAATGATAATGACGCAGTTATTTAGGGACACATTAGAAGAACTCGAGACGGTGCGCCCGGTGTCTTGCCAGTGCGGATGGAGAGGAATACAAGGAAACTGGGACCGACATATCAATAACGTGCGTCATCAGCGATGGGTCGCAATGAAGACAGAAGCAGCGGCAGCATCGGCACTCACTGAAACCGTGCGTATCGCAACAACTCTCACGGCAGTTTCCGGGAGTCCTGGTTTCACTGTGGATGAATCGTGATGATGTCATTGCACCTTACCTGTTCTTTATGGTTTTGTTACGCATATTCTTGACTGCCGTGGTCTTGTCGACATAAAAAAGGTTGCTACTATTTTTTTTCGCAGTTTTATTTCCGCGATGGCCCACGGAGGCGACAGTAGAAGTCTTATTCCGCGGATGATGTTGAACTGATAATTCGGGCGGTCCATCGCGGAAAAATTGTTGAAGGTGGTATATGATATACTTGCTGATGATTTCATCAATCTCTCGCGGATTCATTTTATTATGAATTGCTCTGGCGTCATATCGCGCCATATTTGCGCGTTTGGCAAAGAGGTCATTCATTTCAATCGAGAGAATCTGTCGTTTGACCGTGGCGGTCATCGAAGACGTCACGGATAGAACCATAAAACGGTCGAATACTTGACGGTATAACGCGCTATCTAGGAAACGTTTCACAAATACATCAAATGGGATATAGGAATAATATCCTTGTAATTTGATATAATAGACGCGTTCATCGGTCATTTTAGGATGAGTCACGTCGTCCAAGAAACAGATTTCGATATCGGATGGCAATAACGAACAATGGATGAAATCTTTGACCGTTTTCTCACTGGTGGTTCGTGGCGGGTATCTACTTTTCGGAGAGTTTTGATTGGGTTTAAATCCGCCAATGGTATGGTCGAAGAGTGGCGGGATAATGGCGAGACCGGTGGCGGAGGCGCTCGTAGAAGTCGTGTCGCCGACTTTACCTACAATACCGGATGTCCGTAGTTTATGTTCGAAATAATCGCGAATATGCGCCACCCATTTATCTGGACCTTGGTTGTTCGTATATATAAACACTTTACTACACACACCCGCGCTCTTTTTCTTTCGAATATATTCTAAAATCCGGAGAATACTCGGGCGCACAATCTCCGGATACAAATCAACTAAATCGTTGAAATACCGGTATGGTATATCGGGTTTATCAAAATACTCTTCTAACACATGAAAGAAAATCGAAAACTGAACGAAATTACCAAGCGTTTCATCGACATCAAATGCGACAACCTTGGGTCTTTTTTTTTGGAGGTTGGTCGTCATTACTAACATATAGTAGATATAATAATATCATATTATTCGTATTATTCGTATTATTCGTATTATTCGTATTATTCGTATTATTCGTATTATTCGTATTATTATATTACGGATATATAGTAACATTGGTGAAGTAGATGCGACCCATTTATACAGATAATGATATTGATGAAGATATGAAACTAACACGCAGCGATTACATGAAAATTCTTCATCATTATCAACCGAAGTCGCGAAAACGAAACAGTCGTCGCGCGACGAAGTCGGTCAAAGAACGCGCGCATAATATTCTCGCGGGTAAACTGTGTAGGTGTATCAAGGCCAACACGAGACTCACTGCCGCAAATGAAGGTCGACGTGTAGCGTATTGTACTCGTTCGATATTCAGTTCTAGGGGACTTCGACCCCACGGATTTCGTTGTAAAACTGCGCGAGGACCGCGTCTCACATCCGATGTAACAAAAACAGTGCGGGCAGTTATAATGGAATGAAATGTCAATCCGCGTCAGAGGCGTCAGAAGCATCAGAAGCATCAGAAGCGTCAGAAGCACCAGAAGCGCCAAGCGCGCCATCGTCTTCAACATACTCTACCGCACGTAATATCATAAATTCTTCATCACTCAAACGCTGAAACACAACATTCAATTCAAACCGGATATTAAAAATAATCCCTCTTGGGTTGCGAATCGTTACAACGTGAATACCGTCATCGATATTTTCATTCATCTTCAATAACACGCCGCCTTTTGTAAGATAAGGAGTTGTGTCGAGAGAACGTAGTGGAATCCAACGAATCAATTGATGATGTTTCAGTTCGTATGGGTTTTCAATTACGCGATACAATCGTAATGTAGTATCGAACTCCTTCAACATCTCCGAACTTAATTTCAACGACGAGAGAATTTCGTATCGTTGTGCGGCAATTTTCTTTCGTGTCATATTCGCAATTGTGTTATTCTCTGTCTTGTTTATCGCAGATAATATCATATTCATATCTAACGGAAATGTCGGTTCATCCATGACAGATTGGAGTAAATCTTCGTCGGAGTCGACCCCATAATCCGAATCTTTGATTGCTGGTTTTGCTTTCGTTTTCGTCTTCGTCTTCGACGCAGTATTCGCATTTAAAGCGGTATTCGGTAGTAATGGTTCTTCATCGCTGATGTCGCTGTCATTCTCATCATCGTCGTATTCATTGTTGTCGCTGTTGTCGCTGTCGTTGTCGTTGTCGCTGTCGCTGTCGTAGGTATTCTTCAGTAACGAACGAACATTCAGTTCTTTATCTTCATCATCACTGATTCCATTCATCATTCGTGTGAGTGACTTCGACCTGGACCTCGACCTGGACCTCGACCTGGACCGCGACCTCCCTCCGCCGCTGCCACCTCGGACATTCGGTTTCATAAACTCCAAATCCACCACAACCGTTTTCTTCATATTTGATACTATCATACAACAGATATGTTTATTATACTATTCATGCGCCCCCTCCCCGCGCGCATCCCGGGGGTGTCACATGTCAAAACGGGGGGTCCTGTGACGATAATGTTCGATTTTTGGGTCGATTTTTAGGGTATGTGACTGAAAATCAAACCATATATAGCAATTATCTTATCGATTTTTGAAAAGTCAGTCAGGCAAAAATGGCGCGTTTGGGGTCGAAAAATGGCGCCGAGACATGTTCGGGAATTCGCCTTACTGTGTTCCCGCAATGTTTTTGGAGGTTCGGGCGCAAAATCTCAAAATATGCTCTCGTCAGGCTAAAACGCGCAAAAAACGTGTTTTAAAAGTAAAACGGGCAAACCCGGATTTGGACATTTTTGAAAAAATACCATTTTACCCTTTTTGAGTTAGCGGGATATATAGGCGTTTTGTTTTTGGTGATGACACTGAAAATGGTGTAAATGTTGCCAAAATCTCAAAAGTGCAAAAATGCAAAATCAGACAAAATCAGACAAAATCAGACAAAATCAGACAAAATCAGACAAAATACCCTGCTAGGTAATGTTCGAAAATCGATAAGATTTTGGCAACATTTAGACCAACCGATGGTGCGAATGTTGCCAACCCCAAGGGGTAAAATGAAATTCCAGTCTCCGCGGAGATAAATATTAGAGATATATAATATAGATAGAATAACTCGAAATATACGAATTTAAACCGGTGAAAAATGCCGAGAAAGTATGTTGACTATTCCAAAACGTTTGTCTACCAATTAACTTGTAAAAATCCAGAGATTTCAGACGGATATATTTCGTATACGACCAACTTAACACAGCGGAAATACAAACATAAGCGTGAGACTTTGGATAATTCCTATCAATCCAGATTATACAAATCAATTCGGAAGAATGGTGGTTGGATGAATTGGACGTGTACGATTCTAGAGGAATGCTCTTGTATGAATGAATTGAAGGCGAAAGAACGGGCGAATTTCTATATTATGAAAATGAAACCAAATTTGAACGATGAAAAAATGGAGGAAAAGTCATTTGACCGAATGGATGGAATTTCTGATTTTAAACCAAATATTTTTGCCGATGAAATGGCCGCAACGAATGTTTTGGATGGAGAGATGGCGGTGGTTCCAATCCATGAAGGAAAGTATGTTTGTCTTTGTAAAAAATCCTACTCTCATCGGTCGAGTTATTATAAACATACATCTACGTGTTTACAGTTCCAGCATAATCAAGCTACGACGAAGTCTCTGGATTCTTCCATGAATTCGGTTTCGTTGTCTTTTCATTCGACGACAACGACGACGACAACGACAACGACAACGACGACGACAACGACAACAATGAAAGCGACGGTCAATATGGAGAATGCGGCAACCGTGGTGGCGCCACTCCCCGCAATCACCAACGTTCATCATTCGAATAATGAAGGAGAAGGTGAAGGAGAAGGTGAAGAAGTTGAAGTGGTAAGGTATCGTTTTAAACCAAAAAAAAAGGCGGACAAAATGGATGAAACAAACCACACAGTCTTTCACTATTCGAACTTTCCTGAACCAGAACCGGAACTCTTCTTTCAAATCTCGGAGAAGATGAATCACGACGACAAAGACAACGAATACGATAGCGACGACGACGACAGCGATAGCGACAGCAACGACAGCAACGACAGCAGCAGCAATGTTAACGCAGACAATGACGCGATGGACGCAGACACCGAGGACGCTGTATCTACACGAACGGAAGAGTCCGTCGTTTCGGAATTATTATCCGAACAGAATGAGAAACTCAAGGATTATATACGGAAGATGATTACCGCGCTTACTATCGGTAAAAAACGGTCCAAGAAATCTCTCGTCAATTCTCTCGTATTCGAGTTATTAGACCAGAATAAAACCCTCCAAAAGCAAATCGTGGAATTAAGTAAGGAACGGAATATTATCGTGAATCATACGAATAACAACCAATTTAATTTGAACGTTTTCTTGAATGAAAAGTGTAAAGACGCGGTCAATCTCTCGGACTTTGTGAATTCTCTCGAAATCACGATGGACGACCTGACGTATACACGGAACCAAGGACTGGTTGAAGGGATAAGTAAAGTGATGATTGACGGATTGAAACAAATGGACCTTTATAAACGCCCGATACATTGTACCGACCAAAAACGGGACACGATTTATATCCGCGATAATCACCAGTGGGCGAGAGATGAAGGAAACGCACGGATGCGCCAGGCGTTTATCGATATTGCGAATAAAGAGTATTTTGCGATTAAAAAGTGGATGGATTTACACCCTGGGTGGGAGACGAACAGTCAATTACAGGATTTCCATCATAAGATGGTGCGAAATATCCTTCACGAAATCAAGGACGACCCGATTGGTGAACGCAAGATTATGAAAAGTGTAGGCCGAGAGGTGTTTATAGAGAAGTGAATGTCCAAAGGTGTATATAATGTTACGTGGAATAACGTAGTATTATATTTGTGGTGTGATGATGAAAAATGTGTTTACGCTGAAGGCATGATGCCATCACCTAATGTTTTCAGAAAATCACCAAAAGTGCGATTACCCTTACTCAAAGTTACTGATTGAATTGGTTTGTCATATTAGATAATGTAAATATTCGTCTAAAACTTCGACCCGATAACCTCATTCGCCGCCATGGGCTCAAACGACATCATACCCCCGGGCATACCACCGCCAACATTTTGCGCGTAAGTGCTGTTGAAGTGCTGCTGCTGCTGCGACGCTTGCGAGAGACCGTAGTCAGCAGTTCCAGTATTTCGGTTCGCTGTCATGACAGGGTTGGGAGGCGCCATTCCACCACCGACCATTCCACCGGGAACACCGCCAGCGTAGGGTTGGGAAAGAGGTTGCGTGATACGAACTGCGCCACTTCCGCCCTGTGCGGCACCAGCGCTCACAGCACCCGCGCTTCCGTTGTAACTGGTCTCACCGCCAAGAAGTTCAATCGTACGTTCCACGATAATCTGGACCTTTTCGCCCAACTTTGTCTTAATACTCAAAAGAATCATCAATATTCCTAAAATCGTCGTTGTAAAGTTGAATTCACTGTATCTGTATCCGGAATACGTAGGGATGTATGTAATCAACCGATGGATGAAGTAGATGAATACGAACATAAACAGGATTTGACCGATGATTTCCACTAAAAGCATGAGTGACGCCTTATGGTCGTCGGGTTCAGGAACGTAGGTGCGAACCAAATACAGCATCACGAGGATGGGAACAAATCCGATAATCGTATACTGGATGATATTCAGTAACACACCTTGCTGCTGCTCGTCCAATCGAAACACATGGTCGATGAATGAACTACCGCGTTTCGTGCCTTCTTTTACAGTTTCCTCAAACGCCTCCATTACAAATATATAATTATATATACATGTAATATTATTTATAGACCGGTTCGTTTCATATGAACCCGTGTGAAGCGAACCCGTTTCATACGAACCCGTGTGGCGTCGAAAAGGATGTAAAAATACCTCATTCAGTAATACAATACAATACAATACAATACAATGATTCGTCGTTTTGGCCGTTTGAATAGTGCTCCTCATTATACCATCACCGACGACGGTAAAGTCCGCGAGAAAAACACGGAGGAAATAAAAAAGTCGCCACATATCCTCGCCCATCAAGAGTATCAATACCTAAATCTAATCCATGACATCATCCAAGAAAACCAATTATACAACAGTCGTAATGGAAACACATATTCCGTATTTGGAACCGGTATGGCGTTTTCACTGGAACAGGGAATCATCCCGATTTTGACTACAAAGCAGATGGCGTGGAAGACCTGCCTCAAAGAATTGCTATGGTTCATTCGGGGGCAAACCGACAATCGCATTTTGAATGACGCCGGCGTCCACATCTGGGACGATAATGCCTCACGTGATTTCATCGAGTCGCGCGGGTTGTCGCACTACGCCGAAGGCGACCTCGGACCCATCTACGGGCACCAATGGCGGCATTTCAATGCGAAATATGCGTCGTGTGAGACCGATTATACGGGGAAAGGCGTCGACCAACTCGCGGAGATTATTCGATGTCTCAAGGACCCCACCGAGAGATTTTCGCGAAGACTGATTATGTCAGCCTGGAATCCGTGCCAATTGAATGAAATGGCGCTTCCACCTTGTCACATTCTCTGCCAGTTTCATGTGGACCACGACAATCGGTTATCTTGCGCCCTGTATCAACGAAGCGGTGACGTTGGTTTAGGCGTTCCATTCAATATCGCGTCCTATAGTTTTTTGACGCATCTACTTGCGAAACATTGCGGACTAGTGGCCCACGAATTCATCTATTATTTAGGAAACGCGCATATTTACGACGACCACATGGACGTTTTGAAAGCGCAATTATTGCGTCGCCCGATGGAGTTTCCGCGATGTGAAATCTCGGTGTTGAGAGATAATATCGACGATTATACCTTCGAAGATTTTCGCGTTTTGAATTATAAAAGTTATGACGCATTGAAGATGAAAATGCGAAAATAATATAGAATTAATGTGTTATTACATTTTATAATCTTCGACAATGAGTGGTAGCGCAGCATTATCCGCAGCAAGAAAACGTAGAGCATCATCCGCAATCGTCCAGAATACTGGCGCGCAAGGTCAACCGCAGTCATCACCGTATAATTCGTCATCTTCGAAACAAACGCTACAGGGACTTATGAATCAACCTTATCCGACTGGGAATCTCATGGCAAATAAGAGCGCCGCCGGCTTTGGAGTAAATATGGCGCAAAAAGCCCAGACACTTCAAAGCGACATCCCGCCGAATGTTCCTATGAATATTTACGAAAACATCGAACTCATTAAGCGTCAAATTGTAGAACGGACAAAGACGATACAGACGCAGGGGGGTTCATTACCGATTGAGAAGTTACGTATTCTTCAGAAGCAGAATGAAATACAAAGTCAAATTCTGAAACAAAAGTTGGCAATCGCACAACAAATGGAAATGATAGAGCAGCAGCAGCAACAGAAAGAGCAGAGTATACAGCAACAAATTGAGGAGCAGCTACAGCAACAAATGCAGCAACAAATCCAAAACCAAGCCAAGCAACTTCAGAAAACCGGCAATCTTCAATCGAAACAAACTCCTTTTGTAGTTCCATTACCGAGCAATGAACCCGAGTTTATTTATGAAAAGGGAATTCCTCGCAAGAACCCAAAGTATAAATCACCGGCTGAAATTGAGGCGATGAAACAAGCGCACGCGCAAGCCAACGCACAAGCGCAAATACTCGCACAAACCCAGGTTCAACCGCGGGTCTCTACCCGAAAACCGATACGTCTCACACCCTTTGTAAGCATGATAACGGATAATGGTATCACACCACCCCCCATTGTGATATTGAAATCACATGACTCAAAATTACAAGAATATGATACCGTCATCAACGAGATGATTGCTGAAATGGATAGAATCTATATGATGGCAGAATCCGGGTCCAATACTACTGCTGTGGCGGCGGCGGCATCGAATGATGATGACAAGACCGATAAACCCAAGAAAACAAATAAGAAACGTGTCGCACGCGATACAGAAGAACGCGAACGCGACGAAGACGCCGACGCCGACGCCGACGAAGACGAAGATGGTGAAGACGAAACGGAACTGTTGATGGATGTAGTGATGAACGACCTTACGAATAGTCGCGAATTCGTGGAAGGTATTGTGAATAAAATCGTGACTGAAACCAATCTCTCGGAGGTGATTATGAAGATTGAGCCCATCGTAAAGGAAAATCAGGAATTGCGGTCGCTCATTCATTCACAACAACAAATGATGAATGAAATGAATACAATGTTGATGCGGTTATTGAATCAACAAGAATTGGCGCAACGCAATACGGTAAGTCATCAGAATGTAGCATCTGTTTCATGCGGTTCGTCGTATGAGAATGAGAATGAGAATGAGAATGAAATTGATTCTGACGGTCTTTATCAACAAGAAGAAATGACGGAAGTTGTGTTACAACCCGCACAAAATGGCGCGGATGCGGATGCTAATGCCGGGGCAGTTCAGAACCATGAAGGCGAAGCAGAAGACGAGCACGATGGCGTAGGTGAAGCAGAAGCAGAAGATGACGGCGAAGCAGAAGCAGAAGCAGAAGACGAACACGACGCCGAAGACGAACACGATGGCGAAGCAGAAGCAGAAGCAGAAGACGAACACGACGCCGATGCCGAGGTCGACGCACACGATGTCATCAACACTCATTTTGATGTCGACGCATACGACCAAGCACCCCATTTTCCCGAACATATCGCGCTCATTGTGAATGAAATTGCGTAAGAAAAAACAAGTATAAATATCGATAATTACTAATATCTATACTTACGATGCTAATTATTTCTATTTTTATTTTCTGTATTGTTCTATTCTTATATCTACATATCCATTTTCATCTGAAACGAAGTAATGATTTAGAAGTGTATGAAATCGAGCAACCATCCAAACAGCGTTTAGAAGAAGTATGTGATATACGACAACCCACGACATTCGAGTATTATAACGAAAATATACTTACACAGTTATCATACCAAGGAGTTCAAACCAATTATCGCGCATTCGATATTCATATTCGGGATGTATCAAAAACACCTTTGCCGCAAACAACCACTAGTGAAAACAAGATTCAGCAAAAAGGTACAGAATCAGAAGTTGTATTATATATTCCAGTTACACTGAAAATCGCGCACGAGGTATTGAAAAAGGATACCGAATCAAAATACATTAGCGAAAACAATGCGGATTTTATCGAAGAAACCGGTTTAATCAAAACATTTCAACTGAATGACGAGTTTTTACGCCCTTATATGGTAAGCACATGTATGTATGATATCATGATGGCGTCGAATGGAACAACAACACCACTTCGTTATGAAGTGAATTATCGTAATTACTTTCTAGTCACGCAAGGTCGTGTTAAAATCTTATTGATTCCACCCAGAGATACTCGGTATTTGTACCCCATCAATGACTATGATATTTTAGAATTTAGGTCTCCAGTGAACCCATGGAAGGTTCAACCAGAATACCAAGACGACTTTGATAAAATTAAAACATTAGAGGTAGAATTATTTCAAGGGATGGTGATGTTTATTCCGGCGTATTGGTGGTATAGTATTCAGTTTATTGTTTCAGAAACGAGTGTATGTTCCTTTAAATATCGGACTCATATGAATACACTTTCTATCGCACCGCGTCTTATGTTGAATGTTCTTCAAAATATGAATATCAAACGAGACACATTGGAAAAACGTGCTTATATTAAAACACAGTTTCAAGAAACGACGCTTTCATCTATCACACATATATCCTCATCCGGAACAGCAACAGCACCTGGGGTAGGGTCCGTAAAAATAGAGACCAATGAATTAACACCTTCAATTGAAGAGCAATATTTACCGAAGTCATTGCGAGGTGCGAATACGAATCCATATAGTATCATGAACGCTACTTCGGATATAATTACAGATTCTTCTACGATGACGACGACACTACCGTCCGTAATGAATGATACATTATCAATTATATCTAGTGCGAATGCGAATGCGAATGCGACCGCGGCTGCTATAACTACAACGACCGCGACTGACTATACACCGAGTGAGAAAGAGGTGACAATACAATAATTCGACCAGTTACGTCATCATAACACGTAAATGTTCGCATACATCATCAATTGGAATACATACATCTGTAAGCATTTTACGAAACAATTGGCACAATGGTTCGTACGCAATGGTATCCATAATAAGACCGGAAATATACCCATAAGTTGTAAAGAAATAATTCGGATATTTATAGTAATAACTGTAAAAGTCGCGATAGATGTATAAGGTAAGAAACATGATTCCCAGCGACCAAACGTCGTGTTTTGTCCTTACAACCGACCAATGATATTTGTATGATTTATTTGTTGTATCGCGGATATTCTTAAATTCGGGATGACAGTAAGGGATGGTTCCACCAGTTCCATAACCTATTCCATCCAGTCCGGATAATCCAAAATCGATTAAATAGACAGTAAACTTCTTACAACGTTCCGGGTGATAAAGATTGAAATCTGGTTCTTCTTTGATAAGAATATTATCCGGTTTAATATCTCCATGAACGATGGATAATGCGTGTAACGTTCTCAATAATTCCGCGCATTTGTAAAATAAATGGACGAAAAATTGCTTTTGAGTTCCTGCGAATGGGTTGTAGGCGTCATTTGTGATATTGTCTCGAATCCAATACAATAAGGGTTGGGTATCTTTCACATAATGTTGGATACTGAACGATAGTGTGTTGTCTCGGTAGATATTGTAGAGTTGACGCGAATAATCGCTTGCGGTCGTCGTAGACGCATCGGCGGTCGTAGACGCATCGGCGGTCGTAGACGCATCGGCGGTTGTAGACGCATCGGCGGTCGCATACGCATCCGGTTCCTCATATACGCAATTACACTTTGTCACGCGACAGTCACAAATATTTCCTTTCTCGTTTCGTTTGATATTTACATAGGACACAAACGGCAATATGATATTTCGATAGTCGTCTTCTTTGATATTTTTGTTTTTGTCGATTACATCCTTTATCCATAACACCGCATGTTGTTCGTCCATTAAACTATACGGGGATTCGTCAATACGAAATATGTAGCCACTATAACGAAATACTCCGGTGAGATGTGTCGTTTTATCCGGAGCATACCGTTTCTTTTCTTCGAATGTATGTTTGTAAATATTATTCGCAATGATGATATAAAACAAACGCATTTTGAGTTTGACAATGTCGGATGATATGTCGCGAATAGACGCCTCGAATTTACTATCAAGAACGAGGTCGGATAGGTCCACCTTGACATACAACGCGATGAGTGTTAACAGTTGCTGGATTTCATAGTCGTCGTCGATGACGTCTTTGAGGAATGGGGTTTGAAATAACGTCTGAAACACTGGCGCGTGTTTACTGTTACTAGTATTACTATCTTGTATAGATTCGGACGACCCAGAATTCGAATCGTCCGAATCATTCACAAACATTTGTTGTGAATTATACAATCGATTTTGGTTTCTTTTATGTAAAATACCCCTATTTAAAAAAATTATACTATTCTTTAGTTTTGTAAGAATAGATAACATAATGTATAATACTATATTGTATAGTATTATACATATGCGTCTATATATGTTATCCAAATGTGCTCTCTTGGCAATACGTGACGTATAAAAACCCGTCAGAATCTTTATGTGTATCATAAATCGTCCCAATCACGGCAGTAATCGGGAATATCTTATTGTTGATAAACAAAAACAGCGCCTTTTCAGCAGGAAACTTAATGCGTTTGCGGATAATTTGCTGGAACTGAAGGAGCGTCAAATCTCTCGGAGTGATATACTTGGACTTGTCAATCGGATACGCGTCGCGGTCATTTTTTGACGGTTGGACGATAAGCGGAACACGGTCAGGATATTTTTCAAGAATCAATTGCGATTTTTTAACGCGTTCTAAATGTTCGTTGGTCGGCTCTGCGCATGGGTTGAGAACACGATTGCGTTCCGGACTTTCAATCCGCATACATCCGACCGTGGACAGTGTAGTTGTTATCATCGTATTTTCTGGATTGGGCGCGTTATATAGCGAGACGGGTGTGGATGCGGGACCTAACGTTGGTGATGAATACGTTCTGATGGATTCCATTATAGAATGATAGTCGAATTGGTTTATATCTATATTACACCCATCGAAAAAAGTCGTCCAATATTTGGATAAGTAATCCAATATTTGGACGACGTTAAATTGAATGATATTGTCCGTTTCCTATGAAATAGAACTGAAAATGATGGCTGTGTCACCACTAAATAGCGATATTCGTAAATTTACGGTAAAGAAACTACCGTCGGCGTCTCCGTCCGCGTCTCCTCCGTCCGCGCCTCCGTCTCCGCCTCTCATCGCCGAGGCGCCAGCAGCGCAAGCACAAGCACAAGCATCCGAGGCATTCCAAGAACATATGTCCCCCGAACAAAAACTCGCATTTGAGAAATATAAATCCGGTCAAAATGTATTCATCACAGGTCCTGGTGGAACGGGGAAGTCCGCGCTCATTCGAGAGATTTACAAATACGCGACAGGACGCGAACACAATATTCAGGTATGCGCCTTGACGGGATGCGCCGCGGTGATGCTGGATTGTAAGGCGAAAACGATTCATTCATGGGCGGGAATCGGATTGGCAAATGGGGATGTCGAGAGAATTGTCGACCGAGTGGATAAAAACTTCTTCAAAAAAAAGGATTGGCGAAAGACGCGAACACTCATCGTGGATGAAGTAAGTATGATGTCGAAACGCTTGTTTGACATTCTGGATATCGTCGGGAAAACTGTCCGAAATTGCTATTCTCGCCCCTTTGGCGGGATTCAACTCATCTTCTGTGGGGATTTCTACCAACTTCCGCCTGTGGGAATCAATACGGAAGACTCCGACAACTCGCGGTTTTGTTTTGAAAGCGACAATTGGTTTACAACATTTCCCAAAGACAACCATATACAACTCAAACAAATCTTCCGCCAGAATGACCCGGTATACTGCCAGATACTAAACCAGGTTCGCGAGGGGCGGATTACACGTCGAACAGATGAAATTCTTCGGTCACGCGTCGGCGTCTTATTGCCCGACGTATCAGAAGATGGGACACCGCAGACCAAACCGACGATATTATACGCAACCCGTTCGCGGGTGGATGAAATCAACCGTCTTGAAATGGAGAAACTCGCGATTCTCGACCCTAGTAGTGAAACTTACTCGTATAAACTGAAATATGAAACGGATTTGCCATTGACGGATAAAGAGCGACATCTTCGCGCGTCACAGTCTGCCGAGAGAATATCTGCGGAATTATTTACATTGAAGAATAGTCTTTTATGCGATGAAATACTCAATCTGAAAGTTGGCGCACAGGTGATGTGTGTCATCAATATGGAAGAATCATTGACGACGGCGGCAACTCCGATATGTAATGGCAGTCAGGGGATTGTGATACGGATGACATCGACGGTTCCCGCACTCCCCGTGGTGCGTTTCAATAATGGATTGGAGATGACAATTAATTACCATACATGGGTGAGTGAAAATATCCCGGGGATAGGTGTATCGCAAATTCCGTTAATCTTGTCGTGGGCGATAACAATACATAAGAGTCAAGGGGCGACATTGGAGAGATGTATTATCGATATTGGTGATGGAGTATTTGAAGCCGGGCAAAGTTATGTTGCGTTGTCACGAATCAAATCATTAGAAGGAATGAGTATATTGAGTTATGATGTTACGCGGATACTTGTGAATAAGCGAGTGAAGAAGTTTTATGAGTCGTTGGTGAGCGGTGGCGGTGGCGGATGAGTCGGAGTCGGAACCAGACACGTCAAGTCCGCCCGCCCGAAGAAAAAAAAAGAAAGAAGAGAAAAAAAGAGGAGAGAAGAGAAAAAATTGAAAGGAAAGGAGGAGAGAAAGAAGAGAAGAAAGAATGTTAAGAGCGATATTGAGAAAGTGTGGAGTGAGCGAGGAGAGATGGAAGGAGAGTATGAGGGAGTATATGGAGGAGGAGATGAAGCGAGAATACGAGGAGTGCAAGGAGAAGGAGAATGAAGAACCGAAGAAGACAAGCGAAGCGAGCGAGGCGAAGACGTGCGAGTTACCGAAGAAGACACCGAAGAAGACATCGAAGAAGACAAGCGAAGCGAGCGAGGCGAAGACGGGCGAGTTACCGAAGAAGACACCGAAGAAGACGGGGAAGAAGACAAGCGAAGCGAGCGAGGCGAAGACGAGCGAGACCCCGAATGCGAGCGAGTTACCAAAGGAGAGCGAGTTACCAAAGGAGAGCGAGTTACCAAAGGAGAGCGAGTTACCAAAGGAGAGCGAGTTACCAAAGGAGAGCGAGGAAGCGAAGAAGACACCGAAGAAGACGGCAAAGAAGAGGAGCGAGGCGAAGGAAAGCGAGGAAAGCGAAGTGAAGGAGAAGAAGACGGGGAAGAAGAGAAGCGAAGCGAGCGAGGCGAAGGACACGAAGAAGGGAACGAAAGGGAAGAAGAAGGAGGAAGTGAAGAGCGAAGTGAAAGCGAGCGAAGCGAAGGAGGAGGAGGAGTCAGAAGAGGTGGAGGTGGAGGAGATGGAGTATAAGGGAGTGAAGTATTTGAGGTCAAGAGGTAACGTGGTGTATGATATAGAGACGAGTGAAGAGGTGGGAGTATGGAATGAGGAGCGAGGAGTGATAGAGGTGGACTAAGTGGAAGGAAGGGGGGAAGGAAAGTAGCGCGGGACTTTTTTTTAGTGGGGTGTCAGATGTCAAGTGTGTCACATGTCAAAACTGCCCCGAGTACCCCCCGCCGTAAGAATCAACCGTAGGTAAGAATGGACGGCGGATGTATAACAAGAAGTAACACAGAATGAAGTAAAATCTTTCGAACGAATGAAGTAAAATCTCTCAAACGAATGAACTGTAATCTGTGAAGAGAATGAAGTAAAATCTCTCAAAGAATGAAATGGAATCTCTCGAAAAGATGAATTGTAATTATAAAGTTCGAGAGATGAACGATGGAAGCAACCTCCTCCGCCGTCGATATGGAAGCACGCGCCAGCGGGCGCGCCTACCTCCGTAGGAGGACCGAAGGTAAGAATGGACGGCGGATGTATAAGACAAGAACCGTCGTAGGGGGGCGTAACCCCCGGCGGACCCCCATGAGAGCATAATGCTAGCGAAGGATATGTATGTAACCGAATTCCGGTTACCCGATAATAGAGGTAATAAATTCAAATACTAATACCCCCGAGCACCCCCGCCGTAAGAATGGACCGTAGGTAAGAATGGACGGCGGATGTATAACAAGAAGTAACACAGAATGAACTGTAATCTCTCAAACGAATGAAGTATAATCTCTCAAACGAATGAAGTATAATCTCTCAAACGAATGAAGTATAATCTCTCAAACGAATGAAGTATAATCTCTCAAACGAATGAAGTATAATCTCTCAAACGAATGAACTGGAATTATAAAGTTCGAGAGATGAACGATGTAAGCAACCTCCGCCGTCGATATCAACCGACGGTAAGAATTGACGGCGGATGTATAAGACAAGAACCGTCGTAGGGGGGCGGAACCCCCGGCGGAACCCCCGAATATCTCAAACGAATGAAATGGAATTATAAAGTTCGAGAGATGAACGATGGAAGCAACCTCCTCCGCCGTCGATATGGAAGCACGCGCCAGCGGGCGCGCCTACCTCCGTAGGAGGACCGAAGGTAAGAAAGGACGGCGAAGTTACATAAAATCATGAGAACCGTCGTAGGGGGGCGGAACCCCAGGCGGACCCCCATGAGAGCATAATGAGAGCGAAGGGTATGTATGTAACCGAATTCCGGTTACTCGAGAATAGAGGTAATAAATTCAAATACTAATACCCCGAGCACCCCCGCCGTAAGAATGGACCGTAGGTAAGAATGGACGGCGGATGTATAACAAGAAGTAACACAGAATGAACTGTAATCTCTCGAACGAATGAAGTATAATCTCTCAAACGAATGAAATGGAATCTCTCGAACGAATGAAATGGAATCTCTCGAACGAATGAAATGGAATCTCTCGAACGAATGAAATGGAATCTCTCAAACGAATGAAGTATAATCTCTCAAACGAATGAAATGGAATTATAAAGTTCGAGAGATGAACGATGTAAGCAACCTCCGCCGTCGATATCAACCGACGGTAAGAATTGACGGCGGATGTATAAGACAAGAACCGTCGTAGGGGGGCGTAACCCCCAGCGGACCCCCCAGCGGACCCCCATGAGAGCATAATGATAGCGAAGGATATGTATGTCACCGAATTCCGGTTACTCGAGAATAGAGGTAATAAATTAAAATACTAATACCCCGAGCACCCCCGCCGTAAGAATGGACCGTAGGTAAGAATGGACGGATGATGTATAACAAGAAGTAAAACAGAATGAATCGTAATCTCTCAAACGAATGAAATGGAATCTATGAAGCGAATGATGTATAATCTTTCAAACGAATGAAGTATAATCTCTCAAACGAATGAACTGTAATCTCTCAAACGAATGAAATGGAATTGTAAAGTTCGAGAGATGAACGATGGAAGCAACCCCCCGCCGTCGATATGAACCGAAGGTAAGAATGGACGGAGAAGTTACATAAAATCATGAGAACCGTCGTAGGGGGCGGAACCCCCGGCGGAACCCCCGAATCTCTCGAAAAGATGAATTGTAATTATAAAGTTCGAGAGAAGAACGATGGAAGCAACCCCGCCGTAAGAATGGAAGCACGCGCCAGCGGGCGCACCTACCTCCGTAGGAGGACCGAAGGTAAGAATGGACGGCGGATGTATAAGACAAGAACCGTCGTAGGGGGGCGTAACCCCTTGCGTAACCCCCGGCGGATCCCCATGAGAGCATAATGATAGCGAAGGATATGTATGTAACCGAATTCCGGTTACCCGATAATAGAGGTAATAAATTCAAATACTAATACCCCGTGCACCCCCCGCCGTAAGAATGGACCGAAGGTAAGAATGGACGGCGGGTAATAACAGGATATAGAAACAACCTATCGTCCACCGTCGTAGGGGGGCGGAACCCCCTGCGGAACCCCCTGCGGAACCCCCTGCGGAACCCCCCTTAAATAGAATAGAACTAGAATATAGGGATGCGAAGTAGGAGTAGGAGTAGAAGTAGAATAGGAGTGAAGCGAAGTAGAGGCGTAACGTTGCGAAGGTCGCGAAAGACGTTCGAGGAAAGACTGGAAGGACAGAAGATATGCGAGATAAGAAACAAGAGAGAGGATGTAAGATGCGATGTATACGAACTGGATTGCGAAAAAGAGGAGGAGGAGGTAAGAAGAATAAGAAAAGTGGCGGAAAAACAGCGAGGATATTTTTACGAGATATACCCATGGAAGTCAAGATGTAAAGAGGGATGGAAGATGTATATCGCGATGAGAAGAGATGAGCGAAGCGGAGAACTGGTAATATGCGCGTGGTGTTCGGTAAGGACGGAAGAGCTGGAGAAAGGAGATGGAGAGAGAATAAATGCGGGATATATCGTGGAAGTATCGGTGCGTAGAAAGAAGAAGGATGGGGGAGTAGACGAGAAGTATAAAGGGATGGGGATAGAACTGCTGAAAAAGATAATGGAGAGGTCAAAAGAGAGGGGTATACGAATGATGTATTTGGTGCCATCGAACGCGATAGTGAAGGGAGTATACATGTCGAGTCTGGGGATGAGTGAAGTGGAAGGGACCTCATATTTGGTGAAGAGTGTGTCGTCGTCGTCGTCGTCGGAGGATGCGGAATCGATAGAAACGATGCGAGAGATAATAAGACAAAAAAGAAGAAAAGAGATAGAACAGGAGGAGGAGCAATATGAGGAGGGATTGCGCGAATTAAGCGAAAGGGTGCGCGCAAGGTTGAAAGAGAAGGTGGAGGAGAGAGAGATGAGTTTGGACGATAGGACGGCATTGTTGGTGGAGATAGCAATGATGGAAGATGATGCGGATGAGGATGAGATAATCGAGTACATAGACGGTATATAAACATTAAAACGCAAAAATACCCACACCATAATAAGAGTCAAAAATTGTTATGTCACCGAAATCCCGGCACCCGATAATACACATGGAATTCAAATACTAATATCCCCGTCACCGCCGGCCGTAAGAATCAACCGGCGAAGCGTAAAGAGTAAAGATAGACGGCAGATTCTTGACAACAATAACTCAACCCGGAACCCCAAAAAGATACACGGCGATGAATCATAATCTTCTATAGACATACTGAATCATAATCTATAGACATACTGAATTATACTGAATCATAATCTCTCATGATACTGAATCATAATCTCTCAATGCTTCGCATTATCCCCGCATGCGAGTGAATCAACATATTGAATCATAATCTCTCATGATAATGATGTAAATCTCTCGAACTTTATATTTCAGATTCATAGTTTCGAGAGATTATGATGGTAAAAAAAACATGATATCGGCACCCCCGCCGTAAGATTCGACCGTAGGTAAATATCGACGGCGGATGATATTGTAATCTCTCAATGCTTCGCATTATTCTCCGCATGCGAGGGAATCAACATATATACAATCCGTCGTAGGGGGGCGGAACCCCCTGCGGAACCCCCACAACACAATCAATACACACAAGAACAGTGTTCGAATCATCTCCAATATCAACAAATTCAGATTCATCATCAAGACCACGGTTACACTTACGGCAAAGTCCAAATCGATGCGCGTCCCAATCATCATCAGAACGAACATAAGTAGCCGCAGTAGCAGCAGCAGCAGTAGCACTCCAATACACAGAAGAATTCATTTCTCTATCGTCAATTTCGCTGTATTACAATAGATTATGAAAAAGTATTTCAATTTTTTCCGAGAGGACCGCAATCGCAAAAAAAAAGACACAACTGTGTCAACGCGGTCACATGTCAACGCGGTCACATGTCAACGCGGTCACATGTCAACGAGGTCACATGTCAACGAGGTCACATGTCAACGAGGTCACATGTCAACGAGGTCACATGTCAACGCATAGGTCCAGGACTTACACCCGCAAAGCAGACAATCGAACATACATATCACACTCCAACTCGGAAATCATCCGGCAAATCGATACAGGATTCTCTTCATTCTTACGCACACCCATAGCCTTACGCGCAGCAGCACCAGCAGATTTCTTCTCACGCTTCAACGCAGCACCACGCACGCAAGCGCTCACAATCGTAACACAATTTGACTCCATCTGAATTGTTCTATAAGATACTTGAATCTCATAATATCATGAAAAGCATTTCAATATTTTCACGATACAGACATCAACATCCACATAAAATCCCACTCCATATATCGTCTAATTTGTAACCGACTCCTATTTATCCTACTCAAATCCGGTTATCGATATAGAACAGGATTTCGGTTCAAAATAGCGCACGGGGGAGCCCGACGGAGGAGGGCGGATTGGAGGGGGGCACAGGGCAAATTGCCGGGGGCGCATATACAGAGCATCCATGCGCCAGAATATCTCCCGCCCCGCGAATCGCGGGGCTCTCCCGCGCCGAGTCGTAGACCGGTCATAATCCAATCATAATCCAATCATAATCCAATCATAATCCAATCATAATCCAATCATAATCCAATCATAATCCAATCATAATCCAATCATAATCCAATCATAATCCAATCATAATCCAATCATAATCCAATCATAA
>Ga0194129_10002170_pt1 | contig 30003 bp, 22 predicted proteins | sample TA2KigCa35mmetaG_FD_150862 | JGI IMG/M metagenome (GOLD analysis project Ga0194129, IMG submission 150862) | Freshwater microbial communities from Lake Tanganyika, Tanzania - TA2015038 Kigoma Deep Cast 35m | ecosystem: Environmental > Aquatic > Freshwater > Lake | place: Tanzania: Lake...
CCGCGACGATTGGCTGACCCGGCTGCCCGGCGATATCAATGCCTTTGCGGGATGCATCAAAATTTCGAATCACCTTGCCCTCAGTCGGCCAAATGAAGCGACCGGCGGTCGGCATCGCGACATCAGCAGGCTTGCGCCCGTCGTTCAGTGTCTTGGCGGGCTCACCCCGTTGTAAATCAGACCACGCCTGATCAGAGTAGGCGACTTTCTTACCTAAAGGCCCACTCTTGGTACCACCGGCGGGACTCGCGCTACGCGTTGGGCTTGCGCTGGCCGTGTTTGCGTTGCTCGGCGCCGCAGTGCTGCCTGCGGTGTCGAGCGAGCGCATCTCCATACCGGTATCTGTCGGCACGCTGGCTACCCGATTATCTTCAGGCGGTATCACGCGCAGCTGCTGGCCAACGCGAATATCGTCCGGGTTGCTTAATCGATTCCAGTCGCCCAGATCGCGTAACGGCTGGTTGAATTGCCTGGCGATTTTGCCAAGCGTGTCGCCCTTTTTAACGGTGTAAAAACCGGGCGGATCTACGGGCTCAGGTGCAGCAGCAGTTGCGGGGGCCGCTGCGGGCTGCGCGCTCTTGGTCTTGGCGCGCGTTGAGGTTCGGTCATCAATCGGCGCATTGGCTGGCATCTCCGCGCACCCATGTAGCAGCAGGGCAAAAAGCGGGATCACATAAATCGTGTTGTACCTCATCGTGGCTATTCCAACTGACTATTTCAACGGTTATGAACCTAGCCGAATGTACCGGGTCGCATCGGCACAAAGTGACAAGGCTCGAGCAAATCAGCCACCCACTCATGGGGCTTGATGCGCACCACTAGCTTGAGCCGCTGCGAGCGTTGGCCGACTGGAGCGATCAATCGCCCGCCGAGCGCCATCTGATCCAGCAGCGCCTGCGGCACATCTAATCCTGCCGCTGCCAAGATGATGCCATCGAATGGCGCGCACTGCGGCAGTCCCAACATACCATCGCCATAGTGCAGCCGCAGATTGGGAATGTACAGCGCGCGCAAGTTACTGCGCGCCAGCTCGTGCAGCGGCCGCATACGCTCGATCGAGTAGACCTCGCCTGCCACCTGCGCCAACACTGCGGCTTGGTAGCCACAGCCGGTACCGATTTCCAGCACCCGACCCAATTTTCCGTCAACACCTTCGCGTAATAACTCGATCATGCGCGCGACGATCGACGGCTTGGATATCGTCTGGTGGTAGCCGATCGGCAATGCGGTATCGACATAGGCCTGCGAGGCGAGTGCTGGCTCGAGAAAAAAATGGCGCGGCACGTTTTCCATAGCGGCCAACACTGCAGCATCTTTGATGCCCTGCTGGGCTATGCGGCGCACCATCGCTTTGCGTACCGCCTCGGATACCAACGGCGCATGGCCCGGTCTGTCGACAACCCACGCGGGACTAGGCGGCTTGCTGACGATGGTTGGTGGTGGTAGCGGCCGCGCGTTCGCACTGCGCTCATTGACATTACGAGTCGCGGTTTGTGTGCTGTGGGTGCGGTGCGCGCCGGTCTTGCTACGACCAGACAGGCCAGTGACAAAATCCAGCGTCAGTGGAAAACGCTTTTTCGGTTGGCTTTCGCTCTCGCTCATCCGATCACCGTCTGCAAGCGTTGCAACTGAGGGCCATGCGTGAGATCGATTTGTAACGGTGTGACGGAAACCCAGCCCTGCTCGGTCGCATGAAAATCGGTGCCCTCGCCAGCGTCTTTTGCCTTGCCCGCAGGTCCAATCCAGAAAATCTCATTGCCATGCGGATCAGTCGAGCGAATCACCGGCTCTGATTGATGCCGCTTGCCCAGCCGCGTCGCCACTACTTTGTTGAGCCTATCGTAAGAGCGATTAGGAATATTCACATTCAGCAGAAAAGGCTTGCTGAGCGCATTCAGATTTCGCTGCACGATATCTTTCGCCAGGCGCGCAGCTGAGGCCAGCTCTGACCAGCCATGATCAACCTGAGAAAAAGCAATCGCCGGAATTCCGAACAAAAAACCTTCGGTAGCCGCGGCAACGGTACCGGAGTAAAGCGTGTCATCGCCCATGTTCTGCCCCTGATTAATACCTGACACTACGAGATCCGGTCTTTCACCGAGCAAGCCAGTGAGCGCGATATGCACGCAATCGCTGGGTGTGCCGTTGATGGAGTAATAGCCCTTGTCAGACTTCATCACCCGTAGAGGGCGATCGAGCGTGAGCGAGTTGGAAGAGCCGGAGCGGTTGCTGTCGGGTGCCACGACCACGATCTCAGCAATCGAAGAGAGTTGATCAGCGAGGGCGTTGATGCCAGGGGCCAGATAGCCATCATCATTGCTGATCAAGATTTTCATCGTTGCGATTTTACCTCAACGCATCCCCGACGCGGCACTGCTTTGATACCGCTCAACATGGCGCGCGGAGCAAAAAGCTTTCTACCTCCTTGATATCGCGCGTGCGTGCGAACGGCGGCAGACTTTGCCAGATTCGACGGCCATAGGGCTTGGAGATCAGGCGAGGATCACAGATCATGAGCACGCCACGGTCATGCTCATCCCGAATCAAGCGACCGGCGCCCTGCTTGAGCGCGATAATCGCCTCGGGCAACTGGTGATGCATGAAGCCATTCTGACCACGCCGCTCCATCTCTGCGATACGTGCCGCGAGTACCGGGTCATCGGGTGGCGCAAACGGTAACTTGTCGATGATGACGACGGACAGCGCGTCTCCGCGCACATCAACGCCCTCCCAAAAACTCTGGCTGCCTACCAGGACCGCATTACCGGCGCTGCGAAAACGCTCGAGTAACTCGTTACGCCCGAGCTCTCCTTGAATCAGCAAAGGCCAGGCAAGCTCTCGCTCTGCGATCAGGTCGCGCAGCCGCTCACCCGCACGCCTGACCGCGCGTAGCGTCGTGCAAAGCAAGAAAGCACGACCACCGGCCGCCTCAATAACCGGTAATGCGGCATCGATCACCGCATCGATATACGCGGGCGAACTGGGATCAGGCATATCAGTCGGCACATACAGCAACGCCTGACGCGCGTAGTCGAACGGGCTCGGCCAGCTTTTCGCCGCAGCCAGCTCCAGCCCCATTTGCGAGGTGAAGTGAGAAAAGTCATTTTTCGCCGCCAGCGTCGCCGAGGTATAAATCCAGGCACGCGGCACACCCTCACGTTGCTTGTTGAAGATCGGCGCAATCGACAGCGGTGTTCGGTGCAGCTGCACGCTTTGGGAAAATGCCTCAACCCACAACACATCGGCCTGATCAGGCTCGCTGCTGGCAGACGGATGCCAACGGCCCAGCGTCAAGCCGAGTTCAGATGCACGCACGCGGCACTGCTCCAAGGTCTCGGCGCGCTCAGCCTGTGCCGCCAGCACCTCGATCAAATGCGAGAGCATTGCTTTGACTTGCTCAAGCGCCGGAAAAAATTGACTGCTTTGAGCGATCTGCGCGTAAGCCAGCTTTGCGCCCTCCGCTGGTAAGCATAGCCGTAGATCACGCACCGCTTTCTCGACGCTCGCGACTTGCGTACCCCAGTCCGCGCCATCGCGGGCGTGGGTCAGCCCCTCCGCAAGGACATCCCGGCACAGCTCCATGAGCTGGCTGGTAGATACCGTCTCGCCAAAAAACAAGGTAGCAGTATCGGGCAGCTGATGCGCCTCATCAAAAATAATCGTGTTCGCGGTCGGCAGTAACTCGGCGACGCCGGTATCCTTCAAGGCGACATCGGCAAAGAACAGATGGTGATTCACGACGACGATATCTGCTTGCTGGGCTTCGCGCCGCGCCCTCATCACAAAACAATCTTGGTAGTGCTTACATTCGGCACCGACACAGTTGTCACGGGTTGAGGTCACCAGATGCCATACCGATGCGTTCTCAGGTACGCGTGATAGCTCTGATTTGTCACCGCTGCTGGTAGTTTTGATGAAGCGACCAATCTCGCGTAAATAGCCAACATCTTCGCGCGCAGTCAGTCGCCCGTTCTGCTGCGTGCGCTCGAGATGAAAATGGCAGACATAGTTCGCGCGACCCTTGAGCAGCGCGACACTGACAGGCGCATTCAAGGCCTTGCGCACCACGGGAAGATCTCGCAAAAACAGCTGATCTTGCAGGTTGCGGGTACCGGTCGAGATAATCACCTTGCCACCCCACAGCAAGGCCGGCACCAGGTAAGCGAATGTTTTGCCGGTGCCGGTGCCAGCCTCTGCTAGCAGTGTCGATTGGGTCGCAATAGCCTGCGCCACTGCACACGCCATATCCGCTTGCGACTGCCGAGGTCGAAAGCTGGGAATATGCTCGGCCAGTCTGCCGCTGGCAGCAAACAGCGCAGCCACCTCGGCATCGTGAACACCGACAAGCTCGTTAGTGACAGGGACGTCGCTCAAAATGAGATCAAACGTCAGGCAGGAATATCCGGCACCAGCAACATCTTCAGCTGCAGTATCTGATCCTTCAGCTGAAGCTTGCGCTTCTTCATGCGCGTCAGCAGCAAGTCATCCCGGTTTGGCAAATCAATCAAACGCACAATAGCCTCGTCGAGATCGCGGTGCTCAATCTCGAGCGCCACCACGCGCGCATGTAGCTGATCAGGGTCGAGTTTCATTAGCAGGCGCTGGCGCGGAAGGTGGCGCAGGCGGTTCAGGCGGTTCAGGTTTGACAGCCTCGATACCAGCTGGCTCAAGCGACGAATCGGTAGCGTCCGGGCTTTCAGCATTACGCGCTTTGCCCGTGATGGGAACCGACTTGGCGCGTTGCTCGGCCGCGCGGCGCTCACGGTCAGCCACCGCACGATCGCGCTCGGCAGCGCGCTCGCGCCGTAATAGCGCATTCGCCTCAACTTCAACCCGCCGTACTGCCTTTGTTGCGCGCCTTTCGCTCTCGCGAAGATCAATCAAACAAGAAGAGGTAAAAAATTGCGCGTAGCACTGCGCACGTTGTCGCGCTACCCGACGCACGATCTCGCTGCGCGCAACCGGAACCAATGCAAGCGCGTCATTGGCGCGGTCGACCGAATCAATCGATTCAGGCGGAAATTGCGTCGCCAGCGCCTGCTCGGCAGCGCCGCTCGGATCAACCGGTTGTGCGACGGCGCTAGCGCAGAGTAATGACCAAACCATCAAGGCAGCCAGTACCGCAAAATTTTTCTTAAGAGCCAAAAAATATCCCGTTCCGTTTAGTCAGCCGCCTGCTTCGCCAGCATAAGCGCCGACTTACGCCGATCACTTTCTTTATACTCACGCGATTGCATCTCAACGATCCGCGAGACCGTACGCTGAAACTCGGTCGCAAAACTGCCCTCGGTGAACAGCAGCTCCGGTCCGACTTCTGCAGACATCAGCAGCTTGATCCGGTGGTCGTACAGCACATCTACCAGCCAGGTAAAGCGCCGCGCCTCAGAAGCCATCTCGGATGACATCTTCGGCACATCCGACAAAATCACCGTATTAAAACGACGCGCGATCTCGAGGTAATCATTCTGAGAACGTGCGGTACCACATAGTGTCGCAAAATCAAACCATACCACCCCACCCGCGCGCCGAATGCACAAAACATCCCGCGATTCTATCCTGATCTTGGGATCATCCTCAGCCGCGCCGGCAAGGTCGGAGAAAGCATGTAGCAATGCCTCTGTTGCCGCTGCACCCAACGGCGCGTGGTAGGCCGAGACCTGCTCCAAGATGCGCTTTCGGTAGTCGGTTCCGGCGTCGACATTCAGGATATCGAGCTTGTCTTTGAGCAGCGCGATCGCCGGTAACATCCGGTCGCGATGCAAGCCATCGGGATACAGCGTGTCTGGCGCGTAATTTGAGGTCATCACGAACGACACGCCATGATCAAACAAGGGCTGCAGCAGGTTGTACAGAATCATCGCATCGGCGATGTCAGAGACATGGAATTCATCAAAACAAATCAGACGGTAGCGCTGCGCAATCTGCTCTGCGACCACCTGCAAAGGATCTTCCACATCTTTTTGCTCATCCAGCGCGTGGTGCACCTCACGCATGAATTCGTGAAAGTGCACACGGGTCTTGCGCTGAACCGGTACGACCGCATGAAAACAATCCATCAGGAACGACTTGCCACGACCAACCCCACCCCAGAGGTAAACACCGCGCGGAATATCAGGATGATGCAGCAGCTTGGTCAAGCGTGTTGCGCGCTTGGAGCGATAGGCCACCCATTCATCGTACAAATGCTGAAGCCGATCGACCGCAGCGCGCTGCGAAGGATCCGCGCGATAGCCACGCTCGGCTAGCGCTAGCTCGTAGTACTCGATCACATTCATTGCGCGTCGCCCGTTGGGGTCAAATCAACCGTGATTTGCGCAGGGTAGCGCTGCTTGCTCGAGCCCAAAGGAAAACCAAACCCCATCGACACCCCAACGCCGCTGGTACTGCCGAAGCTGCCGCCGCCCACACCAACGCTGACCCGCGTGCCGCTATTGGAGATAGCACTCAAAGGTAGTCGGTAGATTACTTCCGAGGATCGATAACCCGGGTGATGACACACGACGCGCAAGTCACCGCTGGGCTCACCGATTATCACCGTGCCCGGCGTTGTCACTTGCCAGCTTCCCGAGAGATTACTCACTACGCATGCGGCTCCAGAGAGCGGCTTGCCCTGAGCCGAGGACACGACATGTAGCTGACCCGCAGGCGGCGAGGGCTGCGTGGCGCAGCCCACCAATGCCATGACTAACGCTGTCAGTAAACCGACCCGGTGCATGCCAGTGCTTTCATGCGCCCGGTAGTGTGTGCGCCGCACGGGCATGGGCTTAGAAATTAAGAGCGCGCTTATCCACCGCGAGCGCAGCTTCTTTGGTAGCCTCGGATAGCGTGGGGTGTGCGTGGCAAATGCGCGCAATATCCTCGGCCGAGGCCCGAAACTCCATCGCCACCACCGCTTCCGATATCAACTCAGAGGCCATCGGACCGACAATGTGTACACCCAAAATTTCATCCGTGTGCGCATCAGCAAGGAATTTCACCAAACCGGATGTGTCGCCCAGTGCGCGGGCACGGCCATTCGCCATGAAAGGAAAACTACCCGCCTTATAGGCAACGCCAGACGCTTTGAGTTGCTGCTCTGTCTTACCCACCCAAGCGATTTCGGGCGAGGTGTAGATGACCCAGGGAATCGTGTCAAAGTTGACGTGACCATGCTGACCGGCGATACGCTCGGCGACAGCCACGCCCTCCTCCTCGGCCTTGTGCGCCAGCATCGGGCCCCGTACGACATCACCCACCGCCCAGACATTGGGCAAATTGGTTTTGCAATGCTCATCCACTGCAATGAAGCCGCGATCATCAAGTTTCAAGCCGACCGCATCGGCATGCAACCCATCGGTATTCGGTACACGACCAATCGAGACAATCAGCTTATCTACCTCAAGTACCTGCGCTGCCCCACTGGCGTTGGTGTACTCAACATGCACACCTTTACCGGTTTTGATTGTGCCGATCTTCACACCCAGCTCAATCGCCAGACCTTGTTTGACAAACAGCTTATGCGCCTCACTCGCGACGGACTCATCAGCCGCACCAAGAAAAGTTGGCAGTGCCTCAAGAATCGTTACCTCGGCACCAAGCCGACGCCAGACGCTACCCATCTCCAGCCCAATCACACCAGCGCCAATCACGCCGAGTTTTTTTGGCACGCTGGCTATGTCAAGCGCGCCGGTATTCGACAAGATCAACTGCTCATCAAATGGCAGGTCAGGAAAGGTACGCGGATTCGAACCGGTTGCGACGATGATGTGCTTGCCGGTCACCGAATCGTTTGCGGGTGCTGATATCGCAATCTCATAAGCACCTGCATCAGCGTTAACGAATGAAGCTCGGCCATGCAAAAACGTAACCTTGTTCTTCTTGAACAGGTACTGGATGCCGTCGTTGTTTTGCTTGACCACAGTGTCTTTGCGACCGAGCATCTGCGCAAGGTTGAGCTTGACACCTTTGACCTCGACACCATGCTCGGCAAGCCCGTGCTGCACATGCTCGAAATGCTCCGAGGATTGCAGCATGGCTTTGGATGGAATACAGCCCACGTTGGTGCAAGTTCCGCCCAGTGCCGGACCACCTTTCGCGTTCTGCCAGGCATCGACACACGCTACCGACATGCCCAACTGCGCCGCACGAATCGCAGCGATGTATCCGCCCGGGCCGCCACCGATCACGACCACATCAAAATGCTTAGCCATGGCCGCCCCTTACAGATCAAGCAACAGACGCGCCGGATCTTCCAGTGCCTCTTTCATCGCGACCAGACCAAGCACTGCTTCACGACCATCAATAATGCGGTGGTCATACGATAGCGCCAGATAGTTCATGGGACGAATAACGATTTGTCCGTCTTCCACCACCGCACGCTCTTTGGTAGCGTGTACACCGAGAATCGCCGACTGCGGTGGGTTGATGATCGGCGTCGATAGCATCGAACCAAATACGCCGCCATTCGAGATAGAGAACGTACCACCCGACAGTTCGTCGAGCGTGAGCTTGCCGTCCTTGGCTTTGGTACCGAATTCGCCGATCTTTTTCTCAATGTCCGCAATCGACATCTGATCGACATTGCGCAGAATCGGCACCACCAGGCCGCGTGGTGAGCCAACCGCGATACCCACATCAAAATAGCCGTGGTAAACAATATCGTTACCATCCACCGACGAGTTCAGAATCGGGTATTTCTTCAGCGCTGCAACAGCGGCTTTCACAAAGAACGACATGAAACCCAGTTTTACGCCATGCTCTTTTTCAAATTTGTCTTTGTACTTATTCCGCAGATCCATCACCGGCTGCATATTCACTTCATTGAAGGTGGTGAGGATGGCGTTCGTCGCTTGCGACTCGAGCAAGCGCTCGGCAATACGCGCACGCAAACGGCTCATGGGTACACGCTGCGCCGGACGATCACCTAAATCCAACCCGATTTGCGCCGGTACTTCGGGCAGTGCGGGGCGTGCAGCGACCGGTGCAGCAGCCGCACTCGTTTTGGGCTGCGACAGCGCCTGGATAACATCACCCTTGGTGATGCGACCATCTTTGCCGGTACCCGTCGCTGCGGAGGCGGACATCTGATTTTCTGACAGCATCTTGGCAGCGGCAGGCATCGCAATCGCGCCCGAGGAAACAGCGGCAGCACCAGGCGCATTGGCGGTGCTGGCTGGCGTCACCGCTGACGCGCCGGATGATGTGCTGGATGGTGTGCCGGCTGGCGTGCCTGACGCGCTGGCGGATGCACTCGCTGTCGCAGTGGCTTCTGTGTCGATTTTGGCGATGATCTCGCCCGACACGACGGTGCTGCCATCATCCTTCACAATCTCGACCACCACGCCTTGCGATGGCGCGGGTAGCTCAAGCACGACTTTGTCGGTCTCGATATCGATCAGGTTTTCATCGCGGGCGACTGCTTCGCCCACTTTTTTATGCCAGTTTAATAGCGTCGCTTCGGCGACAGATTCAGATAACTGCGGGACGTGTACTTCAATAATGGCCATTACCTACTCCGTTTCGGGTTTGTCACACAGGCCAGCGGCTTCCACCGACCTGCGGGGTCTTTACTTGGTTAAAACAAAGCCTTTCAGTTTGGAGAACGCGGCATCGATCAATGCTTTTTGCTGTGCGTAGTGTTTGTCATAGTAGCCAACCGCAGGTGACGCTGAAGCCGGCCGACCGGAATAAGCGAGCTTTTGCCCGTCATTCAGGTTCTCGAGAATGTTGTGCTGTATCTGGAACCAGGCGCCTTGGTTTTGCGGTTCGTCTTGCACCCACACCAGCTCAGAAAAATTCGGAAACTTGGCTAATTCAGTCGCCAGTGCCTTGTGCGGGAACGGGTACAGCTGCTCGACACGGATGATCGCCACATCATTCGCGTTGCGTTCTTTACGCGCATTGACCAAGTCATAGTAGACCTTGCCGGAGCATGCCAGCACGCGTTTGACTTTTTTAGCGTCCAGCTTGGTGTCCACTTCGCCGATCACAGTGTGGAACGAGCCTTTCACCAACTCGGAGAGTGGCGATCCAGCGTCCTTGTTTCGTAACAGCGACTTGGGCGTGAAAATCACTAAGGGCTTGCGGAATAAGCGAATCATCTGACGCCGCAGCAAATGGAAAATCTGCGCCGCCGAGGTCGGCTGTACCAACTGCATATTGTTGTCTGCAGCGAGCTGCAAGAAGCGCTCGATACGTGCAGACGAATGCTCCGGCCCCTGCCCTTCATAACCGTGCGGCAGCATCATCACCAAGCCTGAGGCACGGCCCCACTTCACTTCACCGGAACTGATGAACTGATCAATCACTACCTGCGCGCCGTTGGCAAAATCACCGAACTGCGCCTCCCAGATCGTGAGCGTGTTGGGCTCAGCAGTCGAGTAGCCATACTCAAAACCGAGCACTGCCTCTTCTGACAACACTGAGTCAATCACCGTAAAGGGTGCCTGCTGCTCCGATACATGCTGTAGCGGGATATAGTTACCTGCATCCCACTTCTCGCGGTTCTGATCATGCAGCACCGAATGCCGGTGGGTGAAGGTTCCGCGCCCTGCATCCTGACCCGTAATACGCACTGCGTAGCCAGACGACACCAGCGACGCAAACGCCAGATGCTCGCCCATGCCCCAATCCAGATTAATCTCGCCGCGGCCCATCGCGGCACGATCGGCCAACACCTTTTCAACCAAGGGGTGCAGCTTGAAATTTTCAGGCACCGTGGTGATGCGCTCCGAGAGTCGCTTCAACTCGGTTGCCGGTACCGAGGTATCGGCGGCATCCGTCCATTTGCGATTCAGAAAAGGTAACCAGTCAACCGCAAACTTGTTCTTGTAGTTGGAGATAACCGGATCAACAGTCTGCTTACCTTCATCCATCGCCTGACGATAGTCTTTGACCATCTGATCACCGCCATCGGCAGCAATGACGCCTTGCGCCGACAGTTTGTCAGCGTACAGCCTGCGGGTGCCAGGGTGCTGCCCGATTTTTTTGTACATCAGCGGCTGTGTGAGTGCCGGCGTGTCTTGCTCGTTGTGACCCAGTTTTCTGAAGCAGACAATATCAACCACAATATCCTTGTGGAACTGCATACGGAAATCCAACGCGATCTGGGTAGCAAACACAACCGCCTCAGGGTCATCGCCATTCACATGTAATACCGGTGCCTCGATCATCTTGACCACATCCGAGCAGTACAAGGTTGAGCGTGAATCACGCGGATCCGAAGTCGTGAAGCCAATTTGGTTGTTGATAACGATGTGCACCGTGCCGCCAGTGCCGTAGCCACGTGTCTGCGCCAGATTGAGCGTCTCCATCACCACGCCCTGACCCGCGAACGCGGCATCGCCATGCACCTGCACCGCCAATACTTGGTTACCCTGACTATCGCCGCGACGATCCATCCGCGCCTTGCAAGAACCCTCGACTACCGGGTTCACGATTTCAAGGTGAGACGGGTTAAACGCCAGCGACAAGTGCACAGGGCCACCGTCCGTCGAGACATCCGAAGAAAAGCCTTGGTGATATTTGACATCGCCCGCAGGTAAATCATCTGCGTGCTTGCCCTCAAACTCGGCGAATAAATCATGCGGCATCTTGCCGAGAATATTCACCAACACATTCAATCGACCGCGATGCGCCATGCCGATCACAATCTCTTGCACCCCCTGGCTGCCGGCGCGTTGAATCAGCGCATCAAGCGAGGCAATGAAGCTTTCACCGCCCTCCAGCGAAAAACGTTTTTGACCAACGTACTTGGTGTGAAGGTAGCGCTCCAGACCTTCAGCGGCGGTGATTCGATCGAGAATATGCTTCTTCTCTTCAGCACCAAAGCTGCCCGTCGCACGGGTTGCCTCAAGCCGCTCTTGCATCCAGCGCTTCTGAGCGGGGTCGGTTATGTACTGAAATTCCGCGCCAATCGAGCGGCAGTAGGTGTCGCGCAGCGCCTGCAGCAGATCGCGCAGCGATGCTGTCTCAGGACCGAAATAGGTGTTGCTGATGTTAAAGACCGTGTCGAGATCGGCATCGCTGAATCCGTAAAACGGCGGCTCGAGCTCGGGGATATTCGGGCGCTCCTGGCGCTGCAGCGGGTCGAGGTTAGCCCACTGCGTACCCAGAAACCGGTACGCGGCAATCAGCTGCGTCACCGCGACGCGCTTGCGGCCCATCTCTGCATCGGCAGAGGCACTGACGGTCCGAATCGGACCGCGTTTGGCGCGCTCGGCAAATGAGGCGATCACGCTGGCATGCGGCACATCGGGTCGGTCAGAGCCGTCAACCGCTGGCACGTGCTGCATGGCGTCGAAGTACGATCGCCAGTTATCAGGTACTGCGCCGGGGTTCAGGAGATAGGCCTCGTACAGCTCTTCCACGTACGGGGCATTCCCTCCAAACAGATAGGAGTTGGAGAAGTATTGCTGCATCATCGCTGCTCACCTTTCTTCGCGCTTCGCGAAGTAAAAAGCGGGTTAATCAACCCTCCGCACTGCGGCCACACCGCGTTACGGTTTGCAAAAAATTGCGGGAAGGACGTTTCGAATCGCCCGCACGCTCAGCGTGCGAGCGACACCGAAGGTTAACACAATCGAATCAATTCGCAGCACGATGGGCGCGGATTTTTCATCCGTTCCAGCGCGAAAATGTCAGAAGGGACCCAAAAAAAGCGGGCCGAAGCCCGCTCTCGTGTTGACCCTAAAACCGCTGATCAGCGCTTGGCGATGGGCGGCACATCACGCTGCTCTGCGCCGACAAACAGCTGCCGTGGACGGCCAATCTTTTGCTCCGGGTCGGAGATCATTTCCTTCCACTGCGCGATCCAGCCGACGGTGCGCGCCATCGCAAAAATACCGGTAAACAGCGCAACCGGGATGCCAAGCGCCGACTGCACAATACCCGAGTAGAAATCGACGTTGGGGTACAGCTTGCGTGAGACGAAGTAATCATCTTCGAGCGCAATTTTTTCCAGCGCCATCGCCAGCTTGAACAGCGGGTCATTTTGCAGACCCAGCTCATTCAGCACCTCGTGGCAGGTCTCGCGCATGAGTTTGGCACGCGGGTCGTAGTTCTTGTACACGCGGTGACCAAAGCCCATCAGTTTGACGTTGGAGTTTTTGTCTTTAACCTTGGCAACGAACTCGCCAATCTTTTCTACACCACCGTCGCGCTGTATGTCGCGCAGCATCTGCAGTGCGGCTTCATTGGCGCCACCGTGCGCCGGGCCCCACAAGCACGCGATGCCTGCTGCGATACAAGCAAAGGGGTTAGCACCCGATGAGCCTGCCAAACGCACAGTGGAGGTTGAAGCGTTTTGCTCGTGATCGGCATGCAGAATCAGAATGCGATCCAGCGCGCGTACCAGCACATCATTAACCTTGTAATCAGCCGCCGGCGTGGCGAACATCATGCGCATGAAATTGGCGCTGTACGACAACTCATTACGTGGATAAACAAACGGCTGCCCAACAGAATATTTATACGCCATCGCCACTAGCGTCGGCATCTTGGCAATCAAGCGGATGGCAGATACATCGCGGTGCTTCGGGTCATTGATATCGAGCGAGTCATGGTAGAACGATGCCAACGCACCGACCGTACCCACCAGCACTGACATCGGATGCGCGTCGCGCCGGAAACCACGGAAGAAAAACTGCATCTGCTCATGCACCATGGTGTGATTAGTCACGGTGGCCTCGAACTGAGATTTTTGCGCCGCGTTCGGCAGCTCACCATGCAGCAGCAAGTAGCAGGTTTCAAGAAAATCACAATTCACGGCAAGCTGTTCGATCGGGTAGCCGCGATACAGCAACTCGCCCTTGTCACCGTCAATGTAGGTAATCGATGAATTACATGCCGCGGTCGACATGAAGCCCGGATCGTAAGTGAACATTCCGGTCGAGCCGTACAGCTTACGAATATCCAACACGTCCGGGCCAATCGAGCCCGAGTACACGGGGAATTCAACCGATGGTGAACCATTCGAAAAAGACAGCATTGCTTTCACATCAGACTGTTTCATGACTTTACTTTCAACTCGAAATAATGGTTAACGGCTAACTACAATCCAACTTTACCGGCTACGCCTGGCGCAAGCGAGCCAGTAACGCATTCACATTCGGACCAGCAATTGCCTGCTCGGGTTCGGCGCGCCCCAGCAGCAGATCAAGCAAGTCGTTATCGGAGAGATCGAGCAGCTTGGTAAATGCATCGACCTCGGTATCAGTCATATCGATTTCATGCGCATCAAGAAAGCGCGTCAGAATCAGATCGTTTTCCAGCAAGCCACGCCGACTGCGCCACCGCAGCCGCGCGCGCCGAGTCGGATCATCCTGATGCCGCGCCGTGGTCATCGTTACACCGCGCGACGCACCATCAATTCTTTGATCTTGCCAATCGCCTTGTTCGGGTTCAATCCTTTCGGGCAGACATCGACACAATTCATGATCGAGTGGCAACGGAACAGACGGTAAGGGTCTTCCAAATTGTCGAGACGCTCACCGGTCGCTTGGTCACGGCTATCAGCAATGAAGCGATACGCTTGCAGCAAGCCAGCCGGGCCCACGAACTTATCCGGATTCCACCAGAACGATGGACAGGACGTTGAGCAGCACGCGCACAGAATGCATTCATACAAGCCATCGAGCTCTTCACGCTCTTCCGGTGATTGCAGCCGCTCGCGCTCAGGTGGCGGCGTGTCATTGATCAGGAACGGCTTGATCGAGTGATACTGCTTGAAGAAATTCGTCATGTCGACGATCAGGTCGCGGATGACAGGCAAGCCCGGCAAAGGACGCAGCACAATCGGTTGTGTCAGCTCATTCAGATTGGTGGTGCAGGCTAGACCGTTCTTGCCGTTGATGTTCATCGCGTCCGAGCCGCACACTCCCTCACGACAGGAACGACGCAGCGCGAGCGAGTCATCGGCATCCGCCTTAATACGCTGCAAAGCGTCGAGCAGCATCTTGTCGGTGTCTTGTAGCTCGACCGTCAGATCCTGCATATAGGGCTTGGCATCCTTGTCAGGATCGTAGCGATAGATCTGAAATTTGACTGTGCGTGGCATTGGAAATGTCCTGCGATCAGAAAGTACGGGGCTTGGGTTTAAAAGTGTCGACCGTGAGCGGCTTGGTCACCACTGGTTTGTAGTCGAGTCGGTTAGCTTCGGAGAACCACAGTGTGTGTTTCATCCAGTGCTCGTCATCGCGCTGCGGGTGATCGCTGTGCGCGTGCGCGCCACGCGACTCATGACGCGCCGCCGCCGAGTGGATGGTTGCCTTGGCGGTCTCAATCAGATTATCGAGCTCAAGCGCCTCTACCCGCGCGGTGTTGAAAACCTTGGACTTGTCTTTGAACGAGACATGCTTGCGGCGCTCGTCGAGCTCGTCAATCATCGCTACACCCTCATCGAGCAATGCTTGGGTGCGGAACACACCGCAGTGCTGCTGCATCACCCTGCGGATGTCGCTCGCCACCGTCTGCACGCGCTCGCTGCCGGTCGATGCTTCCAGGTGAGCGAGACGCTCAAGCGCACGGTCAGCACCATCAGCCGGCAGCTCTTGGTGGCTTTGCTCTTTCAATTTCGACGCCACAATATGGTTACCCGCTGCACGACCGAATACCAACAGATCGAGCAATGAGTTCGTACCGAGACGGTTGGCACCATGCACCGACACACAGGCGCACTCACCAATCGCATACAGCCCATTAACGATCTCTTGGGTACCGTTCTTGGGCGCGACCACCTGACCGTGAATATTGGTTGGAATGCCGCCCATCTGATAATGGATCGTCGGCACTACCGGAATAGGCTCTTTGGTCGCATCGACGTTGGCAAACTTGTGGCCGATTTCCAGAATCGATGGCAGACGCTTTCGGATGGTGTCAGCACCGATGTGGCGCAGATCAAGCAGCACATGGTCTTTATTGGGACCGCAACCACGCCCTTCCTTGATCTCTTGATCCATCGAGCGCGATACAAAATCGCGCGGCGCAAGGTCTTTCAGCGTCGGCGCGTAGCGTTCCATGAAACGCTCGCCGTTGCTATTGATCAGAATACCGCCCTCACCGCGCACGCCCTCGGTAATCAGCACACCGGCCCCAGCAACACCGGTCGGGTGAAACTGCCAAAACTCCATGTCTTCGAGCGGCAATCCGGCGCGCGCTGCCATGCCCATGCCGTCGCCGGTGTTGATGAAGGCATTGGTGGATGCGGCCCAGATACGGCCGGCACCACCCGTCGCAAACACCGTGGTCTTCGCCTCAAGAATAGCCACCTCACCGGTTTCCATTTCCAGCGCAACCACACCGAGTACATCGCCCTCCTGATTGCTGATCAGGTCCAGCGCCATCCACTCAACAAAGAAATGCGTTTTGGCACGGACGTTGCGCTGGTAGAGCGTATGCAGCATCGCGTGGCCGGTACGGTCGGCAGCGGCACACGCGCGTTGTACTGGCTTTTCACCAAAATTTGCAGTGTGACCGCCGAACGGCCGCTGATAGATGGTGCCGTCCGGGTTGCGGTCGAACGGCATACCGAAGTGCTCCATCTCGTACACCACCTTCGGCGCCTCGCGACACATAAACTCGATCGCGTCCTGGTCGCCCAAGTAGTCGGAGCCCTTGACGGTATCGAACATATGCCAGTACCAGCTATCTTCTGACATATTGCCAAGCGATGCGCCAACGCCGCCTTGCGCCGCCACAGTGTGAGAGCGCGTCGGAAATACTTTCGACAGCACCGCAACCGAGAGACCCGCCTCAGCCAGTTGAAGTGAGGCACGCATACCGGAGCCGCCCGCCCCAACCACAATCGCATCGAAACGACGACGCGCGACGGAAGATTTAATGGCAGCCACGATCACACTCTCCAAAGAATCTGTACGGTCCAGCCAGCGCAACCGAGTAACCAAAGAATGGTGAACACTTGCAGCGCAAGCCGTATACCGACTGGCTTGACGTAGTCCATCCAGATATCACGCACACCAACCCAGACGTGGTAGTACAACGCAAGAAAAGTGACAAACGCCAAAATCTTGAACCACTGCTGCGCGAAGAGTCCCGCCCAGCCCTCGTAGCTGAAATCGGAGGCACCGAAAAACAAGACCAGCGTGACGATCGTAAAAACCGCCATCACAACGGCTGTCACGCGTTGCGCAAGCCAATCACGTAAGCCGTAGTGCGCGCCAACCACCAAACGCTTCGGACCGATATGGTTATTCGCCATCAGATGACTCCGAATAATTTGATTGCCACCAGCAGCGTCAGCAGCCCGCTGATCACCAGCACGGCTCTTGCCGATTTGACCGACTCATGCTTGGCCAGACCGATGTGCATATCCATCACCAGATGCCGAATGCCGGCACAGAAGTGATGCAGATAAGCCCAGCTCACCGCGAGTATCGGTAACTTCACCAACGGATGGCTGACGTAGCCTTTGAGGAACTCGAACGAGATCTCGGAGGTGATCGATTTATCAAACAAGAACAGCACAAACGGCAGCAGCAAGAACATCAGCGCGCCACTAATGCGGTGCAAGATCGACACCATGCCCGAAGCGGGCAAACGGTAGCGAATAATCTGTGTCACGTGGATGTTGGTAAAGCGTCGGCGCGCTACGGCATCGGGCATGGGGTTTGTCTCCAGCGTTTCAGGCTGATGGATTGTCAGCGTATTTGTCAAACTTTCCGAATTTTATCTGGGTCGAACTCTCAGCGCCCATCCCACCTCGAAATGATCGATGCCAGCTTGCTAACATGATTACGCGCGCTCAGCTCAACTCGTTGTGGTAGTGGTGCTCGGCGGTGAGGTAAATCGCGCGTCGCAGCTCTACCGGGCGCTCGCCATAGGTGAATGCCACTCGCTCAACGCTCAGCACTGGCGTGCCGGTAGCGACATGAAGCGTGGCAGCCACGACGTCGTCGGCCAAAGCCGCCTTCAGTTTCTCTGTCGCGTGAATCATCTGGGTACCGAACTCGGTCTCGAACAAACCGTACATCGGCCCTTTATACTCAGCCAGCCGCTCGGCAGTCAGACCTTTGAACAGCGCGCCGGGTAGCCAGATCTCTTCCAAAATAATCGGCACACTTTCAAAAGACTGCACGCGCTTGATATACACCACCGAGTCGCCCGCTTTGACGTCGAGCGCGCGCGCTACCTCGGCAGGACTGCGCAATCGCTTGACTTCGATGATCCGGTTTTCGGCTTGGTGCGCGTCGCCATTGTCAGGCATCAATTTCAAAAAACGAAACTGCACCTTGGCCTCGTGATGGGTAGCGACGAAGGTTCCCTTACCTTGGCGCCGCACGACGAGGTTTTCTGCTGAAAGCTCGTCAATCGCTTTTCTGACCGTGCCCTGGCTCACCTTGTAACGCAACGCGAGCTCGACTTCGCTAGGAATCAACTCGCCGGGCTTCCACTCGCCCGATTGCAAACTTTGCAATATCAAGGCTTTGATTTGCTGATAGAGGGGGCTAAAAGTAGGCGAAGCCAGCCCGCTGCCGGCACTCGCCGCCGGCACGCTTGGAAGCGGTGGGATCAGGGTCTGGCTCATGGCGCGCCATTTCACCACAGACATTGCCTATCGTCCAGAACATTAATGAGTATGATGTCTTATATAAGATATAAGAGATAGATTGACAGCATCATAATGCCCCCCTAAACTCTTCGCCATGTTTTCGGGCGTTGCAGCCCCTGCCCGCGCAACACGTTTTGCTCTACTCACCACTCCGGAGAAACACCATGTCAAAAACTCCCATGCGCGTGGCCGTGACTGGCGCCGCGGGTCAAATCGGCTATTCCCTGCTGTTCCGTATAGCTAATGGCGATATGCTCGGCAAGGACCAACCCGTCATTCTTCAGCTACTTGAGATCCCCGATGAGAAGGCTCAGAAAGCCCTGAAAGGCGTGATGATGGAAGTCGACGACTGCGCCTTTCCGCTACTCGCGGGTATGACAGCCCATGCCGACCCAATGACCGCCTTCAAGGATGCGGATGTCGCGCTGCTGGTGGGTGCGCGTCCACGCGGCCCCGGCATGGAGCGCAAGGATTTACTGGAAGCGAACGCACAGATTTTCACCGTGCAGGGCAAAGCGCTGGATGCAGTCGCCTCACGCAATGTAAAGGTGCTCGTGGTCGGCAATCCGGCCAACACCAATGCCTACATCGCGATGAAGTCCGCACCAAGCCTGCCAGCGAAAAACTTTACCGCCATGCTGCGCCTTGATCACAACCGCGCGCTATCGCAAATCGCTACCAAAACCGGTAAGCCAGTGGCATCGATTGAAAAGCTGTGCGTGTGGGGCAACCATTCGCCCACCATGTACGCCGACTACCGCTTTGCCACCATTGACGGTCACTCGGTCAAGCAGATGATCAATGACGACGTATGGAACAAAGATGTCTTCCTGCCAACCGTTGGCAAACGCGGCGCTGCGATCATCGAGGCACGCGGATTGTCCTCGGCGGCGTCGGCGGCAAATGCAGCGATTGATCATGTGCGTGACTGGGTACTCGGCACCCACGGCAAATGGACCACCATGGGTATTCCGTCTGACGGCTCGTATGGCATCCCCGAGGGCATGATGTTTGGCTTTCCGGTCACTACCGACCATGGCGAGTACCATATCGTGCAAGGGCTTGAGATCGATGCTTTTTCGCAGGAACGCATAGCACTCACCCTCAAAGAACTGCAGGAGGAACGCGATGGCGTGAAGCACCTGCTGCCTTAGGCACTGCAGATAGCGCAGCACCCAACCGCAGCGAAAAGGTAGTCGCCGGCCAGATACCGGTAACATGCGGTAACGGATAAATTGAAGTAAGCGCCTGCCGGCGAGTTCGATACGTCGGCTGGCAAAACACTAGGCGCCGCTGTCATCATCGTAAGGCGCTTGTTCAGATTCAACCGACTGCGTAGGAGGTTGTATGGCGAACCGTTTCTTCCTGGTGCTGTGTGCTTGCCTGCTTTGGGCGAGTCAGGCGTATGGGTCTACCGCTGACTTGATGTGCGAGCGTTCCCAACCCGTATTGGTGGGTGGCGATGTCGCCATCGATAACGTCATCGAACTTGTCTGGCGCGGAAGAAGCTACCGTATGCAGCGCGTGGGCACCACCACCGGGGTGCAGCGCTTCGAAGACCCGATCAGCCGACTGATATGGATCAGCACACCGAGCAAATCCATGTTGCTTGATGGCGGTAAGGGCGAGCCCATTGTCAGCGAATGCAGATTGCTTTCAAGCGGCAGCGCTCTCCGCTGAACGGTATCGATAGCCTACGCATCGGCACGACGCACAGCGTATGCGCTCAACATGAACATTGACTTTAACAGGCTGGATGACAGGCCGAAGGCCATTTGAAATTTAGGAGAATACATGTCGCACAATACGCTGGATACGCTCAAAGAATTTACTATTTCCGGCTCACGCAAAGGGCAACTACACTCGCTACCGGCACTGCAAAAAAAGCTTGGCGTAAACATCGCCCGCTTGCCGGTTTCAATTCGTATCGTTCTTGAATCTGTGCTGCGTAATTGCGATGGCAAAAAAGTCACCGAGGCGCATGTGCGTCAGTTGGCGAACTGGAAGCCCAAGGCAGATCGCACCGACGAAATCCCGTTTGTCGTAGCACGTGTTGTGCTGCAAGACTTTACCGGCGTGCCTTTGCTGGCTGACCTCGCTGCGATGCGCGGTGTCGCATCCAAGATGGGTAAAAACCCGAAGAATATCGAGCCGCTGGTGCCGGTCGATTTGGTGGTGGATCACTCGGTACAGATCGACCACTTCCGCGATAAGAACGCGCTTGATCTGAACATGAAACTGGAGTTTCAGCGCAATAACGAGCGCTACCAGTTCATGAAATGGGGCATGCAGGCATTCGACACCTTTGGCGTTGTACCACCCGGCTTTGGCATCGTGCACCAGGTTAACCTCGAGTACCTTGCGCGTGGCGTACATCACAAAGACGGTGTGTACTACCCGGATACCTTGGTCGGTACGGATTCGCACACCACCATGATCAACGGCATTGGCGTCGTTGGCTGGGGCGTGGGTGGTATCGAGGCAGAAGCTGGCATGCTCGGTCAACCGGTCTACTTCCTCACACCTGATGTGGTGGGGGTGAACCTGACAGGCGTATTGCGCGAAGGCGTCACCGCAACCGATCTGGTGCTCACCATCACCGAGATGCTGCGCAAAGAAAAAGTGGTCGGCAAGTTTGTCGAGTTCTTTGGCGAAGGCACTGCCTCGCTCTCGCTCACTGATCGCGCCACCATCGCCAACATGGCGCCCGAGTATGGCGCAACCATGGGCTTTTTCCCGGTTGATGAAGCAACGATTGATTATTTCCACGGTACCGGCCGCACCGCTGCTGAGATTGACGCGTTCGAGGCTTACTTCAAAGCGCAAAACCTGTTCGGCATCCCGAAAAAAGGCCAGATCGATTACACCAAAGAGCTCACGCTTGACCTGTCCAAGGTAGCTCCTTCACTGGCCGGGCCAAAGCGCCCGCAAGACCGAATCGAAATTGGTCATGTCAAAGACACCTTTAAAGATTTGTTCGCCAAGCCGGTGGCAGACAATGGTTTCAACAAAAAGCCTGAAGATCTGGATGCCAGCTACAGCACCAGCGACGGCGTCAGTTTGCGCAACGGTGATGTATTAATCGCCGCGATTACCTCATGCACCAACACCTCGAATCCGAGTGTGCTATTGGCCGCTGGTCTGCTTGCTAAAAAAGCGGTAACGCTCGGCTTAACTGTACCGAAGCACATCAAGACTTCGCTTGCCCCCGGCTCCCGCGTTGTCACGCAATACCTCGAGGCCGCTGGCTTGCTGCCCTACCTTGAAGAACTGGGTTTCGGTGTCACCGCTTACGGTTGCACTACCTGCATTGGTAACGCCGGCGATCTCACGCCAGCGATGAATGAAGCCATCGTAAAAAATGATGTGGTTGCTGCTGCGGTGTTATCGGGTAACCGAAATTTCGAGGCGCGCATTCATCCAAACATTCGTGCCAACTTCCTTGCCTCGCCACCGCTGGTAGTGGCATATGCCATCGCGGGTAATGTCACGGTTGATCTGATGACGCAACCGCTCGGCAAAGACGCTAAAGGCCGTGACATCTACATCGGCGATATCTGGCCTAGCTCGGAAGAAATTAACAAGCTGATGAAGCACGCGATGAACGCCAACACGTTCAAGCGCAACTACGCCGACGTCAAAGGCGCTCCCGGTAAATTGTGGGAGCAGATTCAAGGCGTGGCCGAGGGCCAGGTGTATAACTGGCCAAAGTCTACCTATATCGCCGAGCCGCCGTTCTTCCAGGAATTTGCGATGCAACCCAAGGCGGCCGCGACCGGCATTTCCGGCGCGCGTGCACTCGGGGTGTTTGGTGACTCGATTACCACCGATCACATCTCACCTGCTGGCTCGATCAAAGACAGCAGCCCGGCGGGCAAATGGTTGATCGAACACGGTGTGTTGAAGGCAGACTTCAACTCGTATGGCTCTCGCCGCGGTAACCATGAAATCATGATGCGCGGAACCTTCGCCAATGTCCGCATCAAAAACCTGATGATCCCGGCCAAACAAGACGGCTCGCGCGTTGAGGGTGGCATCACCATTCACCAGCCGAGTGGCGAGCAGATGTCGATCTATGACGCTGCCATGAAGTACATCCACGATGATGTTCCCACCATGGTGTTTGCGGGCGAAGAGTACGGTACCGGATCGTCACGCGACTGGGCAGCGAAAGGCACCCAACTGCTTGGCGTTAAAGCAGTGGTGGCACGCTCGTTCGAACGTATTCACCGCTCCAACTTGGTCGGCATGGGTGTGCTGCCGCTGCAGTTTATCGGCAGCGACAGTGTGCAATCGCTCAACATCACGGGCGAGGAACGCTTCGATCTGATCGGTCTCGAGCATGACATCAAACCGCAGCAAAACGTAACGCTGGTGATTCATCATGCCAACGGTCAGACGCAGCAGGTGAAGCTGCTGCTGCGCATTGATACGCCGATCGAGGTTGACTACTATCACCACGGCGGTATCTTGCCTTTCGTGCTGCGTCAGTTGCTGGCAGCCTGAAGCGAACAACCAAACAGAGCAAACAACCGGAGACAAACTGATGTGGAAAATGCTTGTAGCGTTTGTGATTTTCGCGGCAGTTGCGTTAGCCGCTGTGTTCAACATGGGGGACAAAGCAAGCCTGCAGGGCGAAGCCGGTGGGCATGGGGATTCACACAGCCAATCGCCTGCTGCAAACGCATCAGCGGCACCGGCGGCACCAGCAGCAGCACCGGCGGCGACTGATGCGCCAGCCGCGCCTGCCAGCGCCGATCCAGAAAAAAAATAGCCCTCAAAGCTTGCGATCGGACAGCCCGCTTCGGCGGGCTTTTGTTTTGTCATCGCAATCGCTGACGCATCCAGTACAATCGCCGCTCTCCGCTCACGCCTACCGCACATCATGCGCCGCTCTCCAAAAAATCCGACTCGCAAGTTTTCCGCCGAAAGCCAGCGCCTTGCTTCATTAGCGCAATCGATGGTGCGCGCGTCGAGCCGAATCGAAGCCCGTGCGTGGGAGACCCGACTCGATAATCTGCTTCAAAAACAACTTGCCAATAACCAGCAACAAGCAATTGATAACGCGCTGGATCATTTGTTTCATACCGATCTTGATGCGTATGATGCGCTGCTCGATTCGATTGAAGCTATCAGCAGCAGCTGCTCGTTGGAGCAAGGCGATAAACGCTACGATGCGCTGCTGGTTGCCATTCCTGTTTTGGCGTGGACGCGATTCACGATTCCCTCAGGCGCTATCAACGCTAATGTCCTGCAGACAATCACGGCGCATTTGCACGGTCATATTCTCGCGACCAACACCCTCGCGGTGGTCGCACCCGTGCTGTTCTCGATTGATCAGTTACCGCGTAGTTACTGCGAGACCTATCAGCTGACTCGTCGCATGGCTGAGGCAGCGATCTCGGGCAAACCTCAGCCGGCACCACCATCATTACCGGAAACAGCAGCGTTTTTCGCAGATACCCGCCATTTGCTGGCGCTGGTTGCTACCGAAAGTGGACAACCTCTGCTGCGCTGGCAAGAAGATGAAACCGGTAGCCACTTGCAGGCGCTCAGCCAGGCAGCGCTTACGCAATGGCAATTACAGGCGGGCCCGCATCTTCAAAACCTACTGCCAGGTTGCGGGATTGAACTCATGCTGCCAGGTGCTTATTACGTAGCCTGCCGAGAGGCTGATAAAGCTATTCGCCCTATCTCTCTGCGCGCCGCAGTGCATTACCTGACCCATGTGCTGTCAGTGGAGCCTGCGCAGTTATCAACCGTTATTGCTGCAGTCGGCGATGAAGCGAGCGACATGCGCGTCGATGAATTCAGGATCAGCTACAGCGTCAGCGGCAATAGTGATGTCGTCTACGGCGTTGTGTGGCCGCTGTATGACGAAGAAAGTGCAGAGGAATACGTCGCGAATCTCACGCATCAGCGTGGCGTGAGTAACGCACCGCTGTCGCCGCTGCAGCAAATCGTTTCGGTGCTGAGAGAGAGTGGCATCACACGCATACAGCAAGCCGATAGCGTGTTTCCGCCTGAGTACTGCGATGATTGTGGCGCGCCATTGTTTTGCGACGCTGATGAAGAGATGGTGCACGCCGAGATGCCCGAGGATGCCGGACAAAATTCTGGTCATTTACATTAATAACGACCATCTACCCTCTGCTATACTCGCGCGCTTGTCGGGGCGTAGCGCAGCCTGGTAGCGCACTTGCATGGGGTGCAAGGGGTCGCGAGTTCGAATCCCGCCGCCCCGACCAATCAATTCAAGGACTTAGCGGGTTAAACGGCCGAACAGACTCGAAGCTACGACGTCTTGGGTACAAGATTAGGTACAAGTCTAAAGCAGCAGTACGAGTTTTCCAAGCTAGTTTGTCGATGCGGCTCAGGAGGGGGCCTGTTAGCCTTCCAGAGGCGACGATAAGCTCTCGATTGACCAGAACTGGAGCCCAGAAGCAGGGCCGCCTAAGCAGGCTTACGACACGTTTCCAGGCAGCCCCCGGGGGCTGAGTCCCGGCGGGGCTTTAAAATTTTCAAATTGTCTACAAAGCTGGGCCTCTAAAAAACGCCCCCGCTCTTTTTGGCGCTTGGGCCTTGGTCCGGGATTCGCGGGCTGTGTGACGTCTGAAACTGTGTTGTATCGTTGCATACACGGCGCGTCACCCGCTCCACCCACTATCGGTCGCCACCAAGCATCCCAACTCAAGCCCATTAAAAAGTTAGGCGGCGGCGGGTAGCGACGCAAATGCTGAATGCACCAAGGCCAATAACACCGGTATCTACGAGCTAAAAGATAGAACGACGCAGCGCATCTTGCGCAGAGACTACGCCTGTCGGGGACAGATTCTTGATAGCAGTCGCTCGGAGTTCATCGAGTCATATCTGCGTAACGGCGAAAAATAATCGCACTGGAAAACAGCGCGATCGTGGTGGATTAATGTTCTGCTTGATGTAGAAACGCCGGGCAAGCTACTTTTTCTTCAACCACTCGCCCGCTTTTTGAATATCTGATCCGGCGCCAGAGATTGCACCGCCCACGGTACCGCAAGCAGCACATGCCAACAAGAGCATAAAAATCGCCAAAATTTTCTTCATCGCCTCACTAAGATTTTGTTTTCATCACCAATCAACTGCGGCTCTTGCTCGCGGTTTCGCGTTGTCGCTTGACGAGCCACATTCTCTACTAAATAGCGCAGCATTTCACCGAGGGTGATGTCACCGTTGCTGTCCAGATCAGCCGAACCCTGCAATCCTTTCATGAGGTAATAGCTGAATAAGCCGTGACCTAGCTCCGGACTCGACCAGGAAATTTGATTCGGTGACGAGGCGCTTAGTACGAAAAATCCAGACGGGTAGCTAGATACCGAAGCGCGCAAACTGAGCGGTCGCGCATCAGGTAAAAGCGATTCTCCTGAACGCGACTGGCCGCTGTAGCAACTATCAAAAAACAAGGTTGCGGATTTTGGTTTTGCTGAAGAGATCAGCTCGACTAATTCTTGCTGGCTGATACCGGTCTTGTCGATAAAATCACGATCCGTGTTATACGGCAACAGATAAAGCGTTTTTCCATCATCCGATGGCAGGCCGTGCCCGCTGTAGAAAACATACACATCAGTAGTGCCACGATTGACGTTACGTCTTAACCACTGACGAAACGCGCGCGTCATCTCGGTCGTGTCAGCCTCGGAATTAATCAGCAAGCGCATTCGGTTGGGTGCGACGCCGAGAATATGCCGTGCATATTCAGAAAATCTTCTAGCGTCGGCGCTAGCATATCGCGCAGCTGGCAAATATTTATAGGACTGGATGCCAATCACAATAGCAACGGCATCACGCACGGGAGACGGCTTCACGCCACGCAGCGACAGCGCCGAAGACCCACCCGCCTGGCCACGTCCGGATGAAGCCGATGAAGAGCCAGTCGCGTTAGTATCTGAATCCGCCGTGGTGGTAGCACCATCGTTGAGCAAAGCACGATTACGCTCGTTACCGCGGGCTACCGCCTCTGCCTCGGTATCAACAGATAGTTGACCTGATGATTCATGATTACTCACGGAAAGCATAGACCTCGGCTCTTGAGCCAGAACATAACCGGTACAAAGCAAAAAGCCGCACAGAAGTGAGGTTACGAATTTGCTGAGTGAAGCATTCATGAAAAAATCATCGCGCAGGCTGATATACAAGCTTACCAGGCAAAGTTTTTATTCGATCCGCGTTTATCAATCGGCACGAGCGAATCAAACAAGATAATGCCGGAGCTAAGGTCAGTTACCCGCAAACGAAATTCATACTCCAGCTGCTGTTTGTTGCGGTCTGCACTGATATTGGTGGTTTGCGATATTTCACCAATCATGGACAGATCGGGTTTGACTACTTTGCCTTTACCGCCGGTTTCTTGATCGTAAAGATCAGATCGCTCGAGGTTCCGATACTCTTTGATAGTACTATCTGCTAAGCTACCTCCCACGGATGTGAATGCGAACCTCCCGCTTTTAGTCATGTAGCTGACCATCCGCTGCGTCAGTCGTTTGGTGTCAACCTCTTGTACGGTCTCGTTGCGCACGTTGCCAATTTGTACCAACCAGCGACCATCCTTTTTTGCCAACCAAGGCGACATCATGAATTCATCCAACGCATTTTTTGCGGCATAGTCAAAATCAATCGTCGTCAGGCCAAAGGTATTCATGTCTTTGGTGGATGCCATCGGGTTGGTCGTACTCACTTTTCCGGAAGCGCACGCAATAAGTAGCACCGGCACCAAGGAAACGACGGCGATTTTTACAATTTTTTTCATCATGCTAGCTGACTCCTTGGACTAGGTACCGGCCTGCGCCAGTATGACAAATTAAGCAGTGCGCCCCCGACAGGGCTGAGTGTAATTTAGGCTGACTGGACATCACCCGCTCTAGCGGGTCGGGTTAGCCCGACAACAGGCGAGAAATTCCGCACCATGGGCTTTATCAGCTGACAACCACACCTTGATTTACAGTTTAACCAAGCTGACTGCGAAGCCCATTCGACTTGCCGCGCCTTTAATCAACACAAGGTAATTTCCCGCTTGCTCAAGGGTCAAGGACTGTACCGGCTGACGGTTGGCGGTTTCTATATTTAACTGCCCGGATTCGGGCCGGTCAACCACCACGATCTGTATTGTGTTGGGTAGATTACGCCAAGCGCGGGTATCTGCTTTAGTGAACGCGGCTTGAGTCGCCGCAGTGCCGATTTTCATGAGGGCTGCCGCCAGCGGATCGAGTTTCTTCTTGTCCACTTGCCGGTTAATCTCTGCGTTTGCAGCATACTGCGCGGCAGTTTTGATAATGGTGGATATGACTGCTTTAGACACGATGCCCGGATACGCTTTTTCAAACTCGAGGCTGACCAAGCGATTGATATCAGTGAGCACCACTGTCCTGTCGCCTTGGTCGCCCACCAACAAGTGAGAGTCGGAACCAATACCTTCCCTGAACTCCGGCAGCGCAATGCCGCTGTAAAGCACTTTGTCTGAGAACAGGTACATCGGCAAATCAATACGGTATTCGTTGAATCCCGGGCCATTGCCGTCTTCATACACAACAATGACCTTGTTCTCCAGCTTGCCATTATTGTTATCAATTTCCGCGCGAAGCCTTCTGACAAATTCCCGCCCCTCTGCCGAGGCTGCGCTTTGTGCGGCACTTGATAGCAGCGGCTGAATCAGGCTCATATCATTATCGAGCGGGTCTGCCGAGGTAGCGCGAAATAATGCCGACATCACATCTCCAGCAGAAATCCGTATCTCTGACATCGGAACGCCCGGCGACACCTTAGCCACACCGCGGCCGATTTGGTTCTCAATCTGCTCTACACTCGCTGCCGCATTTATTTTCTGGTTTCGTGCAAAGCCTTCTTGTACTAAGCCCTGCGCCGCTCTGGTAAATGCACCCATCTGTACAACTGCATTGCGCTGTCTTTCTTGCAATCGTGTGAATGATACGCGTGCGTTATCGTTTTTTGCCATTAATTGGTTCAACGCACGGTAATAATCAATGAAGCCACCCTCGTGTATCTTGCCTTGATATGGTCCGAAAGCACTGCTACTTGCTGTCGTAGCTGTCAAGACGAGCACCTCTTGCGGTGTATCGACGGTATCCTCTTTCCATGGCATTAATTCATGAGCACGCGCGAAAGCATCGCTACTGTGTTGCCAATACCCGGCGTCGTGAAATGCCTTAGCTGCTTCTAGGGTCATGTGCAAGTTATTACGATCGTAGCGTGGCTTGCGATCAGGGGAGAGATAGAGATTCGCTGCACCGTGAAAATCGGATCGAGCGCGATAATCCATCAAGTCAGGACCGCGCTTGGGCGCAGATCCGCAACCCACTAGTATCAGCGCACAAATAACGACTGATACATCACGCCATGATATGATCTGACAACGCATGCCGCATGACTCCTATCAGCCTAGAGAGATTGTTCAGGTCTTCCACTACGTCCCGTTTGTTATTTTTAATTCGTGCAAGGCGGCATGCATCACTTCATTGGCTACCTTCTCCAAACACTCCAAATCTATATCCTGGCAGGCCTCACAAAAGTAACACAGCTCGTGCGAATCTGGCTCCAGCATGCCGTCATAGGGAGCTGTGCGCTTGTTTTTTTCCACGCAAACTTACACCAAAGGAGGTCATGCCAGGATTGAACTTTCAATAACATCCGGGTAGACAAAAATTCTCACTGACATTGGATCAACATTAAACGCAGGTTAAAACCCAAAAGGCGAGCCGCAAGGCTTTGAAGCCTTGACTGGAGTGTGGATTGGTTGACTGGACTGCAAAAAAACAAATCTTGAACTTTTGTTTTAGCCGATGTATGGTTGACTAAGTCACCGCCCCACCAACACCCGATTAGCGTCACCAATCAGCTGTGGCTCTTGCTTACGACTCATCATGGCTGCCTGTCTACCCACATTCTCTGAAAGGTAGGCTTGCATTTCACCCAGCGTAATCTTGCCGTCTTTATTGGCATCAGCATCACCTTCCATACCCCGCATCAGGTAATAACTAAAGATGCCGTGCTGAAGATCAGGGCTAGAACTTGAGATTTGGTCGTGCTGGCTGGCTGTGATGACCGTGAAGCCATCAGGAAACAGCCGATTCTCTGTGCGTAGTGAGATTGGTCTTGCACTAGCCACCAGTGTTTCACCTGACCGTGCTTGACCGCTGTAACAAGCATCCATGAAGATTGTGACAGAGCGTGGTTTAGCTATCTGTAGTGCAGCATTGACCTTTGCTACTGGAATAGCAGTGTCTTCAATGAGGTCACGATCTGCTCGTAGAGGTAAGATATAGAGACCTTGACCGTCTGGAGCAGGTAGACCATGCCCGCTGTAATACACATAGACATCTGTAGTTGACTTCACACGGCTTGGTAGCCATGTGCGAAATGTCCTAAGTATTTCTACTTCCTCTGCATCACCATCGACCAATAACTTGATG
>Ga0194129_10002172_pt1 | contig 29995 bp, 22 predicted proteins | sample TA2KigCa35mmetaG_FD_150862 | JGI IMG/M metagenome (GOLD analysis project Ga0194129, IMG submission 150862) | Freshwater microbial communities from Lake Tanganyika, Tanzania - TA2015038 Kigoma Deep Cast 35m | ecosystem: Environmental > Aquatic > Freshwater > Lake | place: Tanzania: Lake...
ATACACATTCTAATGTCAGAATTCATGCTTATATTCGTAGTATTTGCATTATTATTTGTTAAAAAGACTAATGAACCTCTTTCATGTGAATTAATATTATAATTAGAATAACCAATCGCACATTTAGTAAATGATAAGGAATAGTCTATAATAATCGTGGAAGCAAATACATTTGTAAATACTATTTAAATTTTTATTTAAAAAGTTTTCATTATTATCGCTTCTAATGCTAATAATCTATTTTCTAAATTATTAATTTTTTTATGTAATTCTTGTACTGCACTAACTGTTAAAGCGTGGAAATATTCTTTTTTTAATATATGAAAATTATTATCAATTTTACCATAAATAAAAAGATCAGTTTTAATTTCATAAGTCTTGTCAATTTTATAATTATTATTGCTTAAATCCTCAATTACTTTTATTTTAATTGTTTCAGTTTCTGTATAGCATGTATATTCAATATCTATTTCTAATTCTTTCTCAATAGTTAATATATCATTTTCAACACTACCCATCATATAAATATTGGGTATTAATTCCTTTTCTTTATCATTGACTGCTTCTGGCAAAACTTGCTTAACTTCTTCGGCAATAAATCCATAAACTTTTTTTTCTGGATCAAAATTTTTAGTAATATCAATATATCGATATTTTACGGGCCGTAATGCTAGTAATTTATTTAAACATTCATTATCATCTAAATCTTGAATATCTTTTTTAATTTTTGCTGACGAACTTGCACCAATCCACGATGTTGTCCAAGTACTACCATTAAATTTTACCACAAGATCTGAAAAATAAGTATTAGCAGTTGACAAATACGCAGCGCCGTTACCGTGATATATAAAACTTCTTGTTATTGATGTATGAGTACCAAAAAATTCGTGGAATGTATTACTATTGATTATAAATTTGATGGCACCGTTATTTGTAACTCTGAAGGTACCTGCAATTCTTACTTCATCATACATTAGAATATAATTTTCAGATGAGAAATTAGGATCAATTACTAAAGGGCCAGTCCCTAGTCCTTGTATGGAATTTGCAGTAATACCACCACCAACTGTAAGACTACTATTAATAATAGTATTACCATTATGTTCTAATATTAATCTATCAGAACCAGTTCCTTCCCAACTTGCATTTATACGTAATGCTGTATTATTTCCACTTGTTAAAATAGACCAACCGTGAGAATTATGAACATCCCAAGCATAAATAACTTTATCACTTGCTGTTCCAGCTACACGATTACAAATTATACTTTTTTGATTTACTGCATTTGTTGGGTTATATACGTATAAACTAATATTACCGGCGTCAGCATTTGCAGCTGTAGAACTATTTATAATATGCAATTTACTGGTTGGAACAGTTCCAATACCAATATTACCAGTATTATAATGAATATTTGTGCCATTTGTTGTCCATTGTGATGAACCACTACCACTTTTAACATTTAATTTCCCGTTAGCGTCTATTTCTAAAGTTGTTGTGTTTATATCTAAAGAAATAGAAGGGGGTAAATATGTAGTAATAAGGCCTCCAGACGTTGAAGCAGCAGTAAATTTTAAAGGTTTATCAACCCAAACACGCCCGGATAATAATGTATTGGCTCCAGCCGCTCTAGGATACATTATTATTTCGCATTCTGTTTGTGTAGCTGTTGGAGAATATGCTGTTGTATCTAAAATTGTAAAAGGTTTATTTGTTACACTTGTCCAAGATGGAGTGACTGTAAATGCTGATCCATTTACAAAAAGACCACTACAATTAATATTGCCTGACACATCTAATTTATAACCTGGATTAGTAATTCCTATACCTACATTACCATTTTCCAGAATAGTCATTCTTCTACCATTACTTGTGCCGAAATGATGAGTATGGAAATGTAATTTTTGCGACCAATTACCGTCTAATGTAGTGTTTTCTATTTCCATCCCACCTAAAATAGTACTCTGGTATTCTTTACCAAAAAATTGACTTTCTCCTGTCTTATCATAACCTGATAAGAAATAACTATTATTACCAGCATAAACATTCCCATTAACATCTAAATTCATTGTTCTTTGTGGTGTTGAAAATGGATTATTAGTACCAATACCTACATTACCATCACTCGCTATACACATTCTAATGTCAGAATTCATGCTTATATTCGTAGTATTTGCATTATTATTTGTTAAAAAGACTAATGAACCTCTTTCATGTGAATTAATATTATAATTAGAATAACCAATAGCACATTTAGTAAATGATAAGGAATAGTCTATATTAGAATTAAAAGTTATAAAACCATCTTTTAAATTAACAATACTGTTCATTTAATAATATTATACAATATTAATATTATAAAATTTACATTTAATATATAAAAAAAATTTTTTATTATTTTAAATCTTCTTATTAGAAACATCGGTAGTTTCAGGTGCTTTATCTTGTTCCGGTTCAGTAGGTTCTATTGTATCTATATCTATCTCTTCATCGTCGTATATTTTCTCGTATGCTTCACCGGTGTCGTCTTCTATATCATTATTATCTTCTATATTTAATAATGATTCTAATGTTTTTCAAAATTATTATCAAAAGAACAAAGAAAAAATTATTAAAAGAGTACAAACGAATTATTATAATAAAAAGAAAACACCACATAAAATACCAACAATTATAATAAAAAATGAAATCTTAGAAAATAATATAGTTATTAATTTAATGGAATGTTAGTTTTTGTCGGTTATTGATAGTTATTGTCAGTTATTGATAAATTATTTATTTACTTGTGGAATATATTGTAACACATCTTCAAAAGATGTATTAATTAAATTTATTTCTTTACCATCTATAAATAAAATTTCATCTTTTATTTTTGATGGGAAATCTCTTAACTCTTGTCTATATTTTATTAGTTTTTCTCTCTTTTCATCATCTATCTTAATATCAGGAACATTAAAATAATAATCAGTTTTGATTAAAAGGTCATCTCTTTTTTTTCTAATCTGTTCTATATTTTCTAAAAGAATATTTTTTCTATTGTTTAATATTCTTTTAATTGTTGTTTCTAATTCATTATTTTTTTGTTCTTCTGTCAATCCATCTAAATATTTTTTATATTCATCGCTAAATTCTAATTTATTCAAATCAATTAATTCACCAGACATATATATTATATTATTATAATATTTTATTTTAATATATATTAACATTTATATATTGCGGTGGATTTGAAATACTAATATCTATGACGCATCTGTTCCAACCGTGTGAATCCCAATTACTAGAAATTGTAATTTGCGTATTACCTGCAAGTCTTGTTGAAGAAAAAGAATTTGTTCTTTGGTCATACATTACACAAAAAAAACCCCAAACAAAAGAAGTTGAGTCTGCAGTACTAATTCCAAGCATCCACCTCCATTGTACTTGGGGGCGACTGTATTCACTTAATAATAAATTAGCATTTATATAAAATGTTGTTGATATATTGATAGCGTGTACTGATCTATATAAATATAAAACCATGTTACTTTTTCTCCAAATATCTCCAGAAATAGATACTCCATTTACATTCCCATTACAATTAATAGAACCTCCAAATGTTGCTGTATTAGTACTCATATTCAGTTGTAAACACCAATCATGGCCATTTTGCTGTTGCCAGGTTTCACTATTATTACCTGATCCATTTAAAAAGTACATTATATCGCCATTCATATGAATCATCCCAGAACGGTTGTTAGTGTCTTTCAAATACAAAGTCGGTGCGTCACCTGTTATAACTAATTTATTATTATTAACATAAACTGGACCTGATAAATTAATTGTTGGAGAACCCCAACCCATATTGCGACCGATTGTGAAAGCATTTTGATAATACCACATGAAAGAATGCAAGGCATTTCCAGCATCATGAACAGCAATTTCAGTGTGATCTAAACATTCAAACATTAAACTAGCTGTATTTGAATTCCAACCCTGCCCCCCTCCATAATTACCACTATTATTTCCAATTGTTAATGTATTTGTAGTCATATAATTATTAACTATAGCAAAACCTGAAGTTTGTATTCCAACTTTACTATTCCAAATTTGTACATTTCCAGCGTAAAGTGCATTAGTATTACCAATTACTATGTCTTTTCCTTTAAAGGTTAATAAAGGGTACTCATCAGCATTATATCGATGTATAAAATTATATTGTATGTTTCCCGCTCCTGTGTAGCTTTGTTGAATTTTTAAACCCCAATTGCCATCAAATCGCATATTTAATAAATCTAACGTTGTACCGGAACCATGAGTTTTTACAATATCTAAAGTAGCCGTAGGAGCATCAATACCAATACCTACATTACCACTATTATAATGAATATTAGTACCATTTGTTATCCATTGTGATGAACCACCTGTAAATGCTGTTCCATTTACTCGAAAAGAACCAGTTATATTAATATCACCAGTAACATCTAATGCATATGCTGGAGATGTATTTCTAATACCAACATTACCGGTTCCACTTATATACATTCTTATATTTTCTGCTGTTCTATTTGTTGTTGCTTCAGGATAAGTATCAAAAGCGATGGCCGCAGCTCTCAATCTAATTCTATCAGGTCCTGAACCTCCTGCTACATCATTACCTTTAAATAATAATAATTCTGTTGATTCAGTACTTGCAAAATTTCTTGTTTCTATAACAGAATGATCGTACTGTCCATCACCTGCTGCTCCACCACCTAAAAATATTCTTGAACTTCCTGGACTAGGTCCAACATATAAATCACTCCCAACATATACAGTACCTCCAAATGTTGCTGTATTATTGTTCATATTAATTTGTAATGCCCAGTCCTGTCCATTTTGTTGTGACCATGTTTCTGAATCATTACCATTAGCATTTAAAAAGTACATAATGTTAGCATTCATATGAATCATACCCGAACGGTTGTCTGTATCTCTTAAATATAATGTTGGATTAGTTCCACGCAACACTAATCTATTTGAAGTTATAAATAAATCACCATTAATATTTGTAGTACTATTAATAGTAGTATTACCATTATGTTCTAATATTAATCTATCAGAACCAGTTCCTTCCCAACTTGCATTTATACGTAATGCTGTATTATTTCCACTTGTTAAAATAGACCAACCGTGAGAATTATGAACATCCCAAGCATAAATAACTTTATCACTTGCTGTTCCAGCTACACGATTACAAATTATACTTTTTTGATTTACTGCATTTGTTGGATTATATACATATAAACTAATATTACCAACATCAGCATTTGCATGAGTTGAACTATTTATAATATGTAATTTACTGGTTGGAACAGTTCCAATACCAATATTACCACTTGCATCTATTCGCATTCTTTCTACAGGTAAAGCATTACCGCTTGATGTTCCAAACATTAAAGCAGTATTACCACTTGATATATGTTCATTTTCAATATAAGATGAATGCGAAGAATCACTTGCCAACCATAATCTAACTTTTCCATTATTATTTGTTTCTAATCCTCCTCTAAAAACTATATTTGTTGTTGTTCCTGCTGTCCGAGCACCTCTTACATATAATGTACTATCAGGAAATACAAATCCAGTATTATTATCATCACTTGAATTAGTTATTGATCCAATATATATACTACCAGTATTATAATAAATATTTGTTCCCGTTGTTGTCCATTGCGATGAACCACCTGTAAACGCTGTTCCATTTACTCGAAAAGAACCAGTTATATTAATATCACCAGTAACATCTAATGCATATGCTGGAGATGTATTTCTAATACCTACATTACCATCACTCGCTATACACATTCTAATGTCAGAATTCATGCTTATATTCGTAGTATTTGCATTATTATTTGTTAAAAAGACCAGCGAACCTCTTTCATGTGAATTAATATTATAATTAGAATAACCAATAGCACATTTAGTAAATGATAAGGAATAGTCTATATTAGAATTAAAAGTTATAAAACCATCTTTTAAATTAACAATACTGTTCATTTAATAATAATATACAATATTAATATTATAAAATTTACATTTAATATATTTTAAACGTTTATAATATACATATTATATGCACAAGAAAAATAAGTGTTTTATAATTTATAAATATTAGAATTATTATTTTTATATTTTTTTAGTTTCATCTACTTTAATTACCAACTGAGTTATTTCATTTATTAGTGAAATATTTTCAGGATCATATTTTTTATTTTCGTGAAATAATTGAATTCCTCTAGAAATTTGATTTAATCTATTATTAACATCTTTAGAAATAAATAAATTATCAGTTAATAGGTTTCTTAATTCATTTGGTTTTGTTATTATATTTGAAATCTGTGTATTCATCTTATCACAATTATAATTATAATAATTTCCAAAAGGATATGTTATGTATTTCATAAATTTTCCCATAAAATAAATAGGGAAATTATCAAATATCTTATTCATATTAATTTCAATATTTTTAGAGTAATCATTTATAGAGAATTCTAATAATTTATCAATATCTTTAGTGGTTTTATTTTTTTTGTAAAACCATAAGCATGCATAAGACATATAAATATCCGCTAAAATATCAGCATATCTTCCAGATATATATTCTGCTGTTTTAATTTTTCCTCCCATCAATAATGCTATATTAGCCGAAAATGCAAAATTTGCTACATGTCTATTTAAATGTATTTCGCAATATTTATCTATATCTACACCATTCTTTCTATAAAATTTAAGATATGCTCCATAATATAAAGACTTTACTAAATTATTTATTGTATGTTTAACAATTTTATTAAAATTATTATTAAAACCTTCTTTATCATTTGTTTCTATGTTATTGATAATATTTAATAGATGAGGATGTGATCTATTTAAACCTTGACCAAATATAATAAGAGAACGTGTAAGTGTATTTGAACCTTCAACAGTTATTGCCACCGGTGTTGCAATATAACTGGATGCAAGAAAATTCATTGGACCCTTGCATATTCCAGCGCCTCCTAAAATATCCATTCCATTGTTAACTGTTATACGCCCATATTCTGTAAATTTATATTTCATTATAGCAGATAATACCGGAGGTTTCTCTTTATTTATCAATATAGCATTGAATAAATGCTGTGCTGCTAATAATTTATAATTAATTCCTGCTATTACGGCTAATTTCTCTTTAACTCCTTCCATTTCTGCGATAGAAATATTGAATTGTTTTCTTATACGTGCATATCCACCAACTCCAAAAGAACATAATTTTGCAGTAGCGAGTGACATTGCAGGTAATGAAATACCTCTTCCTTCACCTAAAGATTCCATTAACATATTCCATCCAAAACCACATTTTTCTTCACCTCCTATTACACATTCCATAGGTATGAAAATATCTTTACCTCTTATTGTGCCATTCATAAAACCTATATTTAAAGGATTATGGCGGTTACCAATTTCTATATCACTAAATTTATCTTTCTCCAATATAGCAACTGTTATTCCTTCTTTTCCTGTCTTTAATAGTTTATTAGGGTCCAGTAGTTTAAAAGCTAATCCAATTACGCTTGCAACAGGCGCCAATGTAATATATCTTTTTGAAAAGGTCACGCGTATTCCTAAAACACCATTTTCTAAAACTACAATACCTTTGTCTAACATTGAAGCAGCATCAGAACCTGAATTTTCTGTTGTTAGTCCAAAACAGGGTATGTGAGTTCCTAATGCTAATTTCGGTAAAAAATATTTTTTTTGCTCATCTGTACCGTATTGTTGTAATAGTTCTCCTGGACCTAGAGAATTTGGAACCATAACACTAACAGCACTAGCAATATTTCTACTTGCTATTTTTTCAACAATTAGAGAATGAGCATGGGGACTAAATTCTAAACCTTCATATTTTTTAGCTATTACTAGTCCCATAAATTTATTATTTTTTATATAATCCCATACATTATTTGATAAATCTTGGTTCTTTTCTATTTTATCATTATCTATCATTTCGCATAATTCATTAGTTTCTTTATTTAAAAATGCCTTCTCTTGGTCTTTTAATTTTGCATCATATTTATTAACTAATTTATTTATATCTAAAAATCCAGAAAAAATATCACCGTCTATAGAAACTGAACCAGAGTTCAAAGCTGCTTTTTCTGTGGGAGAAATTTTAGGTAATATCTGCTTTATTATCCTAAAGGCGTATCCCGATACAATCTTACTCATATTTTATAACATTATTTAAATGTATATTTTTATATATTAATATTTATTTGAAGTTTATTATAGTTTAATTATTTTTGAGTACATAATTAAAAAATATTTATAAATTTAACACCTTTACAATCGTTTTAAGTAGTAGAGCATATAATATATATTATCTTAATTCTCTAATAGAATAAGATATGCATTTTAAATGTCTTCTGTTGCTTTTCAAAGATTAACAAATAAAAAAGAAAAGCAATTGTATAAAATCTTAGGAATTGAATCTAGTCCTAGTACTCAACTAATTGCTAATATGCAATCTAAAATTAATAACCCTATTTTTAAACTTAGTATAGCAGATTACGAAGTTATGTGTGGTAACGAAATTATGATTAGAATTATGTCTAAAGTTATCGGATGCAAAGAGAAACAACTCAAAAAGTTCTGTAAATATATCAATGTCTTCTCTGAGAATATCAAGTAATCTCCTAAATCTATTAAAAACAATTTGATATGTGAAAATAGATAATAATATTCACGTTCGCTAATTTAGATTATATGTAATGTTAGTATAAAAAATAATGAATTATAAAAAAGTTAAAACTGTAATTGTATATGGAAAAAAAAATGTATTTATATGAAACCAAAAGGTACTCGCGAATATGTAAAAAGTAAAGAAGAATATGTATTATTACAAGAATATGCTAAAAGAGTTGCAAAGATTGCTGCTAAAAAATTAGTTAAAAATAAAAATGATAAAAATAAATTAAGATGAGGCGATGATTTTGCTCCTCACTTTGATATATATTATGCTCAGCAAAATAAAATACGAGAATATATGAAAGAAATGAATAAAAAAAAATTCATTAACAAAAAAAGTAACAAACAAAATGTATTCCATGTTGTTCAAGAAGAATAAATTATCTGTAATATAATTGTCATAATTTATCAGTAATTAAAAGATTTTTAAGATCTATTTAATTTAAATTTTATAGATATACTATTGTTTAATAATTGTGTATAATATTTACTCGATTAGCTTTTATTATTATAACTCAACATTATAAATAATAATATTTCTATATTTATAGAATGGATAAAAAAAATAATAAAATGTTTAATTATAAAAAAGTTAAAACTGCGGTAGTATGTGGAAAAAAAAAATGTATTTATATGAAATCAAAAGGTACTCGTGAATATGTAAAAAGTAAAGGAGAATATGTATTATTACCAGTATATGTTAAAAGAGTTGCTAAGATAGCTGCTAAAAAATTAGTTAAAAATAAAAATGGTAAAAAGAAATTAAGAGGAGGTGAAAAATTATCTACATTATATAAATATAAAAAAACTGATGTAGAGTTAGATTTATCTGATATAGGTAGTTCAATTAAAGAATTAGTTTTATTATCTGAAATACCTGAAAAAGATATTAAAACCGTATTTGTAAATAAAATAGAAACAGCACCTGCACGTCGCACATTTGACTTAAAAACTATACCATATAAAGGAGTTAAAATAATGATAGATGGTGAATATCTTACTGGTGAAATTTATGATAATAGAGCAAAAGCTCAAATAAAAGCTCAAAATGCTGCTAAAAATGCAGAATATTATTATATAGAAAATGGTAAATTTGTAAATATAAAAATAAAAGTAGGTCATGAACTTGAATCAAATAAAAGAGATATAAAAAGATTTTATTATTTTGTATTTGATATTCCAATAGAAAGTATAACTTCACCAATTTACAGTGTAAAAAAATGTAAATTAGAAAAATATGATGGTTCTTTTGAATTAAAAAATGCTTGTGAAAGAGAAATATTATATGAATTATATAAGGATTCATATTCTAACAAACTATATATTAATAAAATTGATGAAGATAATGAAATATATGTACCTTCTGAAGTTTTGAAAAAATTTGGTCCCAAATTAGCAATATCTTATGAAGGTGTAGTTACAGTAGATGATAGTGATTTAGATAAACATTATGATGTAACTAAAGCTTTAAATAAATCGCGAAGATCAAGTAAATCAAATAAATCAATTAAATCAACATTATCAAAAGTTTTTTCTAAATTAACAACACGTGGTTCTAAAGTATATTAAAATTAATCATTGTCTTTATAATAAAAATTTATCAATAAGCATATGTTCCCCAATGTCTGCACTTAAATTTTGTATATACATATACTTTACCACCCAATTGTGCCCATCTATCACAAAACCAATAGTCTTCTGATAAATATATTCCATCCTTTACTTCTGTATCAAAATAACGGAAATACGTATGAGTTTCTCTAATATTTTTACTATGATTTAGTACGTCAGCTTCGTATACATCATTAGGAAAACTTTCGCGCATTTTGTCTAATACAATTCTTTGAATTAATAATATCCCAGTACCCGTGTATTTTGTTTCTATAAAATCGTCTTGTAAATTAATTGTAGGATCATCTAATAATATTAATACAGATTCCTTAACATTTGCTTGAATATATTCACATGTTAGTTCATTTTCATTATTTTGATTTACTAACTCTGTTATTTTATCCCAATTTATATATTTTTTTGGATAAACTCCGCCAACTAATGGTTTGTCATAATCTAACATTTTTATAATATCTTCTGGACTAAATTGAATATCTGCATCTAAAAATAATAAATGCGTATAATTTGTTCGAGTATAAAAAGTGTGCACTAATGTATTTCTTGCTCTAGTTATAAGACTTTCATTATAACAGAATTCATAATCTATAATAATATTTTTTTCTTTACATAATCTTTCCAATTTTAATAAACTAGATAAATAACCCACATATGTTAGACCTCCATAAGCAGGAGTTAATACTAATATAGATATTTGTTTATTTGATTCCATAATATTATTCTTATTATTTTTAATATCAGTATTCTTTAAATAATAATTATGATTATATATAAGATTTTATCGCAATTAGTAATATGTAGTATATGAACGCACATAATAAAAATATAGCAAATCAATATAATATAATATACGATTCGTTTGATAATTCGCGAGTTAGAATATGGAATAATGTTAAAAAATTTTTGAGTGATAAAAAAGATGGGGAAACACTACTTGATTGTGGTTGCGGAAATGGAAAAAATATGATATACGCAAAAACAATAGGGTATAGTTGTGAAGGTTGTGATATATCTGATAATCTTCTGTATTTATGTAATAATAAGGGGTTAAATGTTTTTTATCAAGATGTTTTGAATTTAAAAACAGTAAAAAAATATAATAAGATTATATCTATTGCTGTACTTCATCACCTAGAAACTATTCAAGAACAAATATATGCTATTAAAAATTTATGCAATTGTTTATGTGAAGATGGAAAATTACTTGTTTCTTTTTGGTCTATGGAAAAAAATTTTAATGGATTAAATATAAGTAAAAGTGAATGTCGCAATTTTGCACTAGGTCCAAATTATGTAGATTGGAAATTAAATAACAATATTATAAAAAGATACTATTATATTCATGATTACAATAGTATTAAAGAATTAGCAAAAAATATTGATATGCCTAGTATTAATTATAAAATAATGTGGGAAGAACAGAATTGGTTCATTCTATTCAATTATGACAAAAGTATATAAGAATTTAATCCTTCTTATTTATAAGAGATAATAATCTCTGCTCTCATAGCTCAGTAGGCAGAGCGCTTGGCTTTTAACCAAGTGGTCGCGGGTTCGAGCCCCGTTGAGAGTGTTATTTTTTTAAATATTATGTAGAATTATAATAATTTATATTTTTTCTTAATATATTTGTACAACGACTTTATACTCTAATATAAAATGAGTACATAATTTATTTTTTTATAAATTTTATAAACTTTAAAAAATTTGAAAAATTTTTTAAATTATGTACTCATTTTATGGAATGAATTAAAAAAAAGCAAATATGAAAAAGTATAGACAACCAAATAGAAAATGAGGAAGATACTTTTATAGTTACAAAAGTTAAGTAAAATAGGGAGCTGGTCTAAATATGTAAATTTATCTTATTATTTATAATATATATTTTAATTTTTAATTTTTATTATTAAAATGTTCTATATTTTTTAAAAATATTAAAAAATTGATTAACCTAATATATAGTTATATTACACTAGGTATTAAAATACTACCGGAGAAAAGTTACTAAAGTTACTAAAGTTACTCTAAGTTACTCTAGTTACTCTAAGTTACTCTAAGTTACTCTATACTCTAAGTTACTCTATACTCTAAGTTACTCTAAGTTACTCTACACTTTTCTTTAAAAAATGGCGTCTATGGTAATGCTGTTTAAGGAGCGCATCGGCAATATTCCTGATAATATCGAAGATAAGGATATCATCTCATATGCAAAGAATATTATTAAGGAAATTAAGGAAGAAAATAAGAAAAAGAAGGTTGAAGAATCTGAAAAGATTAAGAAGAAGAGAGTTGCTAAGAAAGTTGCAAAAAATCTTGATGAAGAAGGAAATGAAAAGCCTAAGAAGCTTAATAAATATCAGCAGTATATGAAGGACAATCAACAAAGAATTAAGGATGAAAATCCTGATCTCTCTAATACTGAGAGATTCGCTAAACTTGCGGAAGAATGGAATGAATACAAAAAGGCGAATACTAAGGATGAAAAAACAGACGAAAACGATTCTGAAACCGAAAATCCTATTGAAAATAAGGAAAATACTACTGTAGTTACAGATAAGGAAAAGAAGAAGAGGGAAAAGAAGGAGAAGAAGGATAATGTCTAAATATGTAAATATATAATGATATTTATAATATATATTTTTATATTTTATATTTTATATTTTATATTTTATATTTTATTTTTTTTATTTTATAATATTTATGATTAAAATGTTCTATATTTTTTAAAAATATTAAAAAATTGATTAGACTAGTATATTTTTATATTACACTAGGTATTCAAATACTAACGTAGAAAAGTTACTAAAAGTTACTAAAAGTTACTAAAAGTTACTAAAAGTTACTAAAAGTTACTAAAAGTTACTAAAAGTTACTAAAAGTTACTAAAAGTTACTAAAAGTTACTAAAAGTTACTCTACACTTTTCTTTAAAAATGGCGTCTATGGTAATGCTGTTTAAGGAGCGCATTGCCAATATTCCTGATAATATCGAAGATAAGGATATCATCTCATATGCAAAGAATATTATTAAGGAAATTAAGGAAGAAAATAAGAAAAAAAAGGTTGAAGAATCTGAAAAGATTAAGAAGAAGAGATCTGCTAAGAAGATTGCTAAAAATATTGATGAAAATGGAATTGAAAAACCTAAGAAACTTAATAAATATCAGCAGTATATGAAGGACAATCAACAAAGAATTAAGGAAGAAAATCCCGATCTCTCTAATACTGAGAGATTCGCTAAACTTGCAGAAGAATGGAATGAATACAAAAAGGCAACTAAGGATGAAAAAACAGACGAAAGCGAATCTGAAAAAGAAACCGACAAACCTGACAAACCTCTTGAAAATAAGAAAAAGGAAAAGAAGCAGAAGGTATAAATATGTAATATGTAAATATGTAATATGTAATATGTAATATGTAATATGTAATATGTAAATAATATATATAATGTATATTTTTATATTTTTTATTTTTATATAGGACTACTATTTTGCCTATTTATACTTCGTCGTGATCTACTTATGTAAGCTCTACTATCAGGATCGTAACTAATTCTATCACTACTATTAATAGAAGATTTAATTAATTTTTGTAAATATTCATATTCAAATATTAATTTATTATTAATTTTAAGTATATTATAATGACTATCGTCAGTAATTAAAACACTAAAATTACATGTTTCATTTTTAAAAGGAAATGTTATGTCATCTATAGCAATTTCAATATACCAATCTCTAGTACTATATCTTGCTAGTTCTCTAGATATATCTTGAATATTTTTTTTAATTAAACTATTTATATCACTTCTATTTTGACTATCGTCGTTTGGTAATTGTAATAGATTATGTAACAATAATTGCTGTCTTACATCCTTATCTAAACTATAATATACCTGCAATAAATGTCTGCTGGCAGAATCACAACTTATACTTATTATGTATATATTAAAATTATATAATATGTCCCTTTTAACATACATCATTTCTACAGAGGAAGGCATTCTGTTTTTTACTTTCAAATATTCTAATATAACATGTGCACTATTATCATCATTTAAATTTATGTCTAAGATATTTAATGATATCAAAGCTTTTATTTCGGTGACATTTGTACCAGATAGAACGCTTACGCTAACACATAAATCGTGTTTAGCATTATCATCTAGTAAATTATAGTCTGTAATTTTTAATTCTCTTATTTTATTTTTAATTAAATTCTTAATAAATATTAAATATACTTTAAAATGTTTATAATTATCACCAGATTGTACTATAATACTTCTGCATATTATTTTTCTTAACATTGACCCTGAGTTTATTTTTGTTCTATTATAATACACACCTTCTTTGCCTGGAATGGATTCTAATATTTTAAATACAGAATTATAGAAACAATTATTATCTTTATCGGATACATCTACATATTTTATTTTATTATATTCTTTATTCATCTATATCCTATTATATTAATTATATTATTTGTTATGTTTATTCTATAAAAATTTAAATGTATATCTTTACTTATTAAAGAATGGGAACTTAATAAAACAAATAATATTAAGATAAAAAATAATTAAGTAATAACATATAGTTTACAAAATATACTCTTATATTTAATGTGTATGATATTTAAATTGTTAAATAGATTTTTAACACCTTTTTACATATAAAACGCCTATTTTTACTTACATAAAATTGAATGAATATTATAATTGAATTGTTGGATTACAATATTTAGGAAAACTGAAAATAGTAAATATTAATCATTATAATAAAAAAATTGATTTAAAAATATATAATATTACAATATATTACAAAGACTAAAAATGTCTAAAATTAGTTGCGAAAAATGCGGTAAAGAGTTTAATAGTAAATCTCATTATACTCAACATCAAAAAAGAAAAACTCCTTGTGTTACTGAGAGCAAAATTAAAGAATTTATTGATAAGTCAGTTGAAGAAAAATTAAATAAATTAAATCTTCCATTATGTTTGTCTGTTGAAAATGTGTCTGTTGCAATTCAACATAGGCAAAAAATAACAATTGATACATCAACCTTTAACGAAATTAAAAAATATTATGATGAAACATTAAATACTGATAAAAGCACATACAAATCAAGCAACGATGAACCTACACCGATTGATTGTATAAGTGAAATGATAAGTAAAATCCCTAACGAGTTATGGGGAAAAAGTGATTTATCCATATTAGACCCTTGTTGTGGTAATGGAAATTTCAGTATTCCTATTATATTTGAATTGTTAAAGTATCACGATAAAAAAACAATATTAGAACAAATATTAGAATTTAATGATATTAATGAAAGTAGATTAGAAAATGTGCGTAGTGTATTTTGCAGTGAAAAATATAATTTACAAGTAACCAACCATGATTTTATTACATTCAATAGTAGTAAAAAATATGATTTAATCGTTGCTAATCCACCATATGCAAAATTATTAGAAAATGGTAAAAGGGCATCCAAAAATCACAACTTAATTAAGGATTTTATTGAAAAAGCTTTATCGCAACTAAAACCAAATGGTTATTTATTATTTATTACACCAGATAACTGGATGTCTTATGCTGATAGAAATGTATTAATTGAAATAATTACATCATTACAAATAATCCATTTGGATATACATACTGCAAAAAAATATTTCAAAAAAATTGGTTCCAGTTTTACTTGGTATATAATTCAAAATTGTGCTTTCTACAAAAATATTAATGTTTCTGGAATATGGAAGAAAAAAGAATATGTTAGTTCAGTCATATCAAAACAACGCAAATACATTCCATTATTATACAATCAAATGGTTCAAAATATATTATCAAAAACAATTGATAATTCAACTCTACCAAAATTTGAGGTTAAGACCAGTAGTGATTTACATAAATATACAAAGGCTGAATTTATTAGTGATAAAAAAACAGAACAATTTAAATACAAATTAATTCATACACCAAGTCAAACTGTATATTCATCAAGACCTCATAAATTTCAAGAAGGATATAAAATATTTATATCAACAACCGATAAGTATAGTGTATTTATTGATAATTGTGGAATGACACAATCAATCGTATTTATAATATGTTCTAATGAAGAACAAGCAAAAAAATATTTACAAATATTACAGCATCCCTTATATTTATTTATAAATAATATTTGTCGTTGGGGAAATTTTAACAACATAAGAATATTACAAAGTTTTCCTATTCCAACCATAGAATATTTTGGAAATCATCAAGAACTATATGACTATTTTAACATTACAAAAGAAGAAATTGAATATATTTGTGATAATCTGTAAATTTATGTATAATATTATTCTTTGTAATCTGGGTCGCAATTGTCGCTTAATATAGGATATTCGTTATATATATTTTTATAATCTTCCAAAAATGTGCTTTCATAGGCATGGTATGTTTGTGCTGTTATTTTTGTTTTTTTACCAAAAATTTCAATAGTAATTTCGCTTTTGGGTAATTCATATCCATACATTTGAATTTTACAACCTAAATTTAGGTAAAACTCTAATGTGTTATAAATAAAACCATTTGTTTTAGAGCAATCGCCGGATTTTCCTCTTTCTTCTATATGATGACCGCAAAGATAAGATGCAACCCTTCCTTTAATTCCAGTTCTCGTTCCACCAATTTTAACAATCATACCATTAATTACAAGTAAATATAACCATTCTGTTTTTTTGTTAAACGCTTCGGTTGAAATGGTTGGAACAAATTGAATCAAAGTATTTCTTTTTTTATTCCCTTGTTTTTTTCCACATGTAAATAATTCACTATCTAAAACTATATCTGCTATTGGAATAAAATGGTCTTTTCTATTATATTCCTCAAATGGAATTGTTTTATCAGTTGAAATCAATTTAATCCATTTTTTTATTAATGAACTCTCATAAAGTTCATTAATATTTGCTAATCCAGAAATATCGTTGTTATAAGTTGTTTCATTCATCTTGAATATAAGAATGTATACTTATTTGTTTATGTGTTTCATATCATTTTTTTTTTATAATCAAATTTTTTAGAGCATAATATAACAAGTAAATTAAGAATAAATTAAGAGATACGCGCTGCTACTCAAATTTTATTTTTTCAATTTTTAGAAATATTCAGTGTCTTTTTAAGCATCATAATAGCTCCCGTATAATAAATATTTACTATTTTAATCATATTTTAATAAAAATTAATTGTGTATATCTTAAAGTTAATTATACATTTAGAATGTCCAAGAACTCTGCTTCCGCTCCCATTGTCAATCAGCGACTTCCATTATATATTTATATGTTTATATCATATTTATCATTTTTATATTGAAATGATGTTTTATTTTACCTTTAATATTTTTATTTATTATTAAAAATAATTCACGAAAATCATTTTTATTATCAATATTTATATTAAATAATTTTAATTTATTAGGATTAAAAACTAATCTTTCAAAACAATTAACATATTCAGTATATCTTTGAATGGCACCATAATCATTTATAATTTCATAAATAAAGTAGTGTGCATTTATATTATTTATACAATCATCACAATCTGGTGTATAAACTTGTAAATTATTAAATTCATAAGTTTTATTATCAATAGTAAATTGTAAATTTGCTAATGTAATATAATCTTTATATTTAATATTAAACTTAAATGACATTAAATATTAATTTTAAATAACTTTTAAATAACAAAAATAAATCATTTTTTAATCGCCAAAGTGTTCTTTATACCCTTGAAGATTTAAAATGGCACAAAGTATTTATTTCTATTTATATTATATTCATATGATAATTCATTTATTGTTATTGATACCATCATTATATCGTGTATATAATATATGCGATATTACAGAAGCTTTTATACCTACGATAGTTCTATTGTATTCTAATACAATATCTTCAAAAGATTTCTTATCATTGATTTCTTGTTGTAATTTATAATCTTCTTCAGGATACCATTTATTATCTACTTTTGATGTTTCTTCATTATTCTGCAATTTTAAAAACTTTTTTAACATTTATATAACATTTATATGTATATTTATATTTTTATATAGAAGATGTATTTATTCTTTGTCTAGTATTTCTAGCACTAATATATGCTTTGCTTTCTGGACTATAATGAAATATATTAGTGTTTTTATTTTTAGAATGTATTAGTTTTTCTAAGTCTTCTTCTCTAAATATTATATTTTTTCCTACTTTGAAAATATTATATTCATTATTATCTCCTATTATTATGCAGAATTTGTAATCTTCTTTAGCATCATTATACCATTTTTGTGTTTTATAATATTCTATAGAACTATTAATTTTATTAATATTATCCGCTATTAAGATAGTTATTTTTAATTTATTTAATATATCATCTTTATCATTTTTTTGTTCATATTGTGATTTATGTTCTAGAATATATTTTTTAACAACCTTATCTGCATTATAATATTCTTTAAGTAATTCTCTATTTATATTATCACAATATATGTCTATTATACATATTTTAAAATTTTCTAAAATATATTTTTTAACACATTTTTTTTCCGCTTCTGAAGTTTTTCTATTTTTAATTTTTAAATAATTTAATATTTCAGGTGCATTTTGCCCTTCTACATTTATATCTAGTAAATTATTAGATATCAAACTATCTAATTCTACATTATTTATTAAATATATTTTCTTAACAGTATTAGTTAGATTTGTTTTGTCAACTTTACTAAAATTATTATATTCTTGCTTTAAATTTATATTTACACCAATTTGTTCCCCTTTGTTTTTTTTTATTTTTTTTATTTATTGTTTTAATAACAATTGTAATCGTTTTAGATAAGGTTTAAAAAAAATATAATAATCTTGATTTATTAAAATAATATCCTTAACTATTATTTTTCTTAAGTGAGTTCCAGAAACAATTTCTTCATTATTATGAAATATCTTTCCATAATTTTCTTCTAATATTTCAAAAACTGAATTATAAAAACTATTATTATTATTATTACTAACCTCTAAATATTTTATATTATTGTAATTCATTCTAATATAAATGTATATTATTATAATTTTTCATATTAAATTTAATCCATCTGTGCTAATATATTTTTTAACATCTTCAATTGTAATATCCTTTATAGATTTTAACGGTTTTCCATATGTTCGTGGAAATTTTGAAAATAATTTAGGTTTATTAGGCCAATGTGAAGTCATTCTCACTTCCTCAAATATTTTTTTTCTTTTTTCTAAATCTTTTTTACTAGCGAAACTTCTAGGAACCATACAAACATATACAACGCAACGATAATTATAATTATCGCTAGCAGTTTTTTGCACTGGATTTCCGTAATGCAATGTTCTACTATCCCAGAAAACTCCATGTCCTCTAGGACATTTTATAGCAACATTACGACATCCTTTATCAATATAGAAATTATACTGATCTTCATTTTCTAACTTAAACCAGTCTTTTTTATCAGTTATTTTAAACTTCTCTTGAAAATCTTTGTGATATTGATTACTATTTTCTAATATAACTAATGTCGCATCCCCCTCGTTCGTATCATACGCATTAATCCAACTTTGAATACATTCAAAATTGTTACGTGTATAACTTTGGTCTACGTGAAACCAAGAATTATTCTCTCTTTTAGGTTTATCAAGAATATAAATACTCGCTCCATCAAAACTTACAATTAAATCATTAGTATCCCATAATTTTGCAAAAGCATCTATAACTTTTTTATTTTGTCTAACTTCCCACACTAATTTTGAATGTCCTATTTTCCAATGCTGTATTAACATTTTGTGATTTGGAAATAATTCGCTAATTTGTTTATAACTTTCCTTATTATTTCTATCTATAGGAGTTTCAAAATTGCTCGTTAAATATTCTAAAACTTCCCACTTATTTCTAATCATATTATTACATTCTTCATTATCTAAAATAGGACATATAGCAACTCCGTATTTTAAAACAGTTTCCTTAATATATTTTGCATCACACAAATATTTTTCAAATTCATATTCGTGAATATTCATAGTAGAAATTATTTTTCCAGTATAAAAATAATATACTTATATAAATCAATTTTTACTTTGATTAAAAATATTCATTACCATTTTTAACATTATAATTTTTATGTAATCTGATTATAGTTATTTAACAATTTTAATTTCACAACATATTTGTTTATTATAATTTATACTAGAAACTGCAGTCTTATTATTATAATTTATTTCAGCAATACATTCATTATCTTCTATAGTATCTTGAATTAAATCAATATGAGATACAATTATAATACTATCAAAGTATGATAATAGAGATTTTAAAAAGTCAGGTACTATTGATAAATTGTATTTATCAAAACTTACAAATCCTTCATCAATAAACAATTGTTTGCATGTTGTTTTGTTTCCAAATAGGCATAGACGCAATGCTAATGATATAACAAATTGTTGATACCCTGATGCTTGATGTATAGATATTACTTGTTTATATGAATTATTTATACTTGTATTTTTTATTAACCAATTAATATGAATTATATCTCTTGATACATTAATTATATAATCAAGTTCAAACGGTTTAGTATCTCTATGCGATATATTTTTTAGCATTTTATTTGTATTCGCTAGTAACTTATTAAGAATTATTTTATCATATAGGTTTATTCTAAAATCTTGAAAATTTATTATAATAGTATCTAATAATGATAGAGTATTTTCAATATTTGAAGATATTAGTTGCAACTTATTAAGATTTTCTAAATTTTCCATATTATAATTAAATATTGCTTGTTTCTCTGCTAAAAGGTCACCAATGTCCCTTATACTTTTTTCATTTTTTGTTATAATATCATTTATTTCAATATTTTTTCTTATAATAGGAATAATATTAATATATTTAATATATAACTCATTATTTTTATAATTATCTATAATATCTTTATTGTTTTCGTATTCTCTAGAATATATTATATTTATCTTATTATCATACTCTATCCATTTATTATAAGAATCTAATAATATTCTGTAATTTATTATACGCGGTTTAATATTCTTATTGTAATCTGCAATATTTGTATATTTTAATAATTCATTATTAACATTAATTGATTTATTAAGATGTTCAGTGTATTTTTCTTCCCATTTTTTATATTTCTCATAATTTCTTATACTATTTAGAAGTTCTTTTAATTCAATTGCTTTGTTATGATATTTCATAATATATTTATTTACATTTTCTAACTCTATATTTAATTCTATTAAAGTGATATTATATATTTTTTTATTTTCCAATAATTTTTTAATATTATTATTAATGTTTTCACTTTCTTCTTTATAAATTAAATAGTCCCTCCATTCTAGTAATAGTTCGTATCTTTCTTTATTTTTTACAAACCTATCTGTTTTTTCTACCAATGCATTATATTTATCATTATCAATATTTTTTTTAATAATACAAATATCATCGTCATATTTTTTTATTATAATTTGAAGTTCTTTTATTCTTTTTACCCAATTTCTTTTACAACAATAATGACACTCTGGATTATAATGATAATCTTCATTATTCTCTAATATACTTAGTTCTTCACAATATTTTAGTCGTTCTTCTTCAATATCTTTTATTTTTACATAAGTACTATTATAATTGCTAAGAATTTCTTCATTTTTTTTTAGAAATTTAATAATATTATTGTAGTCTATATTTTCAATTTCTTTAATAATTTTGTCAGATTTTTTATATTCTTCTGTTTCTAATGATTTATTAGGAATACTTAGTTCATTCAAACATTCTCTGTCTTTAAAATTACTATTAATTAACACATCAGTCTCTTCTATTTTTAATTTAAGTTCTTTTATTTTATTTTCTAGAGTTTTTATATTTTGTAAATTAATATTATATGATTCTAATGATAACTCAATGTCACAATCCTTCACATTTTTTATAGTTTCAATATTAAAATTTATATTAGTGGTATTAATAATATTTTCCAATTCTTCTAAACTTCCAAATAAGGTGTTGATATTATTTAAACAATTTTTTCTCGCCTTAATTGGTTTATCTATCTTTGCTGTTTTATTAGGTTTTTCTGCCACTAGTTGTTTTATTATATCTTCTAAGTTATTATATTCATATTTTAGTCTCTCTATATTTTCTTGTAATTCTTCATCACTTTGGTATCCATAAGAATTATTATCAAACAATTCAAAATATTCTTTCAAATTCTCTTCCTCATTTTTAATAACAGATAATTCGCAAGGTTTATTTATTATATTCATTTGATAATTATTTATATCGTAAGATTTATCATATTGCTTACTTAATTTTTCAATATTTTTTCCTTTAAGAATATATTCTAATTCTGCAAATCTTTTGCACGTATTCTCATAAATATTTTTTGAAACTAAATTATCATAATTAATTTTATTTTTTAATTCATTACAGTCTATCTTTAAAATTATATCAGTATCTATTAGTATGCCTTTACCTATATTATTTATTAATTTATTATTAATCTCATATTCTTCTTTTAAGGTACAATTATTATTACTTAATAATTCTAGATCTTCTCTCATTTTTACTAATTCTTCTTCATTCGATTTATAATTCTTAGAATTTATCAAACGTATATATACATCTTTTTTGCTCTCAATATATTTATGTAATCCTTTATATTTATTTATTGTCTTATTAAATACATTATATAGATGATAAATATACTCTATATTAAAAGATTTATCAATAAGTTCTAAGATTGATTTAAAATCCATTTTTAATATATCACAATCTACACTTTGTGTTATCATAGATGTAGACAAAAAGTCTTCAATATTACCAAATAATCTTTGTATTTCATTATTGCACGCACTATCTTTCTTGATAATTTCTATAGATGTTTCATTACAAATATTTAAGTATTTATAGAGCACAGACGCACCAACTTGTAATTTATTACCTATATTTTTTTTTGAATAATTACGTACTATTCTATAAGTTTCTTTACTATTAAGTTCAATATCTATAATAGTATATCCCTTATTTTTGTTATGATTTACTACACCACTAGATAAGGAGTTTTTTTTAGTATTCTCACCCCATATTGCTAAAAGTAATATATCATATATTGCTGATTTACCAGTACCATTTTTACCTTTTACCATAAATATTTTCCCGCTTAATTCATTCATATTTAACCAATTCTTGTTTTCATAACATAATAATCCTTCCCATTCTAAATATTTTATTTTAAATATAGATTTAGGAGTAAATATAGTGTTTTCATTTGCATTTAAAGATGCATTAATTATTACAGATAATTCTTTATTTATTTTAATAACTTCTTCTCTTAATTCTTCAGGATAAGTATTAACATTTATCAACAACAATTCTTTATTTTTAATAATTTTATTTAAAAACAAAAGATTATCTTGCGATAATAATGGTTTAAAATAATCTGTTAAAACATCGTTGTTAACATTAATATCTTGTGAAGTTTCATAATCTGTGTTATTATTTATTATATCTCCTATTTTATTATGATAAGTTAGATTATTAATGTTATTTAAGCAATCTGTTTTTTCTGTTATAATATAATTTATATTGTACCTTTGCAATATAGTATTTAGATTATAAATATTTATATTAGAAAAATTTTTAATATCTATATGTTTTGGAAATATATCTATATTGCTTTTAATATAATTATCTAATGTTCTCTCATATTTTCCATTAATTCTTATAAAGATTTCTTTATTATCATCTTCTTTAATATTTATAAAACCTTTTTTATTATAAACATTAACTTTTTTTATATCCTTATTATATAAATCCCATATTAGATAACCGTGATTTATAATGTCTTCCCCAAAATTTTGCTGTATTAAACTTCCTGCATATCCACATATAGTTTTATTTTTATAAGAGAATACTTGTCTCTTATGAATATCTCCTAAAAGCACATAATCAAAATTACTAACCCATTCTAGAGGATAAGGATTAAAAGTTTCTTCTATAAATTTTCCATTATATAATTTAGCGGATGCAAAAGAACCATGGAAAAGAGCTAATTTATATTTAACATATTCGTTTATAGGAGGAAATTGTGGTAAATCCTGAACTCTACCACTATTTCTATAAGCATCCAATGTTTTATCAATACTTACAAAAGATATGCCTACATCATCTATAATAAATGATGTTGATTTATTTAATATGAATACATTAGGAATTGCAAAAGTAGAAGAATAAACAAGAGAAGGTTTATTAATGTCACTTTGGTCATAATCATGATTCCCTGATATAATATAGGTTCTTCCTATAGATGATAATGCTTGTATAAACTTTCTATAAATTATAAGACCGTAATTACCTATAACATTTTTATTGTGAAAAATATCACCTGTAATTACTACAATAAAATCATCAAAAGATAAATTTAAAATTTCTATATTATTTTTAATAGATATAATTGTTTCTTTAAAAACATCTTTATATTCTTCGTATCTCGAATACGTATTATCACCATTTCTAATATGTAAATCTGATAAATGAAATATATGCGATAAAACCATCTTTAATATTATATATAAATATAGAGATATCCATATGTATCATTTTTTATTATGTAATAAAAAATATAAATATGAGAATTTTTTCATAGATGAATATGCAGAACTTGATGAATATATGTGTTATATTGAAGAAAAAATACTAAGTTTTTGTAGTAATATTTGTAATTTTTTAGTTAAAAGATTGTTATAAAATAATAGAGGAGTATAGTATTAATTTATATTAGTTTTTTCTTCATTAATTTTAAGATTAATTCTTTTTTATTAAGAGTTACGTATTTATCTTCTATTTTTTTAGTAATTTTAATATTATTTTTTTTAGCAATTTCTTTTAATTCCTTTATATTATAAGATTTAGTGGTAGGTTTATCAGGTTTAGTAGGTTTATCAGGTTTAGTAGGTTTATCAGGTTTAGTAGGTTTATCAGGTTTAGTAGGTTTATCAGGTTTAGTAGGTTTATCAGGTTTAGTGATGGATTTAGTGATAGGTTTATCAGGTTTAGTAGGTTTATCAGGTTTATCAGGTTTAGTGATGGGTTTAGTGATAGGTTTATCAGGTTTAGTAGGTTTATCAGGTTTAGTGATGGGTTTAGTGATAGGTTTATCAGGTTTAGTAGGTTTATCAGGTTTAGTAGGTTTATCAGGTTTAGTGATGGGTTTAGTGATAGGTTTATCAGGTTTAGTAGGTTTATCAGGTTTAGTAGGTTTATCAGGTTTAGTTATAGGTTTAGTGGCAGGTTTATCTATAGGTTTATTGGTAGATTTATCTATAGGTTTATTTGTAGGTTTATTTGTAGGTTTATTTGTAGGTTTATCAGGTTTAGTGGTAGGTTTAGTAGTTGGTTTATCAGGTTTAGTGGTAGGTTTATTTGTAGAATAATATTTAATAAAATCTTTTATTAAAATTAGTTTCCCTTTATATTTTACATATTCTTTTTTAGAACCATATTCCATATATATACATCTTTCTCTTCCTAATATATTTTTCTTTCCATTAATGATAGTTTTAAATGGTAACTTTATAGATTCATTTTGTTTTCGAATTGCTTTACGACGCATACCACCCACCAATCTGCCTAATTCGTATTCAATCTCTAATAACTCATCATCTGCTGGTGATGCTACCATAGTTGAAGGAGTTCTTGATCTTGATAAAAGTGAAGTTTGAGACTCCTGGGACATTTGAGACATTGGAGATAATGGAGACGGAGACATTGGATACAATTCGGACATTGGAGATAATGGAGACGGAGACATTGGATACAATTCGGACATTGGAGACAATTGGGACAATGGATCCACATCTAGCTCTAGCGGCGGTGACATAGGTACGTCTAATAACTGCATTTGCACAATCCTTTCATCTAGTTCTTGTTTAATAATATATTCACAACTGTAATAAATTTGTTGAATTAACATTTCCAACATTTCTTTATCCAACATTTCTTCATCTAATTTGCTAATTATAAAGGCAAATATTACTTTTTTTATTTCATCGTAATTAGAAGCAAATTCTAAAATAATTATATTTTTAATTTCTGAATTCTTTAAATTATTAAAATCGTTAAATTTTTTATTAAAATTATTTTTAAGTATATCACATATTTCATATATTAAATTATTTAAATTATTTTTATCACTATATGTGTGAAAACATAAATCCATCAAATATTTATTTCTTTTAGTCAAAAAATCTCTATCTGTTAAAATAATATCTTTTATAGCACTATCAAAAATTTGATTTAAGTACTCTAGATTATTTTCTAAAATTTCTAAAAATATCTCTATTTGTGTTTGTTGTTCTGACATAACATCTACAGACATGTCATCTAAAGATGTATCATAACTTTCATTTTCTTGTTTTATAATATTTTTAAATACAGCTATTAATTCATCTTTTATTTTATCCATTTTATCCGGTCGGTCTTCAGTAGTAGTATTTTGTTTATAAATAAAATCTATGAAAGTATATCCATCTTTTCCTTCTGATATTAAATCTTCCAAATATTCATCATAATATTGTTGAAATAAAGGTAAACTTAAAACATAATGAATTGTTAGTAATTTAGATAAATTTATCATTTCAGTAATATCATATAGTTCACTTAGATCTGCATCTTCGTTTCCATATTTTATTGAATACAAATCTTTATAAAAATTTAATAATTTAATAATAAATATCCTTTGCGTTTGATAATCATTCTCAGTCAAACGTTTATTAATAATACTATCAACTGATTGTAAAAAGTCACTATTATTTATCTTACTTAATAAAGTAGTTAATTCTGCATCTCTGTCTTCAGTATTAGTTATTCCTAATTTTGCTAGTAATGCTGAAAAGTCACCGCCTTTTTCTTTCCCAAATAATATTAAAGCGAATACAATATGATTAATAGATTTTATGGAATCTTGTTCTTGTTCTTGAATTAAACCTAAAAATGTATTATATGATTCTAAAATATTTTCATTTGATAAAGAGAATATTTTTCCTATAAAATATTCTCTTAAATATTTAATCTTATCCTCATCCTCTTCTAAATCCTCCTCTTCTAAATCTAAAGACAAATTATTAACAACCTTATGATATATTAATTCTAAATAACCTATATCTCCATTAATATCTATTATACGACCGAAGTTTATCCGTGCGTTTCTTTCCTTTTTTCGTGCTTCGTATTGTTGTTTGCGTCTCTCTTCTTTGCTACTGGTGGGGAATTGTTTTACATTTCGTGGGCCTCCTCCTTTTACTTGTTTTCTAAATTGATTAATATCGTCCTTATCCATATTTGTTACATTAGCTCCGCAATTTTTTTCCGATAAAATATGTATATTGCGCCATTCGTTAAAAGTTTGAGCGGTTGGTATAAAATACTGATTTAAATTACTATTTTTCCAAGGATCATTAACATCTGTTTTAAATATATTATAAAATTGCATCATATTTGGAACAGAACTTGATAATGCGTATATTGTAGGATTATCATGTAAATATGCTGATATATTTGCACAAACTACATCACCTGTTGTAAATATATATTTATTATTTATTGCTCTATTATATTTAACAGCATAAGATTGTATATAATCACCTGATCTTTTCATATCTAATATCATATTTAATATTTTCATTTTCATCATAAATCTCTTTGCAGCATTAGACTCTAAAGTATATTTAGATACAAAATTGTTCCAATCATTTCCAAACATTGTTATAAACATACTATTACCAATAAGAAATCCAAAATTTGATAAACTATTATTAATAGTTTTATTTAATTTGTTTAATTTTGCTTTTTTTCCATCTAAAAAAGTTTTATTATTATTATTTTTTGGTAGTTGCTGAAAATCAGTCCATTCTACATTAAATCTATCAGTTTCGATGGTCAATTTTTTCATACCGAATATTGCATGATAATCTTTTGTTATAAAATAATTTTTAGTCCCTCTCCATTCATAACTAGTAATTTCATAACGAGTTACAGGATCAGGTATGCTAAAAATTGCTTTTTTACAAAGTGTGTCATTTAAAGCACCTGCAGGTTTATTTTGAGAAATTGTACTAGCAAAAATTGTATATTTATTTATATCACTATCTTGATCGTTCATATTATCATACCTAGAAGGGCAACCTAGAATACACTTTAACGGTTGTGAAAATCCGGATACAGTACTATTTACAAATGCCGATGCCATAAGTTTTGAATTTTTTTTGAATTTTTTTACTAAACCCCCAATCCATGATAGAGAACTGAACCCATTATCGCATACAAATCCAGAATATTGTTGGTTTACCACCATATTTTTTTGAATAGAAGTGAGTAAATCACTTTTAAATGCTGTATCTTTATTCATATAAGCAATTATTCTGTAATCAAATAAATGGCTTATATCAGAAGAGTTTATAGATTCTGTCCAATTATTTGCTTGCAAAGGAGATTCTGTACAGATTACAGGTCCGTATATAGCTTGTGATTTAAAACCGTGAGTTATTTTTTTATTAGCATCTCTATTTTTTATAGATTGAGTTGCTTCTTGAATAACTGTATTTAAATTAATTAAATATTGACTGTTTTGCGGTGAACCAATTTGATTAAAACCATCTATTAAATATTTAAAATTATTTTCAAAATAACCATTTTCTAATGAATTTATAATTAATTTTGGCATTTTTTCAGGAGTTGTAAAAAAACCGTTCCAAGCAGGGGATTGAATATCTAAATATTTAGAATACTCTCCAATTGGTACAAAATTAATTAATAATTGTTTACTTATCATATATACAAACCAGTCTTTAAGAACTGCATTATTATTGGCGGCAGTTCCAAAATCATGTATAGTATCTATTAAATAAAGTATTAAACTTAATGGTAAGTTGTTTGTTAAATCAGCATATGTTGAAATTTTTATTGTTTGTTTAGTTATTAGTTGTTGAATATTTTGAAATCGTATCAATTCTTCTAGAGACTTTGATATACTAACTGGAACAGGTTGGCCGATTGCTAGATTCGAATGAGCGTAAGATTCAATTGCTATATCTAAATTATGGTAAGGATTGATCTGATGGTTAGGATAGATCTGTGGGTTAGGGTTAGGGTAGAACTGCAAATAAGCATTAATAATATCAGTATCAACTTTAAGTGATTCGTATATTTTTACTAGATTAACACCTGAAAGCGTACCCATTATTAAAATTGTGTATTAATCTAATAATATAAGACAAAAATAAGAGAAGAAAAAAAGATATTTAAAAACGAGTACATAATTTTATTTTTTCAAAAATTTATAAATAATTTTATAAATTTTAATATAAATAAAATTATGTACTCAAAAAATATAAATAAGAATATGTAAAGATATACAATGCTATAGGATGCTATGGGTTACAATAGGATACGATAGAGAAAAGTTTGAAGAGATTAATAATGCAATTTATGGAATAAGAGGAGAAAATGAAAGAGCAGATAATGAAGAAATGATTGATAGTTTTGAAGAAGAAGATATACTTAAAAATATGAAAAAATTAA
>Ga0194129_10002175_pt1 | contig 29978 bp, 27 predicted proteins | sample TA2KigCa35mmetaG_FD_150862 | JGI IMG/M metagenome (GOLD analysis project Ga0194129, IMG submission 150862) | Freshwater microbial communities from Lake Tanganyika, Tanzania - TA2015038 Kigoma Deep Cast 35m | ecosystem: Environmental > Aquatic > Freshwater > Lake | place: Tanzania: Lake...
GTGCAGAGCCGGCAGTCTATCCACCCACGCGCTTCCCCGACGCGAACGGTTGGGGAAAGAACATCCAGCGCACCATGCGGCTGTTGGCCACCAGCACGCCGGAACACCGGAACACGGTGCGCATCTTCTTCTACGGCCAGAGCATCACCGAGCAGAAGTGGGCGAAGCTGGTGGAGGACGATTTGCGACGGCGCTTCCCGCACGCGAGTCTCGTTGTCGAAAACCGCGCGCTTGGAGGATTCTCCTCCCAGCTCCTTGTGAAGACGGCCGAGACGGACCTCGATTCGTTCCAGCCCGACCTGCTCATCTTCCATGTGTATGGTGCGCACGACAAATACGAGGACATCATCCGCCGCACGCGCGAGCGCACCACGGCGGAAATCCTGATGCAGAACGACCACGTCACCAAGCCTTCGGACTTCACCGAGGAAACCGATGCGGCGAAGCTGCCGCCCGCCGGCAAGAATTGGGATGCCTTCATGAACCACAACTGGCTTCCCTCTCTGGCAAAGAAATACGGCGCCGAGCTTTGCGACCAACGTGCGTTGTGGAAGGCGTATCTCCGGGAGAACAACTTGGAGCCCAAGGCGCTGCTCAAGGACAGCGTGCATCTCAACGCCCACGGCGAATGGTTCATGGCCGAGTGCGTGAAGGCGTATCTGCGCTACGATCCGACGCTCGGCCCGTCACGTGCCGAGGATTGGGTGGAGACTTACGAAGTCGGCAAGGACGTGCGCTGGTTGGATGGCAAGCTGCGGCTCGAGTTCGAAGGCAATCGCGTCGAAGTCATCTGCAAGCCAGGCCCCGCCGGCCCCGCCAACGTGCGCATTGATGGACGCAAGCCGTCCGAGTTTCCGGAATTGTATGGCTTCACCCGCGCCGTCACCCAACCTCCCGGCAAGTGGATGGTGAAGTGGCCGGTCATCGCGCCGATCGGCTCGACCAAACCGCTGTTGGTCGAGGACTGGACGTTGGCGGCAAAGCGCGTGGACGCCGCGAACGACAAACTTTTCAGCTTCACGCTCACCGGTTCGAAGACCGGCCCCGATGGCGAAGGCCGGAGCGACGCGCGCTTTGTCTCCAAGTCCGGTCGCGTCGTCATCGAGACAAATGCCTGGAACGTCGCTTACGCCTTGAGCCTGGGCGGCATCAAACCCGTGCCGGACGCATTTGAAGTGAACTGGAAGGTCGAGCCGCGCTTCGTGGACGAGTTCATCTCCCCCGGCGTGACGAACACGACTGTCGAAACGCGTGTGACCCTTGCCAGCGGACTGCCCAACGTAAAACACACGCTGGAAATTTCCGGCAGCGAAGCCACGCCCATCGCGGCCATCTGCGTGTACCGGCCGGGGTTGGTTCAAGCGGGGCTCTGAGTATCCTGATCTTCACGGCCTCCACTGCAGCGTGGCCACGGACTTGGGAGGTAGCGTGGTCGAGCAAGTCGAACAGTGGCGTCAAAACCTTGGTGTCTCTCTCGCTTTTTCGGAGCAGTCCTTTCGATGTCTGCGCAAACCCGCTTTGGCAATAATCACGAGGGTTCGATTCCCTTCACCCACTCCACTCTTTTCCTCAGCAAATTCGCAGTTGTTCCGGGCACTGTCATACGAGTGTCATACGAAGCCCCCCGGATCACCTCCGTTTTCCGAGGTTTTCCCAGCCGGAATCGGAACCGTGGTTCAGGGGCAGGTGACCTGCTTCGAGGGAAGGTGCTTTCCTTGATTCTCTGACGAAAAAGCATGATATCCCTCACACCCTGAACGGTAACAGTATGGGGCGCGCGGACCCTCTGCCGCCCTCACCCAATGCCACCCGACCGAAGTCCAAGTCCTCCATCTGCCCCATGGTTGGCGGAGGACTTGTTACCGGCGACAACCTTGGGCGGAGAGACCGGGGTTTGGCGGGATAGATCCGAGCCGATGAGTTTTGACCAAATCGAAGCCCATCTGAGGAACCAGAGAACCGACGAGAAGGCGCCTATCCATTGGGTCGAAGTTCCAGGCTGCTCCCGCGTGTCGCATGTCTCGGAGGTTCCCGACCTCTGGGAGACCCAGAAGGAACGGGACCTCCGTCTCGCCAATGCGGCCATCCGTAGCCACCGGGTGATCGCACTGCTGACTATGGCAGCGTCCGTCACCTTGCTGGCCTTCGGAATTCCACCGCAGGCCCCAAGTGTCCTTTTGGTGTTTGGTTTTCAATCCTTCGAGACGTGGTTCGAGGCTGCCGATGTTAAACGCCGGCTGCGACGGAATCCCTCCAACTACTTTCACCGATGCTCTCGCGAAGTCCGTTATTCCTTTTGGTTCCACAGCATTCCGGACTCCGCATTGTGGAGAACCTGGAGCCTGTGCGCCACTTGGGTGGTCCTGTTTGGAATTCAGGCAGTCGCGGGACTGGATTCTTCCATCGCACGCGCCGGCCTGGTGAAGCCTCAGGTCTGGCGGGGAGAAGTTTGGCGCCTGCTCACAGGACCCATGCTTCATGGCAACGTTTGGCATATCTGGATGAACGCGACCTCTGCACCCGCTTGTCAGTGATCTGCCAACCATCACGGCGCAGGTAGCGGGCGGCCATCCGGTATCCGGCTCGAGGCCGCTTGCGGCTGATCTCACGCAGGTCCTGCCTCAGGCGATCCTCCTCGCCGTCTGGCTCTACCGCGTAGCGTTGGGTGCTTCGCGGCTGTCCCACAACCTTGCAGGCCCGGCGCTCGCTCATTTCCAGCTGTCGCTGGAGATGCCCCACCGCCTCCCTTCTGCGCGCCGGACCTACCATTTTCCCTCCGCCAACTCCTTCAGCGCCTGGTTGTCCAACGACAGGTTGGCCACCAGCCGCTTCAGCCGCGTGTTCTCCTCCTTCAAGGCCTTGTTCTGACGAACCGTATCCACGTCCGCACCGCCGTATTCCTTCTGCCAGCGGTGGTACGTGGCCGGGCTCACGCCCAGGCCCTTGCAAACCTCCTCCACGGTCTTGCCGCCGGCCATCGCCGTCGCCGCCTCGTGGAGCTTCTTCACGATCTGTTCTGCAGTGTGTCGCGTCCGTTTCATGGGTCTAACGCGGGCGGCTCTGCCGCCCGCAGACTCTCATAGCACCTGGATCAGTTTAGGGGGAGCACACCATGACCGATGCGATAGGCCCGGTCTTCCGCCTGCCAGTGGTTGGCGGGCACCCAATCCAGATCATTGAAGACCACGTGGCGTGCCTGCGTGAGATTCAGGCCGATGCCGCCGGCGATGAGGTTCGCCAGGAAGATCCGCACGCCGGGATCCTGTTGAAACCGGTCCACCAACGACTGCCGTTGGTTGTGTCGGGAGAAGAACTCGTCGATGGCCTTGCAGGCCTCTGGGTGATAGATGGGGTTGTTGGCCCTTGGAGGTGGGTTGTCAGGTGCCAGACCTTGGCCTGACCAGCGGTGATCCTCGTCACTCATCGTCGTCACCTCCAGCCTCTGCCTCTCCCTCGGCTACCCATTCCTCGAAGACATGCTCGAAGTGCTCTGACAACTGCAGGTAGACGTCCGAGTCGATGCGGGTGAAATGCCGTAGCCTGCGACGCTCCGTACCTCCATCCGCGTTGAGTTCGTTGTAGGCCAGCGAGAACGGGCCCCAGAGGTCCCTGCAGGAGACGGCGTCGATGAACTCGATGAACTCACCCAAGCTCAGCGGCCGATCGCTGCTGTCCGGGTCGCAGCGGAACTCGGTGGAGTACTCGTCGACGACCCGGTAATGGATTCGGCCCTCCTCCCACCGGGCTCGGACACTGATGACATCAGACGTGGTGGATTCCAGCTCGATGCGGGCGATCTCCGTCTCCTCCCGCTCGTAACTGGGGAGGTACTCACCCCCCATGAAGGACGGGTGGATTCGACCCAGCCGGTCGCGGAGCTCGTTGGAGATTTCAGCGGCCTGGATCTCATCAGACACGTTCTCAAACTGCCCCTCTGCCAGAGCCTTCGAGAGCAGCTCACGGCGGCGCTTGCCCTTCACCCCACGCAACACAGCTTGCCGGACATGGGTGTCATTCCAGTAGCTCTTGGGCCGAAACGCATAGCGGACGCCTCGATACTTTTTCATGGCGTAGTTCCTTTCAAACTGAAGGGGTGGTGACCGTGAGGACGGTGAGCAGGAAGTCCCGGATCTGGCGGGCCTCCTCGATATGGCGGGTGCCGGTGGACCGGCGGATCCGCTGCTTGGTGTGGTCCTGGTGATGGACGGTGAAGTGGCACCACCAGAGGCCGTGATTGCGCCAAATATGGTGATTCTTGTTGGAGGGTTGGACCCGGACTGATGTGTGCATGGCTTCCGTGTCGACCGCCACGCGCCCAGAGGGTTGTTGAAAGACGAAGGCCGTCGCTCGGGTTACGAGACGACGGCCTTCACACAGGAGTCGAATTATTGGTTCAGGCTTTCGCCTGCACATCGGAAACCGTCGCCGGTTTCCAAAGCACCTTGCCCACTGACTCAGGGCAGGTCGCTGGTCGTCGGGATTTCTCCCCGCCGACGCTCTGGATGCGTCTCGTTCGGACAGGCAAAGAAAATCACGGGACACCGACGGCGGCAACCTTGTCGTGTGTCATAAACGGGAGGTTGGTGATGGCCGGGACGATCCTCCAAGGAAACCTTCCAGAAAGCCCCGCCACCAGAGGAAGTCGTAGGCATGCCGGAGCGCCACGTGCTCGGCACCCGGGTCGCCGGCTCCGAAGAGCTCGGGGTGGGTGCGGAAGAGCCATTGGCGGAGGGTCTCCAGGAGCCGGTCGTCCGGTGCGCAGGAGGTCAGCGGGCCCGAGTTGGCGACGCAGAACCTCCTGAGGGATCCGATCGCGTCATGGCCGATCTCGCGCCGCAGGGCATCGGCCTTGGGCGACGCGGTCTGCGCAACGCTCCAGCCGCTGGTTCTCGCGTCGACCAGGAACGACCGCAGCGTTCCTTGTCCGCAGCGTACCCGATCCAGACTCGTGGCCTGCGAGGTTGCCAGCGCCTCCGCCTCGACCCCGGCGCCGTAAGTGCTCCGGATGAAGGCCTGCCACAGGCGGAGTTCGCTGGCCGGCTGCAGCTGGCCGGCTGGGACATCAGTCGCGAGACGCTGGCCAAGGTGGAGTCCCAGGCGCGGTGCGCGACCGACCGCGAGCTCGTCCGGTTCGCCGAGGCCTTGGAGGTCGAACCTACGGAGCTGCTCCGGCCGGCGAAGTTTTGAGGCGCGGGTCGGCCGGACTCACCGAACTGAACTGGGGGCGGGACGGAAACCGAGGCCGTTGCCGCTTTCCACAGGTTCGTACATGAACCGCCGAGCCGATCGTTGGTGCCAAGCACCATCGTCCCAGTCGCCACCCCGACAGACGCGGTGTAAGCCCGCAAATCGGATTGGCTGGCCGCGTTGGAAGAAGGCTCACCGCTTCCGGCGACGCCGGGGGATTGCCTTGGGGATCCCGATGCGCGCCGGGATACCCCGGGAGCCACCGGATCCACGCCAGGGGCAATCCGGAGTGGGCGACGGGGGAATGACGCATGACAACAGCCCGGCCTTGCGATGACCCGTGGTGGTCCCGGCCACCGGGCCGCGTTCCGCGATGGACGAAATGGGCACCCCGGCCCGGTGGACGGACGGCGGTCACGTCCGCATTTGGCGGTCCGTCCGGCACCCGCGGGAGAGGCACACCACGGGCGGGTTCACTGGGCCCGCGTGCTGCGCTCGGCCATCCAATAGGCGTCGGCCCGGGCGAGATTGTCTCGGGCGGGCACGTCGAGGGGCAGCGATTGCCATTTCTTGACCGGCTGCAGGAACTGCGAGGAGCGCCAGCGGTGGATCTCGGAGTGCCCGTCGGCGAAGGCGAACCCGGCGGCGCCGCTGTGATAGGACGCCGGGAAGTCGATCACCTGACGCGTCGACGTCGGATTGCCTTCCACGAAGCCCGTCATGTCCACACAGAACAGGCCGTCGTTGATCGAGTCCTCGCGCTCGTCGACCAGCACCCAGGTGTTGGCGGGTCCCGGCAGGTTGAGGTCCGATTCCTTGGTGTACACCTTCCACTGCACCGTGGAGCTGAACAAACCGGGGCCTCCGACCCAGTTGTTCATCGACATGCTCCGGATGCGCGGCACGAAGCGCCGGTCGCGGGAGTTGTAGGCCATGCTCATGTCGGCCGGACAGTGCCAGATGCCGATGGATCCCCCGCAGTAGGGCCACAGGACGCTCCTTTTGGTGTAGGCCTCATGGTCCCAGTTGTTGGGGTCGCTCTCGGCCTCCTTGAGGTTGTTGAGCCAACTGCCCCCGGTCCAGTTCGGCACTTCGCGGCCGGCTCCGGGGGGTGTCCAACTGCCGGCACCCGGGAACCGGTCGTTGTTGTCGGCGCCATAGAGCTTCCAGGCCATCATCAACTGCCTGGAGTTGTTCATGCACGAGATGCCCGTGGCCTTGGCCTTCGCCCGGGAGAGGGCCGGCAGGAGCATGCCGGCGAGGATGGCGATGATGGCGATCACCACGAGCAGTTCGATCAGGGTGAAGGCGCGGGCATGGGCCCGGCACGGAGAGGGTGGCGTGGTCATGGCGGCAGGGAGGGGACCCTTTGTCGGATCGAAGCGGACGTCCTTCTGGCTGCCAAGCGTCAAATGCGTCCCGTCAAATGCGTCCTGACATCCGATCGACGGCGATCGCGGTGATCCGCTCACCGAGGTCCGCTGGTCCGTTCGGCCAACCACAGGTAGTCGGTTGGTGAGCGCCCCGCCGGGAGCGTGGGGTGCGACGTCCGGCGGCGGGTGGCCTCGTCGCGCCACTTGTGGATCTCCGAGTGCCCGTCGGCAAACGACAGGGCCCCGGAGCCGTCGTGGTAGCTGGCGGGGCAGTCGTTCATCGATTCGTTCCTGGGCAACTCGGTGGTGTTCACCGGCAACAGATGCACGAGGAATCCGTCGTTGAGTGTCGGGCACTCGTCGGTGAGAACCCACCGGTTGGCCGGGTCGTCGACCTGGTGGATGTTGCGGTATTCGCGCCAGACGCGTTTCCGCTCCTCGATCTGTGACCAGGAGGTGCCGTCCCAGAACCCGCCGAAGAAGGCATTCATGGCGATGCTGCGGACCCGGGGCGTCCGTCGCGGCGGGTTGACCGTCCGGTCACCGGGGCACTTGAAGAGTCCGGCCGAGCCCCCGAGGTAGGGACCGAGCAACGCCTTGGTGAAGAGCAGGGTGTTGGTGTTGTCCGGGTTCGGCTGGTTGTAGGACATGAAGCCGGTGCACCAACTCCGGGTCAGGTCGGTCTCAAAGACCGTGTTGAACGGCAGGGTGCCACGGTTGTCGTCGGCATAGACCTGCCAGGCGAGCATGACCTGACGCAGGTTGTTCATGCACTGCAGGTTCTGCGCCTTGACCTTCGCCTTGCCAAGGGCCGGCAGGAGCATGCCGGCGAGGATGGCGATGATGGCGATCACCACGAGCAGTTCGATCAGGGTGAAGGCGTCCGGGGGCGTCCGGTGTCCGGCAACCCCGGGCCCGCGGAACCCCCGAAGGAAACCGGAGGTCTGGCAGGCGGCACGATGGAGGCGGGGGAATCTGATGGTCGGAACCGTACCATCCAGGTTTTGCCGTCCGCAAATCCCAACGACGGGCCGGGTGCACGCGACCATGCCGGCCTCCCTGGCGGCTCCGCCCGCGGTCACCGTTCCAGGCAGCTCAGGGAACGGGGACGGAGCAGCGTTCCTGGAGCCAGGCCACGTCGGGGTTGTTGGGGGAATTGATGTTGGAGCCGAGCTGGATCCTGCCGACGGGGGCGGTGGTGCGCGGATCGACCCAGCGATGCACCTCGGAATGTCCGTCGGCGAAGGCCACGCCGCCGGCGCGGTTGTGGTAGCTGGCCGGCCAGTTGACGAGCTGGGCCTTGGCTCCGGTGTCGATCAGGTTCACCCCGAAGGCCCCGTCGTCGATGCTGTCCTCGCGCTCGTCCACGAAGGTGAAGGTCTGCGCCGGGTTCTGGATCTGGCCCTGGCGGACGAAGTTCACGAACCGTTCGTTCGGCGCGTAGAGCCAGCTCTCGGGCGAGTTCATCTTCTGGTTGAGCGCGACGCTCCGGACCCTCGGCAGGTTGGCCCCACCGTGTCGGGAGGTGCTCCGGTCGGCCGGGCACTTGTAGATGCCCAGCGACTGGTTGTAGACCCACAGCTTGCCCCGAGGTGCCATGAGGTTGGCCACGTTGGTGTTGTCGGTCTCGCTGGTTCCCAGGGTGAGCCACCCCTGGCACCAACCGCCCGGGGCGCGCAGCCACGCCGCCGGCACCAGGGCGTCCGAGTGGTCGCCCGAATACATGATCCACGCGAGGTTCAGTTGCCGCAGGTTGTTGAGGCACTGGATGCCCTGGGCCTTGGCCTTGGCCTTGGCGAGGGCCGGCAGGAGCATGCCCGCCAGGATCGCGATGATGGCGATCACCACGAGCAGTTCGATCAGGGTGAAGGCACGGGCATGGGCCCGGCAGGGAAGACGGTGCGGCGTCATGACGGCAGAGGGAGGCTTGTGTCTGAGACAAACCGACACCCCGCCCGCTGCCAAGCGACAAATGCGGCCCAGGCGCCCATGCCCAACGGGTCTTCCCATCCCCGTTCCTGCGGGCGGTACCCATCTTGGGACCGTCCTTCAGCGGCGCTTGGACCGGCCACGGCCGGGCGTGCCGGTCGACGGCTTTTCCCAGGCTCGGCAACGGGTGAGGGCCTCGCGCCAGTGTCCGCGCAACTCGTCGGCCTGTCCGCGGGGCATGCGGGGCTCGAAGACGCGGTCGATCGTCCATTGCGAGGCGATGTCGTCGGGGGAACCCCAGAAGCCGACGGCGAGACCGGCCAGGTAGGCCGCCCCGAGGGCGGTGGTCTCGGTCACCTGGGGCCGGACGACCGGGCATCCGAGGAGGTCGGCCTGGATCTGCATCAGCGGGGCGCTCCGGGCCGCGCCGCCGTCCACCCGCAGCTCGGGGATGGCCACGCCCGTGTCGGCCTCCATCGCCTCGAGCAGGTCGGCCACCTGGAAGGCGATCCCCTCGAGGGTGGCGCGCGCGACATGCGCGGCGGTGGTGTCGCGGGTCATCCCGATCATCAGGCCGCGGGCGTAGGCGTCCCAGTGGGGTGCGCCGAGGCCGGTGAAGGCGGGCACCATGAAGACCCCGCCCGAGTCCGGGACCGAGGCGGCCAGCGTGTCGACCTCCGCCGAGGAACGCACGAGGCCGAGGCCGTCGCGCAGCCACTGCACGGCGGCCCCGCCGATGAAGACGCTGCCCTCCTGCGCGTAGTGCAGGGGGCCGTCGCCCAGACGCCATGCCACGGTGCTGAGCAGGCGATTGCGCGAGGGCCTCGCGCGCGTGCCGGTGTTCTGCAGCAGGAAGCATCCGGTGCCGTAGGTGCACTTGGTCGCCCCCGGCCTCAGGCACATCTGCCCGAAGAGGGCCGCCTGCTGGTCGCCGGCGATGCCGGCCACGGGCACGCCCCGGAGCGCCGGGATCGATGCGACCTCGCCGTACACCTCGCTCGAGGCGGCCACCTTTGGCAGCATCGATGCGGGTACATCGAACCGATCGAGCAGCGTCGGGTCCCACGCGCCGCGTCCGAGGTGGAAGAGCATCGTGCGCGACGCGTTGGACACGTCGGTCAGGTGGGCCCTGCCGCCCGTGAGGTTCCACACCAGCCAGGTGTCGATGGTGCCGAAGGCGAGGTGTCCGTCCCGGGCGAGATCGCGGGCGCCCGGCGTGTGGTCGAGGATCCACGCGACCTTGGTGGCCGAGAAATAGGCGTCCACGACGAGGCCGGTGCGCTTGCGGATCGACGTGGCCCCACCTCCGGCCCGAAGGCGGTCGCAGTCCGTCGCCGTCCGCCGGTCCTGCCACACGATGGCGGGGGCGATCGGCGTCCCGGTCCGGCGGTCCCAGACCACCGTGGTCTCGCGCTGGTTGGTCAGCCCCACGGCGGCGATGTCGCCAGCCTGCAGGCCAGCCGTCCGGAGGACGGCGGAGGCCACACGGCGCGTGGATCTCCAGATCTCCCCGGCGTCGTGCTCGACCCAGCCTGGCCTGGGGTATCCCTGTCGGATTTCCCGTTGCGAGACCCCGGCGATCCGGCCGCCGGCATCGAAGAGGATGGCTCGGACGCTGGTGGTCCCGGCGTCGATGGAGAGGATGTGGGCCATGGGAGTCTTTGGGAGGTTTTCAGCCGATGAACAGCAGGCGATGCAGCGCGGCCCCCGCGATGCCGCCGACCACCGGTCCCATCACCGGGATCCAGGCGTAGGACCAGTCGGAGCCTCCCTTTCCAGGGATCGGCAGCAGGGCGTGGACGATGCGCGGGCCGAGGTCGCGGGCCGGATTGACGGCATAGCCGGTGGGGCCGCCCAACGAGAGTCCGATCGACAGGACGATCAATCCGATCAGGAGCGGTCCGAAGCCCTCGCTCCAGCCCGGTGCCTTGAGATTGGACGCGGCGGGCACGGCCCGGGCGCAGAAGACCAGGACCGCAGTGCCCAACGCCTCGCACAAGAAGTTGGACGGCACCCGACGCAGGGCGGGTGAGGTGCAGAAGGCCGCCCGCTGGAGGTCGGGGTCCTGGGTCTCGCGCCAATGTGGCAGGTAGGTGATCCACACCAGCATCGCACCGGCCATCGCCCCCGTCACTTGCGCCGCCACGTAGGCCGGCACCTGGGCCCAAGGGAAGGCACCCACCGAGGCGAGGCCGACCGAAACGGCGGGGTTCAGGTGGCCTCCGCTGACCGATCCGACCGCGTAGACCGAAAGCGCCGCGGCCAGTCCCCAGCCCAGCGTGATGACGATCCAGCCGCCTCCCTGGCCCTTGGATCGGCCGAGGAGCACGTTGGCGACGACCCCGTTTCCAAGCAGCACGAGGAGGGCGGTTCCGACGAATTCGGCGAGGGGGGCAGACAGTGTGGGGCTCATGGCGAATCCTCCGGGCGCGGTCCAGCGCCGGACTTCTTCGGGGAATTTGGGTGAAGATGCCGCCCGGACCGGATGGTTTGAAGCGTTTTCTGGGCGGCGTGGTCCCTTACGACAGGATCTCCCGCACCACGCGGCCGGCGACGTCGGTCAGGCGGAAATCGCGGCCGCCGTAGCGGTAGGTCAACTGCTCGTGGTCGATGCCCATGAGGTGCAGCAGGGTGGCGTGGTAGTCGTGCACGTGGCAGGGATCCTTCACGATCTCGGCGCCGAACTCGTCGGTCTGGCCGTAGGCCGTGCCGCCGCGCACGCCGGCCCCGGCCAGCAGGCTGGTGAAGGCCTTGGCGTAGTGGTTGCGCCCCTTGCCGTTGCCGCCGTCGCTCCACGGGGTCCGGCCGAACTCGGTGCAGATGGCCACAAGCGTGGAATCGAGCAGGCCGCGCTGGCGCAGGTCCTGGAGCAGGGCCGTCAGCGCCTGGTCCACCCGCCGGGCCTTGGGCCGATGGCCCTCCATGTCGCCGTGCGAATCCCAGTTGTCGTGCGAGCCCGTGTCGATGAGTTCCACGACGCGCACCCCGCGCTCGACCAGTCGCCGGGCCACCAGGCACTGCCAGGCGAAGGACTTGCGGTCCCCGGCACCCACGCCGTAGCGGGCGTGCACCGCGTCCGATTCGTGCGACAGGTCGAACACCTCGGGCGCCTCCCGCATCATGCCCCGGGCGATCTCGAAGCTCCGGAGGCGTGCCCGGAGGTCCGACGCGTCGGGCCGATCGGCGGCGTGCGCCTCGTCGAGGCGTCGGCGGAGCATCGTCTCGAGGTCCCGCAGGGCGGCCGGTCGCGGGGCCGGATCGAGGTCGGCCACAGGCCGGTCGCCGGGGATGATCCGCACCCCTTGATGTTCGCCGGGCAGGAAACCGCAGTCCCACACCTGTGCGCCGGCGTAGGGCAGGTGCTCGGCCAGGACCACGTAGGCCGGCAGGTTGGCGTTGAGCGTGCCGAGCCCGTAGCCGAGCCAGGCGCCGAGGCTCGGCAGGGGCACGGTCGCCGAACCGGTGTGCATGGCCAGGGTGGCCTGGAAATGCTCGACGATGTCGGTGTGCAACGAGCGGATCACGCACAGCTCGTCGGCCACCTCGCGCAGCCGCACGAACAAGTCGCTGATGGGCAGCCCGGATCGACCCGAGGGCTGGAACTCGAAGCGGGATCCCAGGAGCGGCAGCGGTTTGGCCTCGTCGGGGCGGAGTCCGAAGGCCGGGATGGGTTGGCCGTGGCGCTTCCGCAGCTCCGGTTTGGGATCGAAGGTGTCGACGTGCGAGAACCCGCCGGTGAGGAACACCATCACCAGCTGGGTGGCCTTGGGCCGGAACCGGGAGGGCCGGGGTCCCAGGAACTGCGCGTCGCCCAGCGCGGCCGCCTGCGCCCAGAGGCCCGGACGCCCGAACGCCCAGCCGGCCCCGCAGCCGGCGGCCAGGAAGGTCCGTCGCGAGTGCCTAGTCGACATGGAGGAATTCGTTGGAGGTCAGGAACACTCGGGCCAGCAGCACCCAGGGATCGCCGGAATCCGGCCCGAGGGCCCGGGCCTGGGTCAGGCCATCGCGCAGGAGGGTGGATTCGCCGGGGACCCTCAAGGGACGTTGCCAGCACCAGGCCGAGAGGGCCGCAAGCCGCGCGTCGTCGCCGGGGCCGGCCTCGGCCAGCCGTCGGGCCAGGGCGCGGGCGCGCTCGTCGATGAAGGCGTTGTTCATGGCGAAGAGCGCCTGCTGGGGCACGACGGACGCGCGCCGGGCCTCGGTGGAGGTGTTGGTGTCGGGACCGTCGAAGAGGGCGAGGAACGGGTGCCTCTGGAAGCGCTGGGTCATGAGGTAGACGCTGCGGTGCCGGGAGTCGTAGCGCTCCTGGAAGGGTGTGTGCTGCGTCCAAGTCCAGCGGTCGGGCCCGGGGAACGGATGCGCCCCGGGACGATCCAGCCGCAACTCGCCGCTGGCCCACAGCCACGCGTCCCTCAGGGACTCCGCGTCGAGTCGCCGGCGGTTGAAGCGCCAGAGCAGCCGGTTGGCCGGGTCGCGCTCGCGTCCGCTCTCGAGGTCGGCGCTGGAACGCTGGTAGGCGGCCGAGTTCATGATCAGGCGGTGCATCGCCTGGACCGACCAGCCTCGATCGACGAACTCCGCGGCGAGGTGGTCCAGCAGGTCGCGGTGGACCGGCGGATCGCTCCGCACGCCGAGGTTGTTCGGGGTGGTGACCAGCCCGACGCCGAAGTGCCCCTGCCAGAGGCGGTTGACCATCACCCGGGCCGTCAGCGGGTGATCGGGCCGCGTGAGCCACCCCGCGAACTCGAGGCGACCGCTCGAGGTCGCGTCGGCCCGGAACGGAAGGCCTCCGCCCAGGGCGGCCGGCACGCACCGGGCCACCGTCTCGCCGGGCCGGCCGGGCTCCCCGCCGCGCTGGATGGGCACATCGGTCGGGATGCCCTCGCGCACGGCGTAGGCCACCGGCAAGCCCGGGGGAGCGCCGGGTTTCTCGCCGGTCCTCAGGTCGTTCTTGAGGGTCTCCAGTCGCCGCTTGCGGGACTCGATGTCCGCCGGGGCCGTGGGCTTCTCCTTCTCGAGGGCCTCGATGCGCGATTTCAGGGCCGCGAGTTCCTGGCGCCACGATTCCCAGAGCGGGGCCGCCTCGGCGTCGGGGACCAGGGCCACGAAGCGCTGCCGGTTGAACTGCTTGGACTGCACCTCCTCGGAGCCGGCCCAGGGGAACTCCGTGCCGGCGAAGATCCCGTAGAGCCCGTAGTACTCGCGGGTGCTGACCGGATCGAACTTGTGGTCATGGCAACGGGCGCACTTGAGGTTCATTCCCAGGAAGGCCTGCCCGACGGTCTCGAGGGTGTTCTCGAGCGTCAGGTGCCACAGCTCGAAGGGGCCGGTGCCGTAGCGGCGCGATAGCGCGAGGAAGCCCGTGGCGATCACGCCTTCGGCGTAGCGTTCGCGGGGTCCCTGCCGCGCGAGGATGTCCCCGGCCAACTGCTCGCGCACGAACTGGTCGTAGGGCTTGTCGGTGGCGAAGGACCGGATGATGTAGTCGCGGTACAGGTGCAGCTCGGGCACCGGGTAATCGGCGTTGTCGCCGGCCGTGTCGGCATACCGGACCACATCCATCCAATGCCGCCCCCACCGTTCCCCGTAGCGCGGCGATTGGAGCAACCGGTCGACCAGCCGGGCGAAGGCCCCGGGCGAGGTGTCGGCGAGGAAGGCCGCCACCTCCTCGGGCGACGGCGGCAACCCGGTCAGGTCGAAGGTGGCCCGTCGGATCAGGGTGAGCCGATCGGCCGGTGGCGTGGCGGCCAGGCCCTCGGCACGCAGCCGGGCGTCGATGAACCGGTCGATGGGGGAATCGATCCCGCATCGCGGCCCGGAGCCGGCCGGAGGGATCGTCGGGCGTCGGACGGGTTGAAAGGCCCAGTGGGAAACCGGTGGGGCAGGGGTGCCATCCGCCCGGGCCGTGACCCGAAGGATCCCCGGCATGAGCCACGCCAGCAGGCAGGCGAGGGCGCGGAGTCTTCGGGCGATCCCGGATCGTGCGGTGTGGAGGCACGGGCGCTCCCCAAGCGGGTACCGCTGCGGGGCCGGACTTCGGAGGGGGAGCATGACGGGCAGGCTATCCCTGCGGTCTCAGGGTCGGCAATTCGGATCGGACGGCGGGATCGATTGCGGGGCAGATTCCGGGAGGGGGAAGGGAGGGCCTCGCGGCGGGGGGGCCGGGATCCCGGGGTGGGCCGACGGGCGGGGCTGGGCTCCGTCGGCTGCGCCCTACCGGTCGGCGGGCAGCAGTTCGAAGTGGGTGGCGACCAGGCGGCCGCCCCGGAACTTCCCGGTCACCTTGGCCTTGCGGACCACCTTGCAGAGGCCCTCCGTGCCGTGGGCGTCGCCGAGGGAGTCCATGTCGATGCCGTCGACGTAGTAGGGGCGCCCGGCGATGCGCACTGCCAGGTCGCAGCCCTTGCCGGGCATGCCGAAGAGGCACTCGCCACAGGCGGCCTCGACGAGGGTCGGTTCGACGAGGTCCTCGGGCATGGTGGCGCAGCCGGCGACCCACAGGGTCAGCAGTGCTGCGGACAGGAGGCTTCGGAGGCGGGGGGCGGGCGGGAGGTTCATGGCAGGCATGGGATTGGGCCGGGTCGTTGTCTTGGGCGAGGATGGCCTCAACCGGTCGCGGATCAACCGGGAAGAGATTGTCGACCCGGTTGGGCCCCGGCCCGGGTGGACGGGCGGCACATTGGCCTACCGGCGGAACAGGCGGCGGGCGTTGCCGGAGAGGATCTTCGCCTCGGTGGCGGCCGGCAGGCGGAGGCTGCACTCGTCGCGGCGAGGAACCGTCGCCGGTTCAGTCGGCGGTCAGGCGTCATGTCGTGAAGTCCGGTGTTGGATCCCGTCCGCAGGATCGGCACCCAAGTTGGCCCCGACGAAGGAGCCCATCCAAACAAACCTGACCCAGCCGGGGGGCGGGCCATGGTGGTGGACCGCGTCGCCGAATCACCCACCTGCGGTGCTGGCCATCCCGCGCGAAAGCGGTCAGTTCGTGGCCCATTCTGGTCCAGGCCTCTGGATCCTGAGCTTTTCGCCCGAACGGGCCGATGGAGGAGTGATCTCGTGGCTGCCAGACCGAGCCGTCAAGACGTCTCCGGTCGACTGGGATTCAACAGGTGCAACTGCGCAAAGTCATCGCGATCGTAGCCACGATCTCTGGCCAGCAATTCGGGGGCCCGAGGGATTCGCAAGGCTCCCATTGCGGTTTTTGGCCGGTGGCGGTAACGAGAGGCATGCACCCCCTCCTGGTCCGCACCAGGGCCTTGGCTTGGATAGGCCTTGGCCTGTTGTCGGGGCTGGGTGTGCCGGTGGGGCTGGAGGCGGCGGGCGTCGCCCCGGTGGGCACGGGGGCCGATCCGGCGGCGCTGGAGGCGAAGGTGCGACCCCTGCTGGAGCGGAGGTGCTTCGAGTGCCACAGCCACGCGGCCGACCGCATCCGGGGAGGATTCGTCCTGGATTCGCGGTCCGGCTTGTTGCAGGGCGGTGAGTCGGGCAAGCCGGCGGTCGTGGCCGGGAACCCCTCGGTCAGCCCGCTGCTGGAACGGGTGGACGCCCGCGATCCGAAGCACCGGATGCCTCCGGAAGGCGAACCGCTGGGTCCCGCCGAGGTCGCGCTGTTGGAGGCGTGGATCCGGCAGGGGGCTCCCTGGTCCGCCGCGTCCGAGGCGGCTCCGGGGCTGGCCCGGCGGCCCCGGGGGCCCATCACCGACCAGGACCGCGCCTGGTGGGCCTTCCAGCCGCCGGCTCCGGTCGCCGTGCCCGCGGTCCGCGACTCCGGCTGGGCCCTCAACGAGGTCGACCGGTTCATCCTGTCGGCGCTCGAGGCGCGTGGGCTGACGCCGACGCCCGGGGCGGAGCGGGGCGTGTTGATCCGGCGGCTCTGCTTCGACCTCTGGGGACTTCCGCCGGAGCCGGCCGACGTCGACGCCTTCGTCTCCGATCAGCGACCGGACGCCTACGAACGCCTCGTCGACCGCCTGCTGGACAGCCCCCGCTACGGCGAGCGCTGGGCCCGCCATTGGCTGGACCTCGTCCGCTATGCCGACTCCGACGGCTACAAGGCCGACGACCTGCGACCCACCGCGTGGCGGTACCGCGACTACGTCATCGACGCCCTGAACCGCGACAAGCCCTACGACCGATTCGTGCGCGAGCAGTTGGCGGGCGACGAGTTGTATCCCGACGATCCCGAGTCGATGGCCGCCACCGGCTACCTGCGGTGCGGTATCTACGAGTACAACAACCGCGACGTCGCCGGCCAGTGGACCACCCTGCTCAACGACATCACCGACACCACGGGCGACGTGTTCCTGGGGCTCGGGTTCCAATGCGCCCGGTGCCACGACCACAAGTTCGACCCGATCCTCCGCAAGGACTACTACCGTCTCCAGGCTTCGTTCGCAGGCATCCAGTGGCACGACGACCTGCCCCTGGCCACCGCGGCGACCCGTGCCGCCCGCGAGGCGCAGGCCCGCGAGTGGGAGGACCGGACGGCCTCGCTGCGCCGGGAGATCGAGACGGTCGTCGCCCCCTACAAGGCCCGGGCGACGGAGGGCGCGATCACCAAGTTCCCGCCCCCGATCCAAGCCATCCTGCGCAAGCCCGAGTCCGAGCGGTCGCCACTCGAGCGGCAGTGGGGGGCGCTGGCCCATCGCCAGGTGGCTTATGAGCACGAGCGTCTGGTCGCCCAGCTCAAGCCCGACGACAAGGAGCGCCATGGAGCCTTGCAGCGGGCGCTCTCGGAATACGACGCGCTGAAGCCCGCACCGTTGCCGGTCGCCCTCACCGTGCGCGAGGTCGGCCCGGTGGCTCCCGAGGTGTTCGTGCCGGGGCATCCCGAGGAGCCCATTGCCCCGGGAGTGCCGACCGTGCTGGAGTCGGGTCCCGGGGCGGGTGTGCGCCCAGCGGGCGAATCCCTGAATCCCGGCCGTCGTTCCGCCCTGGCGAACTGGCTGACCCGCCCGGACCATCCGCTGACCTCGCGGGTGCTGGTCAACCGCGTGTGGCAGCACCATTTCGGGCGCGGGCTGGTTGGGACGGGCAACGATCTCGGGCGTCTGGGCGACCGGCCGAGCCATCCCGAGTTGCTCGATTGGCTGGCCCGGCGCTTCGTCGGCGGGGGCTGGAGCCTGAAGTCGCTGCACCGGCTCCTGCTGACCAGCGCCACCTATCGCCAGGCGTCGAGCCCGTCCACGATCGACCCGGAACACCGGCGCGGCGGCCGGTCTGCCGGGGACCTCGCGGCGGCCTGGCGGCGGGGCGAAGGACTGGACCCCGCGAATCGGTTGCTCTGGCGCCGACAGGCCCGACGCCTGGACGCCGAGCAGATCCGCGACGCGATGCTCCAGGCCACGGGCGAGCTGCGGACCGACGCCTCCCGGGGGGCCGCCGACGGGTCGCAGTTCCGTCGGTCGATCCGCTCCAAGGTCCTGCGCAACACGCGGGATCCGCTCTTGGAAGTGTTCGATGCCCCGCAGCAGTTCACCAGCACGGCCTCGCGCGATGCGACCACGACCCCGATCCAGTCGCTGCTGCTCATCAACAGCCCGTTCATGCTGCAGCGCTCGCGGGCCATGGCGGCCCGCCTCGAGGCCGCCGCCCCGGGCCGGCCGGAAGACGCGGTGGTGCTGGCCCATCGGCTCACCCTGGGCAGGCGCCCGTCTCCTGAGGAACTGGAGGAGTCGCTGGGTTTCCTCCGGGAGCAGCAGCGCCGGGTGGATCCCGAACTGGCGCTCTCCGCCGCCGCGGGATTCCAGTCCGAGCGCATGCCGTTCCGCGATGGACGGGCCGCCGTCTTCGCGCCCCGGAGCCCGCAGGAGACGCTCTCGGCCCTGCTCGGGCCCATGCTGCCGCAGGGACCCATGACGCTGGAGGCCTTCGTCTACCTGCGCAGCCTCCCGGAGGATGGGGCACCCCGCACGATCGCCTCGCTCGCGGACGCCTCGGGATCGGCCCTCGAACTCGGGGTCAGCGGCCGCAAGTCGTCTCGGCGCGCGCAGTCGCTGATGCTCCGGGTTGTCCGTGCCGCGCCCGCGACCGTTGCCGGTTCAGGGGCTGGCCCTGCGGTCGCTCCCGTGTCCGCCGCGTCCGCGGCGTCCGTCCCCATGCCCGCCGTCGAGGAGATCGCCTCCGACCTCGTCCTCCACATGGACAAGCCCTACTACGTGGGCATCTCGATCGCTCCCGGCTCGGGTCGTGGTCCGGCCGTGACCTTCCATCTCAAGGACCTCTCCAACGACGAGGAGCCTCTCCAGACGGTGCCGGCCCAGGCGGCGGGCGAGATGCCTCTGGTCCAACCATCCCGCGCCGCGATCGATCCGGTGCTGACCCTCGGCGGGCGTCGGGGCGGGCAGGCCCTTTGGGATGGGCTCATCGACGATGTCCGGCTCACCGGTTCGGTGTTGCCCGCCGATCGCCTCGCGTGGGTCCAGGAGGGGCCGCTGCCGGGCGTGGTCGGGCTCTGGTGCTTCGAGGCCAAACCGAGCCGATTCTCCGACACCTCGGGCCGGGGTCGGGATCTGACGCCGGCCCGCCGGTCGCTGCAGGGCGCCTCGGATGCGCGTTTCCTCGCCATGGCCGACCTGTGCCACGCGCTGCTCAACTCCAATGGTTTCCTGTTCGTCGAGTGATCCGGCCGCATGAACTCTCCCCATGGACATCCCTATGGTTCCCGGCGCGAGTTCCTGGCGAAGGCCGGCGGCGGGTTCGGGGCGCTGGCGTTGTCGCACCTCCTGGCCGCGGACGCCGGTCCGAACCGGCCTCCGGGCCCCGGGGTCGCGGCGGGCAGCCCATCGCCCCTGGCTCCGAAACGTCCGCACCGGAGGGCCAGGGCCCGCAGTGTGATCTTCCTCTTCATGGAGGGCGGACCGAGCCACCTCGACACCTTCGATCCCAAGCCGGCCCTTGATCGCCTCGCGGGCAAGCCGATCCCCGGAAGCTTCGGCGAGGTCATCACGGCCATGGGCGAGTTCCGCTCTCCCATCCTGCCGTCGCGGCGCACTTGGAAGCAGCATGGGCAGTCGGGCCTGTGGATCTCGGACTGGCTCCCGGAGGTGGCGCAGTGCGCCGATGAACTGGCGGTGATCCGCTCCTGCTGGGCCGACGGCATCAACCATTCGACCGGCGTCTGCCAGATGAACACCGGATCGATCCTGGCCGGTCGGCCCTCGCTGGGCAGCTGGGTCACCTACGGGCTCGGCACCGAGAATGCCAACCTGCCGGCCTTCGTGGTGCTGCAAGACACCCCAGCGCAGGTGATCAACGGGCCCCGCAACTGGGGTTCGGGCTTCATGCCCGCGGTCTATCAGGGAGTGCGCATGCAAGGCGGTTCCGAGCCCATCCCGCACCTCAACACGCCGGAGGGCACGACTCCGGACCAGCAGCGCGGCAAACTGGGGTTCCTGGAGCGTCTCAACCGGCGCTTCGCCGACGACCATCCCCGGCAGACCGAACTGGAGGCCCGCATCGCCAGCTATGAACTGGCCTTCCGCATGCAAGCCGAGGCGCCCGAGGCGGTGGATCTCAGCCACGAGAGCGAGGCCACGCGGAGGCTCTACGGCCTCGACGACGCCGAGACGGCGACCTTCGGGCGGATGTGCCTGCAGGCCCGCCGCCTGGTGGAGCGGGGTGTGCGGTTCGTCCAGCTCTACAGCGGTGCGGGCAGCCGATGGGATGCGCACGAGAATCTCGAGAAGAACCATGGCGGGCTGTTCCGGCAGACCGACCTGCCCATCGCCGGCCTCCTCCGCGACCTCCGTTCCCGGGGATTGCTCGACGAGACCCTGGTCGTCTGGGGTGGCGAGTTCGGGCGCACGCCCATGTCGGAGAAGGGGACGGGCCGCGACCACAACCCCACGGGGTTCACCCTGTGGATGGCCGGTGGCGGCGTGAAGGGTGGTCAGGCCATCGGTTCCACCGACGAGGTGGGGCTCCGGGCGGTGGAGGATCGCCTGCATGTGCACGACCTGCACGCCACCATCCTCTGGTTGATGGGGATCGAGGCCATGGACCTAGTCTACACGCATCAGGGCCGGCCGGAGCGGCCGACACTCAACGAGGGCGAGGCCTTCCGACGGATCGTGGGCATGGCCTGAGGTCCGGCGCTTCCTCGGCTCCTGGCATCGGTTCCACGAGCGCCATTCTCCGGTTCACGGGATCCGGGTTTTGGGTGAGCCTCTGGCATGCCCGGTTCCCGACGTGTTCCCCGATCCACGATCCTCCGCCTCGTTGCCATGGCCGTCCTGTTGGTCGGGTGGTCGGCGCCACCCGTCCGTGCGGCGGAGTCGCCGGTCGGTTGGTCGGCCCGCACCCTCGCAGGCACCGGGGAGCGGGGGCACTCGGGCGATGCGGGTCCGGCTCGGGCAGCCCGGCTCGACAATCCCTTCGGCATCACGCGCGGCCCCGACGGGGCGCTGTATGTGGTGGAGTTCGACGGCAACGTGGTGCGACGGATCGGCTCCGACGGAACGATCACCACCGTCGCCGGTTCGGGCCGCAAGGGCGGGGCGGGGGATGGGGGGCCTGCGTCGGAGGCCCAGTTCGACCAGCCCCATGAGATCCGCTTCGATCGCCAGGGCAACCTGTACCTCGCCGACATGCTCAACCACCGGATCCGCAAGGTGGACGCCAAGACCCGGATCGTGAGCACGGTGGCCGGCACCGGTCGGCCCGGCTTCGAGGGCGATGGGGGGCCGGCCACCCGTGCGGCGCTCAACCACCCGATCGCCCTGCAGTTCGACGCGGCCGGCGATCTCTTCATCTGCGACATCGGCAACCACCGGGTGCGGCGGGTGGATGCGGCCACCGGGCGCATCGAGACCTTCGCGGGATCCGGCACCGGCGGCGTGCCCGACGATGGCGCGGCCTACGCCACCGCTCCGTTCAACGGCCCGAGGACCCTCGACTTCGACGCCGAGGGCAACGTGTGGCTGGCGCTCCGCGAGGCCAACCAGGTGTGGAAGCTCGATCGCCGCACGGGCAAGGCCGCCCGCATGGCCGGGACTGGACGCAAGGGCATGACCGGCAACGGGGGGCCGGCCCGATCGGCCACGCTGTCGGGCCCCAAGGGGATCTCGGTGGCCCCGGACGGTCGTGTCCACGTCGCCGACACCGAGAGCCACAGCATCCGGGTGATCGACCCCGTGTCCGGGAGGATCGATGCGGTCGCGGGCGACGGCTCCCGAGGAGACGGCCCTGATGGGCGCGGGACGGCATGCCGCCTGGCGCGGCCGCATGGCGTGTTCGCCGACCGGAATGGCAGCGTCTACGTCGGCGACAGCGAGAACCATCGGGTCCGGGAGCTTCGACTGCAGGCCCCGTGAGTCGGGGCGGACGCCCGGGCGCCCCGGCGTGGCCGGGTCACGGATCGGCCACGCTGCGGTAGCAGGCGGTGTCGCTGGATCGGTGGTCGTCCGTGGACTTGCCCGACGAGCCGTCGAGCAGGCCGAAATGCCACGCCCTCAGCAGACTCGCCTTGCGGTACTCGGCATGGCCGTCGGCGAAGGTCAGGTTCCCGCCGCGTGCGTGGATGTCGGAGTACCAGTCCACCCCCGGTCGCAGGTTCACATGCCAGTAGGTGTACTGGCCCGAGCAGGTTCCGAAATCGGCACCCCAGGCCGGGCGCAGGGCGGTGAAGCTCACCAGGCGGATGGTCTCCTGGTTGATGGCCATCTCGGAGGGGCTCGGGATGGCCGTCAGCGGTTTTTCCATCGGGACGGCGTTGGGAAGGTAGCTGGTGGAACTCAAGAGGGTCGCGTCGCTGCCGTCCCCCGGTTTCTTGGCCGAGGGGCATGAGTAGATCTTGGAGCTGGGGGTGTTGGTGCCGACGCCCTGCAGGTAGGGGGCGATGGCGAACAGGCAGTTGTTCTGCCAGCCCGCGGCGCGCCGGTTCATGAAGTCGGCCACCTGCGAGGCGCGCGGCGGCATGCGGCGGTTGTCCGCTTCGTACAGCACCATCGCCAAGCCGATCTGGCGCATGTTGCTCAGGCATTGGGTCTGCTGGGCGCGGGCCTTGGCCCGACCCAGCGCCGGGAGGAGCATCCCGGCCAGGATCGCGATGATGGCGATGACGACGAGCAGTTCGATCAGGGTGAAGGCGGCGCGGGCCGTCCGGGGATCACGTGGCTTCATGGATCGGGCTCAGGGCTCGGGGCGGTGGAAAAAGGCAGGTCCGGGGCGAAGGGCTTCAGGCCTCGGGCGTGAGGCCGAGCACGACGTCGAACCGGGCGGACAATTCGCCGGCCTTGGATCCCTTGAGCGGATCGAAGGGCACGATGACCGAGTTCCTGGCCCGTTCGTCGCGGATGGCCTTGAGCACCCCGTCGGTGGCATTGCCCTTCTCGCCGCGGATGTAGCACTGGGTCGTGAGCTTCTCCCGCCCCGGGCTCTTGACCGCCATGTGGATGTGCGGGGCGCGGCCCGGATAGGCGACCGGTCGGATGGTCCGGAAGAGGTATTCGCCGCCCGAGCCCGTGAGGAATCGGCCGTAGCCCTGGAAGCCCGGGTCGCGCCGTTCGGCTCCGGCGCTGCCCCGGTGCAGGTAGACCCCATGATGGTCCGCCTGCCAGATCTCGACCACGGCATTGCGGATCGGCCGGCCGCGCAGGTCGAGCACCCGCCCGCTGAGGTAGGTGACGGTGCCGAGGGCCGGCGTCGTGGCGTCGTTGAGCACGATCAGGTCATTGTCGGTGTCCAGCGGCAGTCGGTCCGGGTAGAAGGGCCCCTCGGTCTGGGCCGGGGTCAACTGGAGGGCCGCGGCGAAGGCGCCCGGCACCGTCCAGAAGGCCCCTCCGGCGGCAAGGGCGGAAAGGAACCGGCGTCGTGGGGCAGCCTGCGGGGTGGCAGAGGAAACGGTTTCGGGGAGCATGTGCCCAATTGGAACCTTCAGCCGGGAATCCTCAACCGGAATCCTCGGGGAGAACCTCATCGGGCTCGGGACATCCGAACCACCGGTCGGCGGCAGGCCTGTCCCGGTTTTTCCCCGCGGATCACAGGCCCTCGGGCCAGGTGTCCTGCGGATGGTAGCCGAGCACCGTGGACGCCACCGTGAGGTCGAGGCGGCAGGTCCGGATGGGACGGCTCGTGCCATTGACGATCAGGAAGCCCAGGTCCTGCGGCGCCTCGACGCAGCAGGCGAAGAATCGTCCCACGTCACCCGGGCTGAAGTAGACGTCCTGTGACCAGGGGCTGGCGGCGATCTCCGGTTCCTGGCCGGCCCGCGGACACCAGCCCAGCCGGGTGACGATCACGCTCAGGCCATGGAGCTCGTGGAAGCCCCGCCCGATGGACTCGAGGAACATCTTGGTGGCGGCATACCAGCCGCGCGGTGACACCGGGTCGGTTTCGCGGATGGGCAGGGGCCCCCGCTGCTGCTGCCACCAGTTCACCTGGCCGCTGCTGGCCAGCACCAGGCGGCGGACCCCGGCGGCCCTGGCCGATTCCATCACGTGGTGGAGTCCCGCGAGGTTGTTGGGAAGCAGTCGGGTGGCGAAGTCGTCGTCGTCGGGGGTCGCGGCGAGGTGCACCAGGCAGGACACGCCGGCCATCGCCGCGTCGATGGCGACCCGGTCGGCGAGGTCGCCGATCCGGGTGTCTGGCAGCTCCGGCGACGGCACCAGGTCGAAGCCCCGGACGCCATGGCCGCGTCGCCGCAGTTCGGCCACCACCGCCTGGCCCACGCGGCCCGAGGATCCGGTCACGAGCACGGTCTCCATGGGCGCCATGCGTACCCGGCGCAGCCCACCGGTGTCCAATGCCGAATCGGTCCGTCCAAGAAATTGGATGACGGATCCGCGCGGCGGCCCACTCTTGGCCGAGTCGCCCCGCCCATGATCTGGAACGTGCTCGTCACCGCGTCGCCGCTCTCCGATGCCGTCGGAGAGTCCGCCCGCTGCCTTCTCGACCCCGCGTCGTTTGCGCTGGTGCATCCTCCCAGATACGGCCCGCTGCCGGAGTCGGAGATCCTGCCCCTGCTGGAGGGGATCGACGCGGTCTATGCCAGCGTGGACCGGTACACGGCGGCGGTCCTCGGATCCCCGCAGGCCTCGCGGCTGAAGATCCTCTCCCGGTGGGGTGTCGGCTATGACTCGATCGACGTCGCCGCGGCCACCCGGGCCGGCATCGTGGTGGCCTACACACCGGGCCTGCTGGACGAGGCCGTGGCCGACTACGCCATGGCGCTGCTGCTCGGGGTGGCGCGGCGGATCCATCGGGGCCATGCGGGCCTGTCGGCCGGTCGCTGGGAACCCGCCTGGGGCCACGACATCGCCGGCCAGACCCTCGGACTCGTCGGCTGTGGCCGCATCGGGCAGGCGGTCGCCCGTCGCGCGTCGGGCTTCGGCATGACGATCCTCGCCCACGATCCCTCACCCCGGCCCGAGGCGGAGGCCCTCGGGGTGCGCTTCACCTCCCTGGATGACCTGCTGGCACAGGCCGACTTCGTCTCGCTCCACGCCGCCCTGACGCCGGCGACCCGCGGACTCATCGGGGAGCGGGAATTGCGCCGCATGAAGCCCGGGGCCTACCTGGTCAACACCGCGCGCGGGGCCGTCGTCGACGAGGCGGCGCTGGTCCGCGCCCTGACGGAGGGATGGATCGCCGGCGCGGCGCTCGATGCGTTCGTGACCGAACCCCTCCCGGCCGACCACCCGCTGGTCTCCGCGCCGAACCTCCTCCTCACCCCGCATCAGGCCTCCTTCGGCCGCGAGACCGGGCGGCGGGTCTCCGAGGCCGCCGCCCGAGCCCTGGTCGACGCCCGCGAGGGCCGACGCCCGAGGTGGGTCGTCAATCCCGACGTGTTCGAATCGCCCTCCCTTCGACTGCGACCATGAAGACCAACCGCGCCCGGGCGCTCCTCCGGGGAGGCCAGCCCGCCGTCGGCACCTGGCTGACCCTCGCCGACAGCGTCTCCGCCCATCTGATGGCCACCTGCGGCTTCGACTGGCTGACCATCGAACTCGAGCATTCCCACCTGTCGATCGAGCATGCCGCCCGCGCCTGCGCCATTGTCGCGGCCTCGGGCGGGGTGCCACTGGTCCGGGTGCCCCTCAACACGGCCGAGAACATCAAGCGCGCCCTCGACACCGGGGCCTGGGGCATCGTGGTGCCGCTGGTCAACTCACGGGCCGACGCCGAGGCGGTGGTGCGCGCGTCGCGATACCCGCCGCTCGGCGGGCGCACGGTCGGCGGGCAGCTCGGCCCCGTGAATTTCGGCACGGATCCCGGCACCTATTTCGCCCGGTCCAACGACGAGATCCTCGTCGTCGTGATGGCCGAGACCCGCGAGGCGGTCGCGAACATCGACGCCATCCTCTCGGTGCCCGGCATCGATGCCGTGTTCGTGGGCCCGAACGACCTGCATGCCTCCCTCGGGGCGATGCCGGCCTTCGACAGCCGTCTGCCCGGGTTCAACGACGCCCTGGCGACGATCCTGGCGGCGGCCCGCCGGCATGGGGTGGTGCCGGGCCTGCATGTGCCGGATGCCGCCCAGGCCGCGCGGCGCATCGCCGAGGGCTGGAGGTTCGTGGCCGTCTCGAGCGAGGCGGGCCTCATGCTCTCGGCGGCCGGCGGGATCGTGCGGGAGTTGGGCCTGGGGGGCGGCACGGCCGCCATCAAGTACTAGAGGAAGCCCCATGGACAATCCCCCCAACCCGAGGATCTGCGTCCTCGACGGCCATACCCTGAACCCGGGCGACCTCTCGTGGGAGGGACTGCGGGCGCTGGGCCCCTGTGAGATCCACGCCCGCACGCCCGCCGCGGAGGTCGCCGCCCGGGCGGCCGGAGCGGGGGTGGTGCTCACCAACAAGGCGCTCCTCGGGGCGGCCCAGATCGCGGCCCTGGCGGACCTGCGGTTCATCGCGGTCACCGCGACCGGGGTCAACGTGGTCGACCTGGAGGCGGCCCGGGCGCGCGGGATCGTCGTCTCGAACGTCCCCGGCTACGGGACGATGTCGGTGGCGCAGCATGTCTTCGCGCTGCTGCTGGAGCTGACCCAGCGGGTTGGCGACCACGCGCGCGCGGCCCGCGGGTCGGGCTGGCCCTCGGCGCGCGACTGGTGCTTCTGGGAGGGCCGGCTGGTCGAGCTCGACGGGCTGACCCTGGGGATCGTCGGGTTCGGCGAGATCGGTTCGGCCGTCGCCCGCATTGGGGCTGCCTTCGGGATGCGCGTGCTCGCCACGCCCTCCCGCCGTCGACCCCTGCCCGGCGACGTCAGGGAGGCGGGGATCGACGAGATCTTCGCCCGAGGCGACGTGGTCAGCCTTCATTGCCCGCTCACGCCGGAGACCCGGGGCCTGGTGGATGCGGCGCGGCTCGCCTCGATGAAGCCGACGGCCTTCCTCATCAACACCGCCCGGGGACCGCTGGTCGACGAGGCCGCCCTGGCCGCGGCCCTCGACGCGGGCCGCCTCGCTGGCGCCGGTCTCGATGTCCTCTCGCAGGAGCCGCCGGCCCCCGGCAATCCGCTGCTCACGGCCCGCAACTGCCTGCTCACGCCCCACCTCGCCTGGGCCAGCCACGCGGCGCGCTCGCGCCTGATGGACGCCACCGTGGCCAATGTGCGGGCCTTCCTGGCGGGGAACCCGGTCAACGTCGTGTCATGAGCCCGTTTTCCTACGGCCTCAACGCCAGCACCGTCCGGGGGACGCCCGTGCTCGACCAGGTCCGGATCGCCGCCCTCGCGGGCTACCGTGCGATCGAGCTGTGGTATGCCGACACCGACGCCCACCTGACCGGCGGCGGCAGCCTCGGCGAGATCCGTCGGGCCGTCGCGGACGCCGGGCTCGTCGTGCCGAGCCTGATCTACGTCGCGGGGTGGTTCGACTGCGCGCCGTCGGCGTGGCCGTCCGTCCGGGACGTGGTGGCGCGGCGGTTGGCCGAGGCGGCGGAGATCGGCGCCCGGCATGTGATCTGTTCGCCCCCGGCCGGCCGGGCCGACCTGGTGACCGGCGCGGGCCGCTACGCCGAGTTGCTCGGTCTGGGGCGTTCGGTCGGGGTGGAGCCCTCCTTCGAGTTCCTCGGGTTCGTGGAGCAGTACCGGAGCATCGACGATGCGCTCGCCGTGCTGGCCCATGCCGGGGGCGGCACGACGGTGGTCGATCCGTTCCATCTCTTCCGCGGAGGGGATTCCCTCGACTCGCTGTCCCGGCTGCGGGCCGACCAGATCGCCGTGTCCCATTTCAACGACGTCACGGGCTCGGTGCCCCGGGACCTGCAGGGCGACGGCGACCGGGTCCTTCCGGGCGATGGCATCCTCGACCTGCGCGACTATTGCCGGCGCCTTCGGGCCACGGGCTTCGGGGGCGTGCTGTCCCTGGAACTCTTCCGGGAGGACCTGTGGGCGCGGGACCCTGCGGAGGTCGCCCGGGTCGGCCTCGAGAAGATGCGTGAGGTGGTGGAGTCATGAAGGCCGAATGCATCCTGGAGGCGCGGGCCGTATTGGCCGAGGGGCCGGTGTGGCATGACCGGCGGCTCTGGTGGGTGGACATCGAGCGGCACGAGATCCACGCCCTGGAGGTCGCCTCGGGCACCGATCGGAGCTGTCGGCTGGCGTCGCGGGTCGGCTTCGTGGTTCCGCGGGCCACGGGTGGTTTCCTGGCGGGGGTCGGCGGCGAGATCGGCACCTGGGCGGAGGGGCTCTGGGAAGAGGGGCTCTGGGAGGGGCGGGTCCGCCCGGAACCCGATCGCCCGGGCAACCGTTTCAATGACGCCAAGTGCGACCCGCAGGGACGGCTCTGGGCCGGCACCATGGCGACCAGCGAGGTTCCGGGGCAGGGCGCCCTGTACCGGGTGGACGGGTCGGGCGCGACACGCGTGCTGGATGGCGTGAGCATCTCCAACGGCTTGGCGTGGTCGCCCGACGGGGCCACGATGTACTACATCGATTCACCGACCCGCCGCGTCGACGCCTTCGATGTCCAGGGCGGAGAGATCACCCGGCGCCGCCCCGTGGTGACCTTGGACGACGGGTTCCCCGACGGGATGTGCTCGGATGTCGACGGGAACCTGTGGATCGCCCTGTGGGGCGGTGGCTGCGTGGCCTGCCACGACCCGCGTACCGGCCGGCGGTTGGCGCGCATCGACATCCCGGCCGAGGCGGTCACCTCGTGCTGTTTCGGCGAGGGCGGCACGCTGTTCATCACGACGGCCAGCCGGGACCTCGACGCCGAAAAGCGCAGGCGACAGCCACTGGCCGGAGGCATCTTCCGGGCGGAGACCGGAACCCGGGGCGTGGCGGTGTCGCCCTACCTGGAGCCGTTGCCGCCGCGGACGACGGCCTGATCCCATGCCTGGCCCAAGATAGGCCCGGGATAGGCCCAGGCCTGTCCGAGGTCGGCCCCGGCCCTCACCAGTAGCCGTAGCACCCGTCGGCCCCCCAGATCTGGGATCCGCGGTAGCGGTTCATCTGGCGGATGTCCTTCCATCGCACCGATCCGTCGAGCAGCCCCACGTTGCCCCCCTTGGCACCGAGGTCGGCGGGGCGCTGGTCGTAGGCCTCGGGATGGGCGTCGAAGTATTCGTCGTCGGCGATGCGGGGACCCCGGGCGGTGTGCGGCACGAGGATGCGCTGGTAGGCGGGCGAATCGACGTTCAGGTCGGCCAGCAGCACCAGGCTGGGGTCTTCGGTGGCCTTCTGCGGCGACACCCAAGTGTTGGTCACGCCGTCGATGAGTTCCCAGGGGGAATTGGGATGGCCGCCGAGGTAATGATAGCCGATGGCGATCCCGTAGTCGGGGTGGTTGCGCCAGGCCGGCCGCTGCATCCAGCGGGTGAGGTTCGGGCAGTCGAAGGCCTTGAGGTCGGTGGTGTAGCGCAGGAGGTTGGTCTGGTTGGCGGTCGAAAAGACCGGGGTGTGGGTGTCCTTGGCGTCGACCTTGTCGGTGCCGCCCTGTGGCAGGTACTGCTCGTTGTCGTTGGCGTAGAGCAGCGCGGCGAGGATGAACTGCCGCATGTTGTTGAGGCAGGCGGTCCGCTGGGCACGCTCCTTCGCGGCACCGAGCGCCGGCAGGATCATGGCCGCCAGGATCGCGATGATGGCGATGACCACCAGGAGTTCGATGAGGGTGAAGGCCCGGAGCCCCCGAGTCCCATGGCAACCTCGGCGGTTTCGACGGCCCGATGCCACGGCGACTCCGAGTCCTCCGACCGGGGTGCCCGTCGTCCATGCGATGTCGGTGGCCGGGCTCAAGGGGCGGGCCGTTCGGCGACGCGGAGCAGCGTCGATTCGGCGGGGGCGTCCATCTCGGCCTCCAGGCTCCCACCGGTGGGTGCCGCAAGAAACCCCAGGGACGCCGGCCGCCATACGGGCGGTGAGCCTGACGGGATCGCCGCCGTCTCGAGGCGCAGACGCGACGCCTCGGACGTGGAAAGCGACGCGCCCCCGGGCGAGGTCACCCGCAGGGCAAGCCGTCCGGTCCCGGTTCGGACCTCGGCTGCCAGACGCAGGGCGGGCAACGGGGCGGGTGCGCCGCCCAGGTCCAGCGCGAGGATCTCGAGGTTGCTGCG